>OGOU01002205.1_pt1 | contig 14033 bp, 19 predicted proteins | sample 1552721 | NCBI WGS metagenome assembly OGOU01 (sample SAMEA2580176, study PRJEB22360) | human gut metagenome | biome: human gut; feature: human-associated habitat; material: faeces | place: Denmark | collected 2008/2010 | reverse complement strand
CATTTCAACAGAACGCTTTAGTCCTTCAAGCATTGAACCTAAATCGTCATATTTTACATCTTGAATTTCCTCAAGAGCATTGCCTGTTGAATATGCACCGTCTTCGATATCGCCTAGTTGTGCTATAACGTCAGGACCTAAATCTTCCCACATGGTACCAAAAAGGGCAACCCCTGCGGCATCTCTTTCAAGAGGGTCTTCTATACTGGATAATGCCTTAACTGTTTCGCTGAAAGCTTTTTTTGCACTTTCGCCGCCCTTTCCGAATTCATCAGCCATTTTATCAGCGCTTAAACCACAGGCTTCAAATCCCTGTTTAGTACTGTCAGAACCGTCTATTGCACGTATGGAAAATTCTTTGACTGCATCGCCGACCTTGTCAAGATTCCATGCACCGCTGTCTGCGCCTTTTTGGAAGATATTAAACATATCATCGGCAGTAAAGCCAAGCTTGCCGAACTGAATGGAATATTCATTGATACTGTCTATGAGTTCTCCGGAATAATCAAGGTTATTTTGTGCACCAGATGCAATCAATTCAAATGCTTCTTCTCCTGAAACTCCGAAATTGTCCATCATAGCTTTTGCGGCTCTAGTGGATTCGGTGATATCATAATCGAATGTATCTCTTAAAGCAAAAGCGGCTTCTGTTGTGCTTTGTAAGTTTTCGGCAGACATATTGCCAAGGTTTTTATTAACAAGAGCCATACTGTCAGCTATGTCCTGAAAATCCTCACCGTAATTGTTAGCATAGATTTTTTCAAGAACATCCTGGTAGTATTCAGCTGATTCTGCTGCATGACCTGTAGTTGCCATGAATTGATTCATAGCCGAATCCATATCGTTAGCCAGATTTATACCACACCCTCCTAAGGCTGTGGCAGCGCCGCCTATAACGGCATATCCTCCGGCGATTGCTTTTCCGCCTGCTTTAGCAATATCGGCAAGTTTATTTCCGCCTTTTTTCGCTTCGTCCTGTGCCGAAAGCATATCCTCTCTTAACTTATCTAAGCTCGCCCTGACTTCGTATAAAATTTCGCCGTCAGCCATATATAGTGATCACCTGCCTTTATGTTTTTGCTCTTGTTATTAACGTTTCTGCAAGGCGTTTCAGACCCTCTTGAAAATTCCGTTCTCGTTCTTCCTGCGATATTTCAAGAGCGTAATAAGCTTTAAGTTCCATAAGCGAATGAATATACTCCTGATTATGCTTGTCAGGCTTGGGGAGAGGTTTTGCACGTATGGACATAACTTCCCGTATTTTTGTTTTTTCAGAAAGTCCCTGAAAAAGAGAAATAAACTTTTGCCAGTGTAATTTTCCTTGTTGTTCTATAAGGTCAATACCGTAATCCATAAGAAAAGAGCTGTAGATATAAGAAGAATCCTGCTTAAAATCTACAACTCTTAACTGATTTCTGCTTGACTGTCTTTGAAAGGTTTCAATCTGCTCCTTGAAAATTATGTCAAGTACCTTGAAATCCGGTATTTTGCTGCCCTTTACAAGTAAGGCAAGGGCAAACTGTGCTTTTTCCTGCTCCAGAAGAATACCGTCCTTAAAAATGTCGTACATCTTAAGAACGGTATCGAACGAAATGTTAAGTTTTATTTTTCTGCCGTTGTATATTACAAAATTTGTTAACGGTTTTGCAATATCAATCATTTTAATCCTAGCTTTCTGCGCTGTTTTCTGGAAAAAGTGTTGTTATTGGCTATAAGCTGTTTTTTCTGACGGACGCTTTTTTCTATGCTCGGTACTACAACATCATAAATAAACGGCATTGTCTGGAACAGCATGTCAATATATCTGTTGTCAAAATATTTAATAAGCTTTTGCGTATTTTCATCACCGAAAATAAGTCTTATAAATTCAACAATAGCTTTACCGTATGTTTCAAGCATTTCATCCGTTTGCTTTTCCTTGGCGGCTTTTTCGGCGTTCATAACCGCAATCTGAGCCTTTCGGAAATCTCCTGCAATTCTTTCAACGTCAATATCTAATTTTACAGTCAATTCCACTTCGCCGTTTTCACCGAGGAATTCTACGTCCTCGGTAATACGGTTTGTTTTTTTTATCTGATAAGCCATAATTATTCCTTTCTGTTATTCTGTTATATCTTCCTTGGCTGTATATGTCGGTTCGCCATTAAAATGTATTTCAACTGAAATAGCGGTAGGCTGATTTGCCGCACCTCCTGAGCGTGTTATTTTAGCAAGAGTTGCCGAGCATTCAACCATATCACCTTCGGGAAGAATCATTCTGAAAGCTGTTTCTCGTGCTTTTCCAAAACCGTACATTACTTCGTCACTGAAAATATAGTCCTGCGCCTTGTCTCCTTTAACTCGTACGCCTGTAAGGGTTACTATCATTTGTCCGCCGGTGACATAAGAAGAACCCCAGCCTTTATCAGAAATAAATCCCGACTGATAAAGTACTTCGTTCAAAGATTCGGTAATATTATCGAATCCGACTGCTACCGGAGCATAATTTTCTGTTGCTCCACCGCCGGGACTGCCGCTGAATCCTGTCCTTACCATAAGCTGATATTCATAATTGAGTGACAAGTCAGCCGCATTTACAGAACCGTTTGTATTCATTTAAATCCCTCCATATTATAAAAATTGACGGTCAGAATGCAGGAATAAATCCACATAATGCCGTCTGAGTTTTTTTCCTGCCCAACATAATTGGGACAGGTTGAAATTTCAATTAATTTTATCTGCCATTTTTCACCGCTTGGCAGATTAAGCGTTTTGCATTTATTACATGCAGTATTAAGCGATTCGAGAGTAGTTTTTTGCGACTTGCCTTTTGATAAAATGAGCACCGACATCTGATCATAGCTTTCCCCGTTAAAAAATCTTCTGGGAGTTGATGACGGGGCAAGCTCCATTACAGTACCGCCTTTTTCGGGTAGTTGTCCTATAGGAATATTTAAAAATTTTGAAACTGCCTGCAATACTTGTGTCTGCACTTCCATTTACCGCCCTCCTTTGAATACTTTGTCATATATAGCCAGCCAGTCCTCTTTGTGTTCAGAGCCGGCTTTGTGCGCCCACATTTTTTGGGCGTTGGGATTCTTATCTTTACAAGCTGAATCAAGGTAATATTGCTTTTTGGCATAAGGCGTTTTCCATATAAGCGCACCGTTTTCTAAATCACTATGCATAATACTGCTGCTGATAAGTCCGTCCTGATCTTGCTTGCAATAATAATTGCAATCTTTAAGAGCTTGTTGAGACATAGCGTACTGAGCCTTTTTATGCAGTTTTAAAAAACGATCTTCAATTCCTTTTGTATTCAGAGTAACCTTAACATCTGCCATTATATCAGCCCCAATTCATAATGATGCAGCTTATTGTCGTCATACAGCGGTTCAATAGTTTCGATAATGTGTTCAGTGCCGTTCCATATGACCTTCTGTCCCTGACTGAAAATCTGATTTTTAGGACGGCTGTTTTTACAGTCATAAAAAAGAACAGCCGACAATGATACTTGTCGGTTGTCTTTAGCTGTGACAAATCTTGAACAAGGCTCTATACGGATTTTTTTAAGCTTTGTCATATCGGTAATTTTCTCATCCTGCCACGTATTATTTATACCTACAGTTTTTAATTCAGCCGTATGTATCAGCAGTCTTTTGGGTATAGGTCTCATAATACCATCACCCCTCTGTAAAGCAATCCTGTAGGTGCAAGATATCCCTGCGCCAAAGGGCACAAAGTAACTGAGCCGTTATTTTTATTGCCGGAGGTATCAGTTGAATAGCTGAATTTACCCAAGGAAACAGAATTATATGAATTATCTGTCAGACTGTCAATACCGCCGTTATTGTCTATGTAATCGGCATGGGCGCAAACTGCCTTGCTTACCCTTGCCTTAAAAATATCCGGTACTGTATCGACTGTAATGGTAGAACCGCTGATAGCTATTGCATCGTTTACTATAGCGGTACAACGTGAGAGAAGCAGTGAAAGCTCCTCGTCTGTACCGTCAAATGAACCGCACCATGTATTTTTATAGAAGTTGATCATTATGATTTTGATACCGCAATAGTATAGGTATTTTCGGAAGAACCGTTTGTAACCTTAATTATTACTGTATTTTCACCGATTGCCCATGTTGCAGAACCACCGTTATCAACAGCAGTTTCACCGACCTTAATTTCAACAACCGCGTTTGAATCAGACGGAACTGCTGTAATAGTGTTAGTTGCATTAGATGTTGATGCAGTGTAGGCAGTTGTATCTTTATTAAAAGCAGGGGAAAGATTAAGCGAACCAATAGAAAGGCTTGATAGTGTAGTATCAGGAGTTGTTTCAGCAGCAGGAACGACAGCGGCAAAAGCATTTTCCTTAACACAAAGATACCCTACACGCATAGTAGCCTTGATAGCAACCATATCCTGTTCAGCAAGAGAAATAGGTTTACCGTCTGCATCAAGAGTATTTTGAAGGGTTGCTTCTTTGAGTATCTCAAATTCAATGCCCTGTTTCATACCAAAAAGTGAGTACTTCCACTCTCCGCCGATAATGACAGCCTTTTCTTTATCCCATGCTCCGTTGCGTACAAACTCAATAGGCTGAGAGTAGAATTCTTTTTGATTTGTACCCTCAATGAAAAGAGATGCGCCGTTATTATCTCTGAGTTTTCTCAAAGTGCCCTTAACGCCAATAGTGGCGGTAAAGCCGTTAACGTCAAATCCATTTTCCTCAACAGTTGACATAAGATCTGAAACGTCAATGTCAATTTTGTCTGTTGCGGAAATCGTATTGCCGGCATCTGAAATTTTACCGAAAAGAGATGTCTCAAACGGGGAATCAGTACCGAAAATACAAGCGGCGTCAATTGTCTTATAAAACGCTTCTGAAATACTTGGGCGCAGTTCTGAAAATACGTCAATAGTAGTATCTTCAAGTTTTTCCTTTGTTACCGGAATGATAACAGCCAGCTTTTTGGCAATTAACTTTGGATAAATCCATGTTGCGCCGGAAGTCTTGATACGTTCGCCTTCACCCACCCAGTAAGCTCCTGCGCCGGAAGTCATGACCGGAACCTTCTTCTCGTTTGTTTTCATTTCCTCTGCTTTTGAAAGTCTGATAATACTTGAACCTCTTGCAACGTCCTTAATTATTTCGCCTGAAATTTCTTCCGGAATAAAACCGGAAAGTTCGTCTTTTAAGTATGACATAAAAATTTACCTCCTTATTTTCTTTTAACCTGTTCGGCTCTGATAATGTCTATAGCTTTTGCAGAAGATACAGGGGGAGTATTACCTCCTGTTCTGACTCCTGTTGTAATACCCGGTTTTGACGATTCAGTAAATGCAGGGTATTTTTTGATAATTTCATCAATAGCTTGTTCAGCTGTGACCTTGTCTGTGATTTTGGTTTTAGCAAGAGCAATAACATCTCCCAAAGCTTCAGAGGAAACACCTTTTGACATTGCAGTTAATTTCAGTTCTGCCGCCGCTGCTCTTTCCTCCGCTGCAAGTCGTGCTTTTTCAGCTTTGCCGATTGCCGCCGCCTGTTTTTCTGCATCGGATTTCTGGGATTCCTGCCACTTGCGGAATTCAGCAAGTTCCTCAGATGAAAGCGTATCGTCTTTTTCATCGGCTTTTTGCGGCTCTTTATTGGATTCTGTATTTTGTGCAGGGGTAGTAGGTTTAGGATCACCTCCGCCGGTTGAAGCCCCGGCAGGCTCCGTGTTAGTAGGTTCGTTCGGCTGCTGCTCGTTTACGTTTGTTTCATTTTCCATAAAATTACCTCCATAAAATTTCTAAGCAGTTTTATGTCATACTTAGGACAGTGCGTGACCGCACGGAACATATCGGGCAAAATTAACTTAAATTTCAGTTAACTGCTCGATGGGTTATTTTTGATTTTGAGCATTAAAAAAGCACCTCTTTCGAGATGCTTATTAATATATTAAAATATCGTTACGCCACCTATGCCCAGTATAACCACCGCCTTTCAGGTATAAGAAAACCGCCTGTCATAACAGAGCGGTTGTTTGTCTTATATTATGCCAATGAACGGCAGTATTATTTAGGAATAGGCTTTCCAGCTTTTATATATGCTTCTTTTTCAGCAACATACTGATCGTATTTTTCCTTTTCTTCTGCAGGAGCATTATCTGCTATTCCACATAAGCCGTTATCATTAAATATTGCATATTTCCACCAAGTCGGTTCAACCATCATATTCAGTTACCACCTTTCTTATATTTCAGATATTGAGAATGAGTTAATTTTTTTATGATTAAAGACAAAGGGTTCGCATTATCTCCGTTAGCATATACATCTGCAAAGGCTTCTGCCATTGTTTCAGATAAAGTTTTACAGGCATATCGTGAAATTGCATTGACGAGTTCTTCTTTAGTTTTGCCTTTGCCATAAGCAGTTTTCTTAACATCTTTTATTGCTTGTGAAACAATTATCTTTGCTTCGGTGCAATCGTTCCACGCAAGCGTTTTTTGCCAATCATAATCATAGCTTGAATTCAGGTCTATCAATAATTGTTCAATTGCGTGTGCAGTTTCATGAACTCCTATTGAGGCTGGGGAACTGTTCTTTGCCCAAAATCCCGCGGTTGATTGACTTTTACACATTTCAGATAAATTATCTGAACTTTTAAAATATTTAGAATTAAAACAAATTTCTTTGCCGGTACAGCACATTACACCATATTTTGATGTTGTGACTTTCTGTAAGTTACGTCCCAATTCCGGATACTCAGATATTAGTGTTACCGCTCCTTGTAAAACTGATTTGCAAGTTTCAAAATTTAATTTTTTTACAGAATTATCCAATTCAATATTATATGTTTTAGACAAATAATTTTCTATATGAGAAAAATTATTGCAATCTTTTAATTTTATTATACCACTTCCACCTGATTTGTCAACAGCTTTCGCCTTGATTTCCTCAATACGCTTTTTCTTATCAGACGGGGTAAATCCGGCAACAGATTTTTTATAATTAACTACCGCTGTTCTGTCGGGCTTATATTTCAAATCATTATCGGCACAATATTGTTTAAGTGCTTGCTACCGTGTTTTAAGGGTTTCTTTAGCTTTTTTCAAACCTTCGGTATCGCCGACAGATTCAAGCGCTATGCATTCACGTTTTGATTTTCTCACACGCCTTTCAAGCTCTCTCTGCCCTTGTACTTTTTTGTACTGTTCCTGATTGTCGTATTCGTCATACGGAAAATATTTTTGATAAGAAATGCCCGAAATAAAAGGATAAATATGGTGTCCGCAGTTAATACCAAGAATTCCGTCAGGTTCACCATAGCTTGATTTTTTCCATGAATAATATTTTATTTTTCTGCCATGCAGGTCGATTGTATAACCGTCTTTGTTCTTACGGTTGAATATTTTACCCTGATCTTCTGCACATTTAGGACGTGCTCCGGCATGACTTGATACTTCAATCAAATCAACCCCGTAATCCTCCATACGGTCAAACTGTGCCTGATGGGCAACATTATTTGCTGTTGTACGAATATCCATGTTTATGTAAGCTTCTGGAGACCATTCTCTTCCTAGCTTATCCACAAATGCTGGAATGCCTTTTTCAGACATTTCTTTGATACATTGCCTCATAGCTGCCTGTCTGCTTTCTGCACCTGTTACAACCTTTCCGGTTGCTTTATTAAGCGTATTAATAAAAGATTGCTTTTCGGCAAGTTCAGCAGTATCATTGATAATTTTCTGTGCTGCTGATTTTGCTTTATACCGCATAACAGTATTAACCATGTTAAGAGACTGTTTTGCTTGTTTTTGATAAGAGGTAAGCGCTCTTGCCATAGTTTTTTCAATTGGTACTTCCGTACCGTATATAATACCGTTCCTTGCAAGCTTCTGAAACCCGGGTTCAAGTTCCTCAACAGCAGAAAGTGCGGCGGTTTCAAGAACTTCTGTCAGCATATCCGGAGCGATTCCTGCATATTCTGTAATAACTTTTATGTTTGATTTGTCTAGCGCGCCAAGCTGTGCAAGCATCTGTATTTTCCACTGTGCTGTAGGACTGTCAATTTTTCCGGCAGCTAAATATTCGGCGATATTAGCAATAAGATCGGTTTCAAGTCCTGTGTATAAATCACTCAGACTTTGACTGAGCTGCATCATCTCCAGTTTTGTCATTATTTTCACCGCCATTCAGAAAATCGTCAATATCAATTCCCGTTACCGACTGTTCTTTTGAAATACGGTCAAGTTCCTGCTGCGCAGTTTCTTCGTCACATTTTTGAACCTCCATAATAGCATTCAATTTTGATTTTAAGCCTGCTTGCGTAAGTTTTATATTGTTGTCAATCAAAGTATTATCATCAATAATAATGTTATCCTGCCAACCTACAGTAACAGCATATTCCTTTACAGGAATAAGATCAAGAGCCATACCTAATGCAATCAGACTGTGTACAAGCTGTTCAAGCATTTCGGTAATTATATTTTTATTGGATTTAATAGTCCTTGCCGTTTTACTGTCCTGTGAAATAACTTCGGTGGCTGTTTTCATTCCCTGTACTGAATCAAACGAAAATGAACCGGCGGACAATCCGATCTGAAAACAAAGAATATTAAGCAGAGCGTTAATAGCGGATACATGTTCTTCAATACGCAGTTCAGTTGTATTATCAGTAATTTTCAGCGTTTCATTTTCTTCCGTTTTTAAAGCTATAAATGCTTCATCATCTGCATCAAAATAGCGGCGCATACTGTTTGTCAATGGGTCGACAACAGTTCTTATACATTGAGCCGGAACAATAATTCGTTTTTTGCCCAAGATAAATTCACGGCTGAAACTATCAAACGCAATATCAAGCGTTTCAGTATCCACAGCATTTGCAAAAACCGATAAGCCAAGAGGGGAATCCGTTTCGATGTTGTTTGATACACAGGGCTTGAAATAGCAAAACATAGGAATCTGTATATTATCATAAGTAATGTAATCGGTAAGGGACGGAAACATTTCAGAAACAGCGCATTTTGTCCCAAGGCTGTCCTTTATGCTGCTTTTATATGCTGAATTTTCAATAACAGTAATGCCTTTTTTATTAGTCCCGTGTTTTTCCATAAGGGTATAATAATTACCATTACGGTACGATGTGGTACGGAATACGCATTCGGTTACAGTTTCGCCCGTCCAGCCTATCGGAAGAAAATGTTCAGCCTGAACATAGTCAATCATTGGTTTTGAATTATCAGCATAAATTTTTAATGCACAACCGCCCATTGCATAGGCATAAGACAAAATCTCAGGAAACTTGCGCCAAAATCCAGTTTTATTCAGTACACTATTTATGTATTCCTGATACGCTTCATTGTCAAGAGTAATTTCAACCTGTTCCGAAAATGTCATAGCTGAAAATTCATCACATATAACTTTAGCTGCATTCAGAAGCTTTCTGTTACGAAATCCTTTAGCGTATAGTCCGGAAGCTCTTGTGCGCCGCCATGGGGGATTATTTTGAAATATATGTTTGTGCAGTCCCATATCCTTGTAATTATCTGTAAGATTCAGAATTTCCAGATTCGGAAATGCTTGTTTAGCGTCCTGTAAAATATTCATCAGCCATTTAATCCTCCAATCTCTATAATATCATTCATCAGCGGTTCAACACTGTATTCAAATGCATCAAGGCTGTCTATGTTGAAATTTCCATCGTCAAGACGGACATCATCAATCTTTTTTGAATCCCATACAGCCGACTGAAAAGCTTGTATGATGTACTTACAATTATTCATAATAAAAAATCTGTTTTGCGCCATGATTTGATTGGTAAAGCGAATTCTTCCAAGTATTTCAGATTTTCTGGCATTATGCGGATTTATCGGTATTTGTTTTTTGATCAGTTCAGATTTAATGCCTTTTATGAGTGTCGTTTCTGCACTGTCAAAATAAATATCATAAACATTATATTTACTTTGACATCTGCGTATAAAATTAATGATGTCTTCATAAAGCTGAACAGGCGTTATAACCTCTTTGCGGTAATATTCTTCAAGTATTATCACTTTTTGCAAAGCTGTTGAAAATCCTGTGCATATTCCGGCATGAGCCGAACCGTTTCCACCAAAGTCAAAACCGATATTGCAGTACATGATGTCAAATGGGTGAAGCTTACCTCTCAGAGTAACAGGATCAACTAAGAATCTTGACGAATTGTCTGCAAACTGCTTGTAAATAACCCCCTCCGCTGATACCCACAGTCCCTTAATATATCTGTCATGAAACACTCCTGTAAATTGTTTTTCAGCAGATTCCAATTGTGCAGTTGAGAGAATAGGATTATCTGACATCAAAAAATGCAAATGCAGTGCGTTTTTTTCATCAGCTTTCTGAATCCATTCGGTATAGAACCAATGGAATTGATTGTCCGGATTGCAGTTAAACCATAATTTAGCCTGTTCGACTGAAAGTGTTCTTGTTACTGCCTGTTCAACAAATGAACGGGGCATTAACGCTACTTCATCGAAAAATACACCGCTTAACGTGATGCCTTGAATCAGCATATATGATGATTCGTCCTTACCGCCGAAAATGTAAAAGTAATTTTTCTTTCCCATTCCCTCAACAGTCAGCAGATTGACGGAACGGGTATAAGTAACTTTGAAATAATGTGTAATATCAACTATTGATTGCAAGGGCATAATAATATTACGTTCTGCCGAACGTACAGTTTTACCGCATATTCCGAATGTTGCGCCGTCAAAGCGTCTCATAGCCCATAAAATAAATGATGTAATCATGCAAATGGTTTTGCCCGAACGCACCGCGCCATCGCAAATAATCGCCTTGTAATCGTCCTTATAGCACCATTTGAAAACGGTTTTTTGTTTAGGAGATAATTTTTTAAAGGTCATTTTGTATCGTCCTCCAAGGCTTTATATAACGTGGGTTCTTCTGATTTTTCCGGAACGCCTTTAACAGCATCTTCCTTTAATTTTAATTCTTTACGCTTCAAAGCATGGTTTTCACGCTGAACGGATTCGCCCATAAGGTCAATCAGCATATCTGCCGCTTTAAGGTTTCTTCCAGTCAATGCCTCATCTGTCAGCATATCAATCAGCCCGTCGTAAAGCTCTGGATTTTCCTTGAATTTCTTTTTTAACGCACTCTTAAAACTTCTTGATATTCCGGAGGCTTTACCGCCTTTTCTGCCATTTTCGACCGCTTCACGACCGCTTCGGAACTGTGTATCTGGATTTCCCTTTTTTAAGTTTTCATTATTCAAAATCACCACCTACCATAATAAATTTAGTCATGAAAAAAGCACCTCCAGGGAGATGCTTAAATTATTAATCCGGTTTTACCGTTTCGGACGTATCCTGATCAGGCTAAATAGTTGCAACCGGAAACTACTCTAATGCTTGGCGCAGTCTATCGGAATTGCACCGACCAAAACTATCGACTGCATAACAGCCGTCTAAGTTTCAACGGCTGTAGTCAAGGAATAAAAAATTATGTAGAAGAGAGGTTAGAAACGGGCGGTGCTGCTTCCGCCCTATTTCTATAGATTAATAATATCATATTTATTATTGTAAGTCAAGGTAATTCATTGTAATTTATTGTAATTTAAAAATTATTACCGTGCATTTCTATAAAATCTTTGATAGCTTGTTCGTGATTATTATAAACGCTTTTGATTTCCGTATATTTTGAACGTTCAAATATTTCTTTAAATGATTTGTGTAAAATATATCGATCTGTTAATAATAAACAACTTTTAGGATATTTCAATTCAAGTTGATTAATTTTTTTTCTAATATCAATTTTAATTGCTAACAATCTTTCCTTTTCAGTTAGTACATCTTGCTGTAGTTTATTAATTTTATCTATGTAGTTACACAATTTAAGTTCTGTACCATTTTCGTTTTTACCATTTTCAGTACCATCTGACATTGTAACCTTGCAATCTCTTATCTCATCATAATTCATTTCAATTTCTTCTTCTTTTTGCTTAATTCTATTCAATAATATATCAGTCAGCATTAGATATTCCTTAGCAGTCAAACTTGTCACTCCTTTCAACCACGAAATCAATTTGATTCAAATTCTTATCCCGTATGTACTGTTCTGCCTTAACTGCGTTGTCAAAAATCCTGTAATTATCCTTGATGTCACAAACTATATGCCCGTTGTATTTGTCATAGATTACATATGTTTGTGTTGACATTTTAATCCTCCTTTGCTTTAAAATACTCATGAAATCCTGACATTTCTGCTTGTAGATTTTTGACCTCTGAAATGTCTATTTTGGCTTTACGTTCAATAGTAGATTTATGTAACTGTTGTTTAAACGGCAACGGCTTTGGAAGTAACTGCTCCATATCAATACCAATTTCAGCAAGTTCTTTTCCTGCCATATAATCAAATACATTATCAAGACAGTGCTTGTGGTATTCGTCCATAGTAGTATTAAGTGTTAAAAGAAAATCTTCTATCCGCTTTTTCTTCCACCCTGTATGCCGCATAAGTGCAATTAAAAATACTATTCCGTTAGAATTTATACATCGATCTATTTCTTCCATAGCCTCCCCACATAGCCATCCTATTTCCTTTTTGGAATACGTTCTTACTCTTGATTTCACTTTAATCCTCCTTTAAAATAAACGGTAATATTAATCCGATTAATTCATCAGTACTTTTTTCGTAAACAAAAACTCTCCATTCGTCTCCTTTGTAACTTACCCCGGTACCGAAAAATTTTATGTATTTATCGTTTACATATACAGATTTTCCGGAATCAGACTGCAACTGTCTTATTATTATTTTCGGGATTGTACATCTGCAATTGCAAGTTAATTTTAACTCTGGTACTTTGTCCATGCCGTCTAAAACTCTTTTTGGCAAACATACAAATCGACTTACATCAAGCATGAGATCCTCCTGCGGTATCACGACCGCCGTAAATCCGTCTGCCGTTAATAATACCCTGCCATCGTCTAATTTTAACATCCCTACATGGTCGCTCGTCAGTGCCTGATGCTGACATTTTATAAAAATATTATTTTTCATTTTTTAATCCTCCTTGCCATATAATTATAACAAACTCTTCATATATTAAAATGATAAAGTTGTATTTTTTTTATTAAAAAGTATAATTATTGAAAAGGATGTGTTTTTATGAAATATGGATTAGTTTTATCAGGTGGCGGTTCTAAAGGAGCTTATGAATCAGGATGCATGAAAGCATTACAAGAATTAGGATATCATTTTGATATTGTTACTGGTACGTCTATTGGTGCTTTAAATGGGCTACTTGTAGCTCAAGAAGATTATCAAAAGCTTTATGAATTATGGGATACTTTATCATTAGAAAAGGTTTTAAAGCATCCTATTCAATTTGATTTTTCAATTGAAAATCTAATGAACAATTCTTCTAACATAGGTCCTTTTTTAAAGTCCTATCTTGATAAAAAAGGTGCTGATATTGAACCACTTGTTCAATTAATCAAAGGTCTTTATAATGGCAAAAAAGCGAAAAGTTCACCTATCAAATATGGTTTATGCACTGTTGCTTTTCCTTCTATGAAACCATTAGAAATCACAGTAGATGATATGAGCGAAGATAACATTGTAGAATATGCTATTGCTTCAGCCTCATGTTTTCCTGCATTTCCTATTCATTATATAGATAAGCAAGGATATATTGATGGCGGATATTATGATAATTTACCTATCTCTCTTGCTTTAAAAATGGGAGCACAAAAAATTATTGCAATTGAACTCAATCAAGAAGCGACCCATCCCTATTTATTACATCGTGAAAATATCACTTTTATTAGACCGTCTAAGCATTTAGGTGGCTTTCTTGATTTTAATCGAGAGCTATTGGATCAAAGAATACGCTTAGGTTATCTTGATACTTTAAAAACATTTAAAAAATTAAAAGGGCATCGTTTTGCTTTTTATCCTGAAGAAAATATTCAAGAAATAGCTTTATCTTTTCATAATCAAATTTTAAACTATGAAAATCAATACAATCATCATTTACTTACAATTTCTGATGAAACACCTATTCTT
>OGOU01002198.1_pt1 | contig 14068 bp, 12 predicted proteins | sample 1552721 | NCBI WGS metagenome assembly OGOU01 (sample SAMEA2580176, study PRJEB22360) | human gut metagenome | biome: human gut; feature: human-associated habitat; material: faeces | place: Denmark | collected 2008/2010 | reverse complement strand
AGAAACGGCAGGCGGCTCCTATTTGCAGACGAAACAGCAGCCGGCCGGCGCGGACAATGCCTTCGGCGGCGGCAGCGGCGCAGGTGTTACAATTCAGCCTGTTGCTTTTCTTACCGTTTATCAGGGCGATGTAAGACTTGTTTCGGTTGAGAACAACGGCAGCACAGTAGAGGGAATAGTAGGTATGATTCCCGATGTTCTCCAAAAGGTAAAGGGAATGTTCGGAAAGAAAAACGATACCGATGATTTTTCTGAAATCACTAAGGACGATATGGATATAGAGTAATTTATAAATACGCCTCTGCATAAAATAACTTCGGAGGCGAGCTTATGAAAAAAATATTTTCCGTCATCATAACAGCAGTTGTGACAACTGTTTCACTGTTTCAAATCACAGCTATTGCAAAAACATCTGACAAGCCGACAGTGAATGCCCAGGCTTGCGTGTTGTACTGCGTTGATGACGGGCAGGTATATTTTTCTATAAATGAAAATAAAAAGATGAAGCCCGCAAGCACCACCAAGCTTATGACAACGCTTATTACGCTTGAGTATGCCGACGCCGCTGATAAGGAGGTTGCCTTTACCAAAGAGATGACCGCCGAGGGCAGCTCAATGTATCTCAAGGAAGGCGAAAAGGTAAGGCTGAGTGACTTGGCTGCCGGAATGATGATGGCGTCCGGCAATGACGCAGCAAATGCGGCGGCAATTTCCATTGCAGGCAGTGCCGAAAAATTTTCTGAGCTTATGAACAAGCGAGCGGCGGTTATCGGAATGAAGAATACGCATTTTGTAACGCCGAGCGGACTTGATGATGAAAATCATTACTCTACTGCCTACGATATGGCTTTGCTGATGAGCTATGCGCTTGAAAACGAAAGCTTTGCAGTGCTTACCTCCCAAAAAAGCGTTACGGTGGAATTCTGTGAGCCGTCCTCAAAGAAAACCACCTATTCAAACCACAACCGACTGCTCTCTATGTATGAATACTGCACAGGAGGCAAAACAGGCTACACAATGGCGGCGGGCAGATGTCTTGTTTCTTCTGCAAAAAAAGACGGTCTGACCTTTGTCTGCGTTACTCTTAATGACAGAAACGATTGGAATGACCACATTGCACTTTACGAGTATGGCTTTTCAAAGCTTTCGTGCGTGGAATGTGATGATTCTGACTTTTATCTGGAAATTCCCTGCGCAGGCGGCAACGATGATATGATAAGCGTTACGGGAACGAAGGGAAAGAACGTTGTAGTTCCTTCCGACAAAAAAGAGGGCGTTGAAAAAACCGTATATGCAGATAATTTTTTGTATGCCCCTGTTAAGGACGGAGATGTTGTGGGCAGAATTGAATACACACTTGACGGCAGACTGCTTGAAAGCACAAAATTAACAGCCGTAGAGTACAGTAACTTACAGAATAAAAATAAAAGTATTTGGACTAAAATAAAGGAATTTTTTACATATGGCAAAGAATGAACCAATAAGACTTCAAAAATTATTATCACAGTGCGGAATAGCTTCAAGAAGAAAGGCTGAGCAGCTGATTATAGACGGTCACGTTAAGGTGAACGGAAAAACTGCTCAGCTCGGAGATAAGGTAAGACCTACAGACAAGGTCTTTGTAAACGGAAAGAGGGTTTTGACTGCATCAAAGCCGTCATATCGCTACATTATGCTCAATAAGCCGAGGGGCTTTATTACCACCATGAACGATGAGCGTGGCAGAAAATGCGTTGCACAGCTTGTTGAAAATGTGGGCACAAGGGTGTATCCTATCGGCAGACTCGACAAGGACTCAGAGGGTATGCTTATTCTGACAAATGACGGAGAGCTTGCAAACAAAATTATGCATCCGAAAAACAGCGTCTATAAAATATACAGAGTTACGGTTCGTCCGTCAATTAATGAGGAACAGCTTGTCAAGCTTGAAACAGGCATTGAGCTTGACGGGGTAAAAACCGCCCCTGCAATGGTTCACGTTCTTCATCAGGAGCCGGGCAGAGTTGTAATGGAAATGATTCTGCACGAGGGCAAAAACCGAGAAATACGCCGTATGTGCGAGGCTGTAGGACTTGAGGTTGCAAGACTTAAAAGAATACAAATCGGCGGAGTAAAAATGGGTATGCTCAAGCAGGGCGACTGGCGTGACCTCACGGAAGCAGAGGTAAAAAAGCTGCTTTCAAACCCCTTTGTGAACGGCAAACAGCTTATTTAAGTTATTTAAAAAAAAGCTGAATTTATCAATAATTATAAGTGTGATTTTTATTATATATCTCGCAAAATGCACAGTAAATTTTAATTGATACAAAAAGCATTGTTTAATATACTAAAAATTAAAAATTAACTTAGCTTTTTTCTTGTAGTTTTGTGGATATTAGGATATAATGTTTATATGTGGTAAATTAGTATGCCGAAATATACGCTTTTGTCGGCATATTCAATACATTGTATTGGAGGATGTTTAAGATGAGTATTGAAAAAATCAATCAGGCAAAGGCTGAAATTGCATCTACCTCTGCTTATAAAACAATAACAGAGTTTTTTGATGCTGACAGCTTTACTGAAATTGATGCTTTCGCAAAATCCGGTGACGGTTTTGCAGAGGTCGTAGCAGGTTTTGGCACAGTTGAAGGTATGCCTGTTTACGCTTTTGCACAGAACAGTGATATTTGCGGCGGTGCTATGAGTAAGGCACAGGCTGCAAAGCTTAAAAAGATTTATGATCTTGCACTTAAAACAGGCGCTCCCGTTGTTGGCTTTTATGACAGCGTTGGCGGCAGACTTATGCAGGGCGCAGAGCTTCTTGCAGGCTGCGGTCAGGTTCTTAACAGCGCTGCTGCGGTTTCAGGCGCAGTTCCGCAGATTTCCGTAGTTCTCGGTACCTGTCTTGGCACAAACGCTCTCAATGCGGCAAGTGCAGATTTTGTTATAATGAGTGAAAAAGCACAGCTTTCTCTTGATGTTACAGGAGAAAATTCAGATGCTGAATATAATGCAGAGCACGGCGTTGTTTCTGTTGTTGCAAAGGACAGCACAGAGGCTTTGGCTAAGGCAAAGGAGCTTGTTCTTTATCTTCCGTCCAATAACCTCAACACTGCTCCAGAGTCATTTGAGGAAGAGCCTGCCGGCTGCGACTGCGGCTGTATCGTTGGTGCAACTGTTGACGGCGGCAGTGTGTACAAGCTTTTTGAAAATTACGGCGCTGACGCAAAGGTAAGACTTGCACGTCTCGGCGGCTCTGTTGTAGGTATTGTCAGAACAAAGGGCGGCTTGCTCTCTTGCTCTGCTACAACAAAGATTGCAAAATTTGTTCGTTTTTGCGATGCTTTCTCGATTCCGATAATAACCTTTGTTGACTGCAAGGGCTTTGAATCAATAAAATCAGCTGCAAAGGCTGCTTCTGCATATGCTGAGGCTACAACAGTTAAAATATCTGTTGTCTGCGGTCAGGCTGTGGGTTCAGGTTATATTGCACTTGCAGGTACAGGTGCAAATGCAGATATGGTCTATGCACTTCCAAATGCAGTTATTTCTCCTGTTAATGTTGAGGCGGCAGCATTTATTCTTGCTGCTGATGATATGAATGTTCCTGTTGCTGAGCAGAAGGCTGTTGCAGAAAAGTTTGCAGCAGAAAATCTCTCTGCATTCAATGCAGCTCAGAACGGCTATGTTGACGGTATTGTAGAGGAGCAGGACTTAAGAAAAACTCTTATTTCTGCACTCGATATGCTTTCAGGCAAGAGAGTTTCTACAATCGCTAAGAAACATTCAACAATCTAATAAATAAGTTTGTTTAAATAAAGGGGTTATTTAAAATGAAAAATTTAAGAATTACAGTTAACGGTACAGCATATGACGTTCAGGTTGAAGAGCTTGGCGGTTCCTCAGCAGCTACAGCAGCTCCTGCTCCTGCAGCAGCCCCCGCTCCTGCACCGGCAGCAAAGCCGGCAGCTCCCGCAGGCGCAGCAGGCTCAGTTGTAGTAGCAGCTCCAATGCCCGGTACAGTAGTTAATGTTGTTGTTTCAGCAGGTCAGTCAGTTAAGGCAGGCGATGACCTCGTGTTTATTGAAGCTATGAAGATGGAAACTCCTGTTAAAGCACCTCAGGACGGCGTTATTGCTACTGTTGATGTTGCTAAGGGCGAGTCTGTAGATTCAGGCAAAACTCTTGTTACTCTTAACTAATAACTGATGAAAGGGATGTCCGAAATGGCAAAGAAAATTAGAGTTACCGAAACTGCTCTGCGTGACGCACATCAGTCGCTTATCGCTACAAGAATGACTACAGAGGATATGCTCCCTATTCTTGATAAGCTTGACAAAATCGGTTATTATTCACTCGAGTGCTGGGGCGGAGCAACATATGACTCCTGTCTTCGTTTTTTGAATGAAGATCCATGGGAAAGACTGCGCACAATCCGTGAGCACTGCCCGAATACAAAGCTCCAGATGCTTTTCAGAGGTCAGAATATGCTCGGTTATCGTCACTATGCCGATGACTGCGTAGAGTACCTTGTTCAGCGTTCGGTTGCAAACGGTATTGATATTATCAGAATTTTTGACGCTCTTAACGATATTAAGAATCTCAAAACAGCTATCAACGCTGCAAAAAGGGAAAACGGCAAGGCTGAGGCTCAGGTTGCAATCAGCTACACTACCGGTCCTGTTTTTACAGATGAATATTATGTAGAATATGCAAAGAGAATTGCCGATGCAGGCGCAGATTCAATCTGCATTAAGGATATGGCTGCTCTGCTTACACCAACGGCTACAGAGAATCTTGTCAGGGCTATTAAGTCTGCCGTTGACCTTCCTATTCAGCTTCACACACATTACACCTCAGGTCTTGCATCAATGTGTCTTTTAAAAGGCGTTGAAGCCGGCGCAGACGGTATAGATACTGCTATAAGCCCGCTTGCACTCGGTACATCACACGCTCCTACAGAGTCAATGGTGGCTGCGCTTGCAGGCACACAGTATGATACAGGTCTTGACATTAAAGAGCTTGCTGAAATTCGTGCGTACTTTATGACTCTTCGTGAGAAGTACATCAAGAGCGGACTTCTTGACCAGAAGATGCTTGCTACAGATGCAAAGGCTCTTATTTATCAGGTTCCGGGCGGTATGCTTTCTAACCTGCTTTCTCAGCTTAAGCAGGCCGGTAAAGAGGACAAGCTCACCGAGGTTCTTGAGGAAGTTCCGAGAGTTCGTAAGGACGCAGGTTATCCTCCGCTTGTTACTCCTACCTCACAGATTGTAGGTACTCAGGCTGTATTCAATGTAATTACAGGAGAGCGCTATAAGATGTGTACCAATGAGTTTAAGGGACTTGTTGCAGGCGAATACGGCACAACTCCAATGCCGATTGATCCTAAGTTCCAGAAAAAGATTTGCGGCGACAAGAAGATTATCACCTGTCGTCCTGCTGACTTGCTTGAGCCTGAGCTTGATAAGCTCAGAAGCGAGATTTCTCAGTGGATTGAGCAGGAGGAAGACGTACTTTCATATGCTCAGTTCCCGAAGGTTGCCCTTGACTTCTTTGAAAAGAGAAGAAATGCAAAGGCAGGCATCAACGGCGACAAGCTTGATAAGAAAAATATGGTTCATCCGGTTTGATTAAAAAACATTTGAATAAAAACTAATAAACTAAAGGCAAAGAGAGCAACGGTTTCTCTTTGCCTTTAAATTAAGTTTTTGAATACTTAAAATTTTGTATATTAAATCAATATGCCGCAAGAATGGGGGTAATGCCGCTTCTTGCGGCTTTTTCAGCCTGGGGAATAAGCCTGATTGCTTTTGCACAGCCGCTTATAACACAGTCGCCTGATTCCTTGTGCACTTTGACCCGAAGCCGTGATTTTTCACAGATAAATCTTGCCAGTCCGTTAAGTCGAGCCAGACCGCCTGTCAGAATTATGCCGTCATTATAAATGTCTCTTGCAAGCTCGGGAGGCGTGTGTTCTAAAACACTATTTATTGCGCCTGCAATGGCAGTTGCAGTGGGGAGAATAGCTTCGTAAATTTCTCTTGAAGAAATGTCAATATATTTTGGCAAACCGCTTACGGCATCTCTGCCTTTCAGCCTAAAATAATTCTCGGCAGAATCGCCGGACAATGAGCCTATCTCAATTTTACATTTTTCTGCGGTATTTTTGCCGATCAAAAGCTTATATCTTTTTTTCACAAAAGAGGTAATCTCTTTGTCCATATAATCGCCCGACATATTAATAGTTTTTGAAACAGTGATTCTGCCGAGGGATATTACGGCTATTTCAGCGCTCGAACCACCGATATGAGCAATCATTATGCCGTGAGCACCCGATATATCTGCGCCGCAGCCGAGTGCTGCCGCCTTTGGGGCTTCAATTAAATAAATCTTTCTTGCACCAAAAGAGTTGACAGTTGACAAAACCGCCTGCTTTTCAACTTCGGTAAGACGGCAGGGGATAGAAGCCACAACTCTGGGCAGTGTTGCTCTTACAGGGCAAACCTCCTTTACATATGCGGCAAGCATATTTTCTGCAAGCTCAGAGTGTGCGATAACTCCGTTTTCAATAGGATAAACCGTTTCAATGCTGACGGGAGTTTTTCCGAGCATATCGTGCGCCCTGTTTCCTATGGCGATAATTTTGTTGCTTCCGGTATTTTTGGCGACTATGCTCGCCTCGTCAATAACCTTGCCTTTGCCGTTTATGTAAATTCGGGTTCTGTCTGTTCCCAGATCTATAGCTATATCCATTAAAGTCATCCTTCCGATAATCAGACTATTGCCGCACACAGGGTTGCACAGCATACGCTTTTGCAGCCCGATTTTTTGAGAATACGGCAGCATTCGCCGAGAGTATTTCCTGTTGTAATTATATCATCAATTATCAGAAGATTTTTGTCCGTTATTGTCTGCTTGTCAATTACTCTATATACTCCCTGAACATTGTTCTCACGCTCTTTTCCCTTGAGAGTGTGCTGTGCCTTGTTTTTCTTGTGCTTTTCCAGGAGCACAGCATAGGGAATACCGAGAATTTCAGCACATTCCTTGGCTAGAAGCTCAGCCTGGTTATATCCTCGCTCACGCTTGTTATGAGGATGCATAGGTACAGCTGTAATCAAATCAAAGCTTTTTATATCGTATTGTACGGAAATTTCATTTGCTAGCACAACCGCAAGCTGACGGGAGTATGAGGGATTTTCGTGAAATTTAAAATTCTTAACTCCGCTTGCAAATATTCCGTCATATTTAAAAGGTGAAATAGTTTTGAAGCCGCCTATAGCGTAGGTTTTTATTCCTGCCTTAGGAAATTTTTGTTTGCAGTCCTTGCAGGCATAGTCCCTTCTGTCTATGACTTTTTCGCAGTAGGGACATTTGACGGTAAAGATAATGTCCTGTAAAAATCTGATTGTGTTTTTAATAGAGCTGTTCATCACGCAGTAAAAATTCCTTTAATCCGCTGTATCTTTTGGTGCGGCGGTTGTTGCTTACCATATATTCTACCGTCTTTGGATTGCCGACAAGCACCAGAGTTTTCTTTGCCCTTGTAACGGCGGTGTAGAGCAGATTTCTGTAATAAAGTTGGGGAGGCCCTTGAAACATTGGGATAACAACACAGTCAAACTCATTGCCCTGACTTTTGTGAACGGTTACAGCATAGGCGAAATCAAGGTCTGCGGCATATTCATATGTGTATTTTGCGGTTTTATCGTCAAAAACAATTATGATTGTGCGTGCCTTGCGGTCAATGCTCTCGACTATTCCTATGTCACCGTTGAATATGCCCGAGCCTATTTCTCCGCCATCCCTTGTCCAGGTGATGTCATAATTATTTTTAATCTGCATAACTTTGTCGCCTGTTCTAAAGGTTTTTGAGCCAATCTCAATTTCTGTTTTGTCGGAGGATTTTGGATTGAGCATTTTTTGCAGTTTAAAATTCATTTCAGCCGTACCCAGCTCTCCTTTTTTAGACGGGCAAAGCACCTGAATACTGTCAAAGGCGGAGTAACCGTATGCCTTTGGCAGTCTTTGAGAGCAAAGGTCAACTATTACCTGAGAAATTTCAGTCTTATTACTTCTTGCCATAAAGAAAAAGTCTTTATCCGATGAATTAAGCACGGGCATTTCGCCGTTGACGATTTTATGCGCATTGGTTACTATCAGACTTTTTTGTGCCTGACGGAAAATTTCGTTTAGCTTTACAACCGGTACGATTCCACATTCGGTAAGGTCGCTGAGTATGTTGCCGGGGCCGACAGACGGAAGCTGATTTGAGTCGCCTACAAGAATAAGTCTGCATCCTAAAGGCAGAGCTTTCATAACGCTTTCAAAAATAAATGTGTCAACCATAGAAACCTCATCAACAATAAGTGCGTCACATTTAAGCTGATTGCGTTCGTTTTTATTGAAAAAGGGTTTGTCATGCTTGTCCCAGCTGACCTCGAGCAAGCGGTGAATAGTTTTTGCCTCAACTCCTGTCAGAGCACTCATTCGCTGAGCCGCTCTGCCTGTGGGTGCTGCAAGCAAAACCTTTTTTCCGTTGCTGTTCAAAATTTTAATTATAGCGTTAAGAGTTGTGGTTTTACCTGTTCCGGGGCCGCCTGTAAGCACAAGCATACCCTTGGTAAGCGCCTGAGTAATGGCCTCTTTTTGCAGGGCGGCGTATTCTATGCCGTCGTTTTGCTCGCAGATTTCAATTTCCCTGTCAATATTTTTGATTTGCTCGGCTGTAAAGCTGAGCAGCATTTTAATTCGTGAAGCTATGTAAAGCTCGCAGAGGTGTGTGCTCGGAGCAAAAATAAATTCTCTTTCGCCTACATTGTCTTTGATTAATGAACGGTCAAAAATCATCTCCTGCATAGTTGAGGCTATCAGTCCAATCTCAACCTTCAGAAATTCAGCAGCTTTTTTACAGAGCACATCAAGCGGCAGACAGGTGTGTCCGTTGCCCTCGTTGTGAAACAATATGTAGGTGATTCCTGCACGTAGTCTTTCTGTGGCTGTAGCGTCAAAATCTCGCTTTTTGGCTATAAAGTCGGCAGTCTGAAAAGAAATGCCCATATCTCCGCTGCAAAGTATGTAGGGATTCTCCTTTATTTGTTCAATAGCAGATGTTCCCAATTCAGTAAAAATTTTTACAGCCGCCGCATTGCCTATTCCATACTCACTGAGAAATAATATAAGAGTGCGGATACCTGTGCTTTGCTTTAACTGCAAAGAAAAGTCTTCAGCCTTAGACTTTGAGATTCCTTTAAGCATTGCTATACGTTCAGGCTGATTTTCCATAACGTCAAGCGTTTTGTCACCAAATTCCGAAACGAGTCTTTGGGCTGTTGCAGAACCTATTCCACGGACTGCACCGGATGATAAATACCTCAGGATTCCAGCCGTACCGGACGGACGGCACAGCTCACAGACCTGAGCGGCAAACTGCCTGCCGTAGTTAGGATGCTCCTTGTAATTGCCTGTGAGCTTGAGCAAATCGCCCTGATGAACCCTCGGCATAATGCCGACAGCAGTTATATAATCATCATCGTCCGATATTTCAACAACGGTATATCCGTTTTCTTCATTTCTGTAAACTACGGTTTCAACATAGCCCTCAAGTTGCAAAAGTGTATTGTTATCCATAAAAACATACCTGTTTCTGAGAAATTAAAGCGGCATATGCCACGATTATTATTATCATTATATCATTGTTTTTTTGTTTTAACAATACGACAGGGCAAAAGTTTATTCATTTAACATTTTTATTAGCTCCTGCTTTTTTATAAGCCGAATAAAACCGTATTCCCTGCACAGCGCATTGCATATGCTCTCTGTTTCTTCGTCCATATCGCAGTCAAGACAGAGAACACAGTCACTCCCTCCACGGCAAAACCACTTTAATCTTTCGGCGGCACTGCGCAGAATAAACTCTGCATTGTGCTTTTCGTTTTCAAGCGGAGTAACTATAATGATTGAGCAGTTGTTTTTGTTTTTATAAAGGAAATATGTAAATTCCCTTACGCAGTATATTATTCCCATTACCGCAAAAATAATCAATATTGCAGCCGAAACAGCCGTCACAAAAATCACCTCGGTATATTTTATTGCAAAGCTTAGATTTGGTGAAGTATATTTTCTTTGATTTTACAGATAATAAAAGGGCGAACAAGGACTGCAATGGCGCAGAAGTTCGCTAAAAATATATGAGGTGATTTAAAATGATGGACAATTCCTATGTAAATCGCAGTATTAAGTGTACCGTTAATAACTGTTCTCACAACAACGAGAAGGAACACTATTGCTCACTTGAGTCAATCAAGATCGGTACACACGAGGCAAACCCAACTGTATGTCAGTGCACTGACTGTCAGAGCTTTTCATTAAAGCCCGGCTGTAGCTGCAAATAAGTAAGCCACAGTACAAAAAGCTGTATTCCTGCCTTGGGAATACAGCTTTTTCTTATCAAGATATGTGTTTAAGGGAGTGCAGAGATGATTTATAGTCCGAGTATTATAATAAAATACAGTTTTTTAAGAACATTGATATTTTTAAATACTTTTCGCCTGAATATCGGTACATACATTAAAATATCCTTGTATTCCTTGTCGGAAATGCTGCGGTTGCCGAATCTTGCTTTTGTACAGATTCTTTCAATGCTTTTGTGCAGCTTGCAACCGGAGTGTACAGATAATTTGTTCAGATAGCGGTAAATGCAGATTGCTCTTGATTTGTTGTCATTATGAGTAAAGCTGTATTTTCTGTAAAGTCTTAAAATAATTACTCTCAAAATAACAGCCGCCGCCACTATTAACAGAATAATCGGTATTAATGCATTGTTAAATCCGTTTGCGTTATTCTGCTTTTTCTGCGGAGAGGTTGCACTCTGCGTGTTTGGCTGTGTAACAGCGGGGGCTGTGGTCGGGGCAGACTGGGTTGTAGCCTGAACAGCCTCTGTAGCCTGTGGTATTGTGAAATCTGACGAGGTAGCGTCAAGCGGAACCCAGCCAATGTTTTGGTCAAAGTACTCAACCCAAGCGTGGGCATTATCAGAGGTGACAATCGCCTTGCCGTCAACAACATTTATACAGTAGCCGGTAACATACCTTGCAGGAACACCTAAGGCTCTAAGCATTACAGCCGCAGAGTTTGCAAAGTGCATACAGTAACCGGTGTCCGAGTCATTTAAAAACCATTCTGCGGCATCTCTGCCCTCGGGCACTTTTGGAGTGTTGAGAGAATATGAGGCTGAGGAGGAAACAAAGCTTTTCACCACTTGCGGCAGAGCTTCATAAGAAACATCTGTTAGATTATTCTTTTCTGCAATGTCAAGCATTGCAAGTCTTGTTTCTTCGGGAAGCTGTAAATAATTATCATTTACATAAGAATAATACTGAAGTGACAGACTCATTTCACCCTTTAAATAATATTCCTGATTATTGTAATAGGGAATCGTTTTAAGAGAGTAATCCTTAGCCTTTTCTCCGTTCTTGACAAAAACATCGCAGACGCCTGAAAAGTCAGAGTTTATTTCAGATAAGAAATACGGAGTATAAACAACGCCTTCTGCTTTTTCTGTGTGTATTTTTATATCAATAGTTCCGACATCACCGCCTGTTAAAAGAAACGGCTGAACCTCTGTCGGGAAGTTTTCTGCTTGCTCATCGGTAAGCACCGACCATTTGTTGTTTTCATAGTTTGCATAAGCCATACCTTTAAGGTAGAGCGTACCCGAAGTATTACTGTTGACGGTCATTACCTTTTTGCCGGTTTGTTTTAATGCTCCTGCATTTGAAAAATCGACCTCAGAATCAAGACTGTTGCCGACTTCGGCAAGGGCGGCAGTGACCGAATTTTTGTCGCCGTAGTTTTTTAATCCAGTAATCTGTTGAACAGTGGCAAGCAGATTGTCCTGCCACTCAGTCCTTTTGTAGTCGGCTACGGGATTTAATGCCGCCGCAATCGAAATCACCACCGTGAGCAGCACTGCCGCCGTGGCTGTGACTGCACCGCTGTGGCTATAGTTTAAGTGCCTTGTCTGCGATGAAAAATACAAAGCAAACAAAACCACAAATATCGTGAGGAGAGGAGCAACGCTCGGCAGAGTGTTTACAAGAACAAAGCAGGGGACAAGAAAAAGAATTGTAAGCATAGTAACAATTTTTATTGATTTCAGCTTTGAAATTAAAAATGAAAAAAGTCCGCTGAACACTGCACTTATAAGCACAAAAAGACCTGTTGCATCGTTTGCGATTGATTCGGCAAACTTAATACGGTTCATTACAGGCAGGTATATTGAGTATTGTTCAAGAACCTTATTAATTGCATAATTTGCCTGCGACAGAAGCACTCCGTTTGCAAACGCCGCTATAAGTAAAATTACAAATGCAATTACCGCCATACTAAGGGCATATTGGCGCTTGCTTTGTATAAATTCTGCAATCAGAGAGAATACAGCCGAAAACATAAAGGCTGATATTACAAGTATGGATAGGGTGTAGTTTACCGAGAATGAGCTTGCAAAGCATATAAGGGGACAGATTGAGAGCAGAACCACACATACACTGTCAATAAGCGCCGAAAGCAGTGTTTTCCTCATTCCGCCACCTCCTCGCCGTCAGCAAAAATATTGCATACGGCAGAGCCGTGTATATCTGCACTGCCAAGATTTTTCTGTGTGTAGAGAGCTTTGTACATAGAATAAATATCCGTATCCGGAGTGAGGGGGAATGCACCTTGTGACCTTGTAGAGGATACGGCACAGGAAACACCGTTGTTGATTGCACTTTTGCAGACATTGGCAAAGCGAGCCAAAACTTTATCGTTATTTTGGGGATTATCTGTCAGCATTAGCATAATCTTAAAATTTTTATATATAGGCAGGCTGGGCTCACGCACCATAAGATTGTCGTATTTTGCCGAAAGCTTCCAGTGGACATTTCTCAGGCTGTCGCCGTTCTGGTACTCTCTTATTTCATAGTCATCGGCAAATCCGCCGCCTGATTTCTTTTTGTAACCGATTATTGTCTGCTTTTCCCGTAAAATATCTTCACTTGCGTTCTGTGGGCTCGGTACAACAAGAATTTCCGCTCTGTTTTTAAATCTTACGGGAATAAAAAAAATACCGAGCATATCGTAAACCTTAAACCACTTTGTTTCCGCCTCAATACATCCGCAGGATTTTCCGAGAGCAGATATATTTATGCCTACGGGCTTACTAATGATTCCGCTGTATTGAAAAGCAAAATTCTTAGATTTGCCCGAAAAGCTGTTTTTTGTGCGTATAAGTATTTTTACAAGCGGACAAAAAAAGCCATTGTTGCCGTTTGCGGCAACACCAATACCTAAATCGCTGTCGGCATAGGATATTTTGGGTGCATATATGGTAAATCCTTTTACAGCCGCATATATCATAAACGGCAGACTGCAAACCAGTGAGAGTACGGGCAGGCAGAGAACGACTGTAAAGAGAAAGCTTGAAAACCAAGCGTAATAAAAAATCATAAAGCTAAATGAAGCTGCAAGAATCGCAATATATATAAGTATATTTTTTATCATTTTTTACCCTCACTAAATTTTGGGCTGTCTTACAGTTCATTTCAGAGTCATCAATAAAAAGCGTTTCTTTCGGCTCGATACCGGCATCCTCTATGATTGCCTTGAATATCTCCGGTTCGGGCTTGGCCATTTTCATTTCAAAAGAGAGGTACGTTTTTTCAAAATAATCTTCCTGTTTGAAAACAATCTGTTCCGGCTCTTCATCTGTAAAAAATTCTGCTGGTGTCGTACCAAGGCACTGGATGATATCCAGAAGAGTTCCGATGGACGGAGAGTTCTGGTTTCGTTCCAACTGTGAGATAAAGCCCTTGGTCAGCTCGGCACGGTCCGCCAGCTCCTGTTGCGTCAGTCCGTACTGGATGCGCAGTTCTTTCATGCGGTGTCCAATGTCCATGGCATGCCTCCCGTAAATTTATGAAACATGATTGTTAGTTGATTTTTTGTTTACTGATTATAAACTCAACAGTTTCTATTCTACAGAATCCATGTGAAAAGTCAATCTTTTTTTAATATAAATTTTATGAAAAAACAGTTGATTTTC
>OGOU01002197.1_pt1 | contig 14069 bp, 6 predicted proteins | sample 1552721 | NCBI WGS metagenome assembly OGOU01 (sample SAMEA2580176, study PRJEB22360) | human gut metagenome | biome: human gut; feature: human-associated habitat; material: faeces | place: Denmark | collected 2008/2010 | reverse complement strand
CAAGCGGATTTGCGGAGGCGGTGGTCGAGCCGCAGCGAGTCGTAGATATAGTCGTTGAAGCCCAGCTGCGTGACGTTGCCCACGACGTTGGCGTCGGTATAGCCTTTGCCGACCACTCCGTCGATATAGGCCGAGAGGGTCGCGTTGCCCAGCAGGTCGCGGCGGCCGAGCAGCTCGCCCAGACGCAGGTTGTGCGTCTCCACGTCGCCCCGCACGCTGCTGCGCCCCGCCTTGAGCGGCGTCATCCGCAGGTTGCAGGTCACCTCGCCCACGCCGGTCGAGGCGCCGAGCTGCATGTCGAACGACGAAAGCAGCCCCTTGAAGCGGGCGTTGACGTCGATCTGCCCCGTGTTGCCCAGTATGCCGACCAGCTTGTCGGACAACTCGCGGCCGCCGATCCCCGCAGCCAGTTCGTCGACGGCTTCGGCGGAGGATTTGAGCCGCGGAACGTTCAGGTCGAAACGGGTCTGCCGGATGTCGGGAAGCCCCCGGACCGAAGCGTCGGCGATGAGCCACGTACCCTCGCCGATCTGCATGCTTTTGACCTTGGCCGTGAAATCGGCGACCACACCCGCGACCTCGACATTGACGTTGCTGAAATCGGTATGCCAGCCGCGCAACTTGGGGGCGAAGTAGGCGATGTCGTCCGTCGAGACGGTCGTATTGCGCAGCGCGCCGTCGATGCGCACCTCGCCGATGAAGTCCTTGTACTCGGCCCACGAATCGCCCGCCAGCGAGATATAGGGAATCTGGACGTTCGAACGGCCCGTCACGACCGAGACGTCCTCGAAACCCATGCAGCCGTTGGTCAGGTAGAACCGCCCGGCGAAGCGGTCGAGGGCGAAGCCGCTGCGCTCGCGCGCCGAGAGGGTTTCGATGGTGGTGTAGATGGACTGCCCGTCGATGGTGAAGTCGTTCACATATGCCGTGATGCCGTAGAGGTGCATATGGCTGAAGTCGATGCCGAACTCCGGGTCGCGGCGGTCGAGCCGCTCCAGACAGAGGTCCATATTCTCGATCGACGCCTTGCGCAGCGACAGGCGGAAGTTGCCTTTCTTGGGTTTGTCGGGGTTGCTGATACGATTGACGATCTGCTTGATGTTCATCTCCCCGCCGGGCGTCTCGCGCAGGTAGAGCTTGGCGTCGGCGATCTCGCCGCGGCTCAGTGCAAGTCCCCCGCCGAAGATGCCCAGTCCGGTGACAAAGGCGTCGAGACGGCCCACGTAGAGCAGCGTGTCGCGCTGGTAATCCTCGACATAGAAACCCTTGATCTTGACCCTGCTGAAAAGCCCGATGTCCACGCGGTCGATGCTGACGGTGGTTTCGAGCTTCTTCGACGCCATGCGCACGGCTTTCTGCACCACGTAGTTCTGCACGGCCGGAATGTCGAGCAGCAACGAGAGCGCCAGAGGCAGAATTATCAGCAACAATACCGCGGCCGATAACACCTTTCCCAATATTTTTATACCTTTGCGCATTGATAGGTCGTTATAACCTGCAAATTTAACTATAATTAGTTAAAAAAACGAAAAACCGCATGGATATTACTATTCTGGGCATCGAATCCTCGTGCGACGACACATCCGCCGCCGTGATACGCAACAACGTGCTGCTGTCGAACGTCATCGCCTCGCAGGCCGTCCACATCAAATACGGCGGCGTGATCCCCGAACTGGCTTCGCGGGCGCACCAGCAGAACATCATTCCCGTGGTGGACACGGCGCTCAAGGAGGCCGGACTGACGCCCGAAGAGATCGACGCCATCGCCTTCACGCGCGGCCCCGGACTGCTGGGTTCGCTGCTGGTGGGCGTGTCGTTCGCCAAGGGGCTTTCCATCGCGCACAACATCCCGATGGTCGAGGTCAATCACCTTCAGGGACACATACTTTCGCATTTCATCGACCTTCAGGACCGCGCGCTGCCGCACCCCGGATTCCCGTTCCTCTGCCTGCTCGTGAGCGGCGGCCACACGCAGATCGTGCGCGTGGATTCTCCCCTCGAAATGGAGATCATCGGCACGACGATCGACGACGCCGCGGGCGAAGCCTTCGACAAGTGTGCCAAAGTGATGGGACTGCCCTACCCCGGCGGCCCGGTAATCGACAAACTGGCCAAGGAGGGCGATCCGAAGGCGTTCCGGTTCGCACGGCCCCACGTAGACGGATACGACTACTCGTTTTCGGGGCTCAAAACCTCGTTCCTCTACACGCTGCGCGACGCCGTGGCAAACGATCCCGGTTTCATCGAGAACAACAAGGCCTCGCTCTGCGCTTCGCTGCAGAAGACGATCGTCGAAATCCTGCTGGACAAGCTGGTGCGGGCCTCGAAGGACCTCGGCATCCGCGACATCGCCATCGCGGGCGGCGTTTCGGCCAACTCAGGACTGCGCAACGGGATCGTCGAAGAGGGCCGCAGGCGCGGCTGGCGCACGTTCCTGCCCGAATTCAAGTTCACGACGGACAACGCGGCGATGATCGCCATGGCGGGTTACTACCGCTACCAGCACGGCGACTTCTCGTCGCTCGGCGTCTCGCCCGTGGCGCGGCTGCAGGAGCTGTAGGAGCCGGACGCGGAAACGGCAGAAACCGGACGCCGAAGCCGCATGAGCCGGATGCAGCCGGCCACAAAAAAGCTCCCGGCCGAACGGCCGGGAGCAGGTCCGGAAGACGCGGAAAAGCACTCCGCGCTTCCACAAAAGCGATCTATTTAGAATGCAAGGATCGGACGGGCGATACCGTCGTAATCGATATACTCGCACATAAGCTCCACCAGATGTTTCTCGGAACCGCCGATATGAATGATACATGCCGTCTCGCCGGGTTCAAAGCAGGTCGTAGCCCACAGCGTACAGGTATTGTAATGGGTGCCGTCCGTCACGAACAGCTCCTCCTTCTGATCGGCGGGAATCATCGCAAGCGTCTCGTTGAATTTCGCAATCACGTCATAGCTTACATTTTCGGAGTTGTAACCGTAATAGACATTATAACTCGAAGTCTGCCACTCTTTCAGAAGCAGAGCAGCTTCATGGCCGCAGAGATTGGCCACCATATCCCATAACTGCCCGGTGCTCGGCAGGAACCAGCCGCTCGACGTTTCGGGAGCCGGGAGCGAGAAATTATTAACCGTCAAATCGAAAGCAGGGCACCATGTAGCAAGGTTCGGTCCATAATCGGATACGGTTTTCATCGTCTCTTCGTAACCATTGACATTGCCATACCACGTGCTTGCAATTTTCGCTTTCGGAGTGCTTGCGAAATCATTGTCGGTAGAATACTGAACCGTCTGGCTGTCGGCGCTATGGGCATTTTTCACAGCCACGACATACCCGTGCGTATAGCCCTTCTCCTTGTCGCCGGCGGCGATCCGGTTTTCGTCCGTCTGGCAGACGATGCCGATAACGGTCTTACCGGCGACGGGAGCGGGTTTGGTGTCGGCCCAGACGGGATTCAGTCCGTCGGCCTCGATGCTTACCAGTCCGCCGTCGCTCCACGTACCGTCGGAATAGTAATAGTCGCCGATCTTCGGCGCAACGTAAGCCACCGTCACCTTGCAGGTCGCCTTGCTCTCGCCTACGCTGGCAGTGATAGTGGCCTCACCGGCGGCAAGAGCGGTGACCACACCGTCCTCGACCTTCGCAACCACCTCGTCGTCAGTAGACCAAGCAACCGTCACGCCATCCTGCAGGGGGGGGGTAACGGTCGCCACGAGCGTTTCGGAAAACCCGACATTGAGATTCAGCTCCGTACGGTCGAGCGTCACGACCGTTTCGGGGACCTTCTTCTCATCGTCGTCGCAGGCGAAAAACGCCAGCGATGCAGCCATCAGCAAAGCTGATTTCCTTAAAAAGTTTCTCATAAACCAAGTTTTAAGAATTAATAATACGGCAGTACCGACAGCAGTCTCTCCGGACTCACGACAAAAAGCCCAGTAATGTTTTCGATGATCGTCCGGCAAAACACCATCAATAACCTAACCGGGAGTCAAATATAATAAAAAATCAACCCGGTGGAACGCGGACGCCGAAAAAAATTCACCGCCAAATAAAAAGCCCCTAATAAATTAGGGGCTGAAAAGACAGGCGTCCGGGAACGCCTGCCGAAATATTATCCCGCAAACCGGGAGGGGGCTTATCTTGCGCCGAAGAGTTTTTCCTTCAGCGAAAAGTTATCGTACTCTTCCCGGAGCGCGGCCATCAGGTCGCGCACCGACTGAATCTTCTCGGCGCGCCATGCGTTGGCGCCGCAGAAGGCGTAGCCGTTCTGCAGCTTGCCTTTGAATGCGTTGTAGAGCGCCAGCATGATGCAGTAGGGACTGTGCGTCACGTCGCAGGTCTTGATGCAGTCGAACGGGCAGTTCTTGGGGCGTTTAAGCCCTTCTTTCACCCGGTCGAGGAACGAGCTGTGGATCGCCCGCCCCGGCATGCCGACGGGACTTTTGATGATCTCGATGTCCTGCGGTCTGGCGTCGAGATAGGTCTGCTTGAAGGCCGGATCGGCATCGCACTCCTCGGTGGTCACGAAGCGCGTGCCCATCTGCACGCCGTCGGCGCCCAGCTGCATGATGCGGTAGATATCCTCGCCGGTATAGATGCCGCCGCCCGCGATGACGGGAATATGGCAGTCGTGTTCGGCACCGAAAGCGCGCACCTCGGCGACGATTTCGGGAACGAGGGCTTCGAGCGAAAAATGCTCGTCGGCGAGCTGCTCCTCCTTGTATCCGAGGTGACCGCCCGCCTTGGGACCTTCGACGACGATGGCGTCGGGGATGTACTTGTACTCCGAGAACCACTTCTGACACAACAGTTTCGCCGCACGCGCCGACGACACGATCGGGGCCAGCTTGGTCTTGGCGCCCTCCGTGAGGAACGACGGCAGGTTGAGCGGCAGCCCGGCGCCCGAAAAGATGATGTCGGCCTTCTCGGCGACGGCGGTCTTCACCATGTCGGCGAAGTTCGACATGGCGACCATGACGTTTACGCCGACGATGCCCCGCGTGGCTTCGCGGGCCTTGCGAAGCTCCTCCTTAAGCCCCCAGATCGAGGCTGCGCGGTAGTCTTTCGAATAGTTGTTGTAGATGGCTCCGAGACCTGCCGACGAAATGACGCCGACGCCGCCCTGATTGGCGACGGCCGAAGCCAGTCCGGAGAGGGATATGCCTACGCCCATGCCGCCCTGCACGATGGGGACGGTGGCGAGCAAATTTCCGATTTTCAATGCTTTCATGTTAAATTGGGATTAGTGCGAACTAAATAACCATGGGGCCAAAGGTACGAAAAATCGGGGCGATTGGTTCCGCACGGGAAGATAATTTAACGCAGGCTTCACATTGCGCCGCCGCAGCGGCCGCCTTTTCGGGGCGGGAAGCCGCAGCCGGCCGGCTGTCCGGAAGTGAAAAGCGGCATTTTTTACAGGCAAAAAAACGGCGGATATCGCTTTTTTTTCTAACTTGGAAGCGCAAACGTCACTCAACCGCTAACCTTTAAATCGACAAGCATGAAAAAACTTCTCTTTCCGGCTCTGGCCCTTATGCTGTGTATTCCGACCCTCTCCGCCCAAAGCAGGGGTGACAAATATGTCGGCGGAATAATCGGCATAACGACGACGTCGATCAGCATCGACGGCTCCTCCGCATCGCAGACGACATTCGGATTTGCACCCGAATTCGGTTATTTCGCATCCGACCGACTGCGCGTCGGCGGCTCGATCGGCTACCAACTGATTTCATCCGACGGCGAAACGACGCACGGGCTGACGGCAGGTCCCAGCCTCGCCTATTACGTAAGACTGTGCGACCGCTTCTACTACACGCCGCAGCTGGCCGTGGGATTCGCGTTCGCATCGACGGACGGGACCAGCGGATACGGCTTCGATGCAGGATTGTCGCTCGGAGCGTTCGAAATCAGGCCGTCGGCCCATATCGGACTCTCAGTCAGCCTTCTGACGTTGGACTACAGCTACCTGTCATATTCGGGAACGGGTGTGAACGGGGTCTCTTTCCAGCTCGGAATCAGCCCGACGGTCGGTTTCAAATACTACTTTTAGGCCGCAAAAACCCGATCCCGACCTACAGAAACCGCACGCCCCGCACGCGGCTCCGGCTGCGGTCGGCGGCTTCGCGTTCGACGATGCCCGTCACCACGTCGGCGGCATCGTGCCAGCGGTTGGCGCGAAAACGGCGACGGTAGGTGGTCAGGTGGGCGTAGAGTTCGGGCCAGCGGAAATTCCAGCCCCGCGGCCGCGAACAGGCCGCCGCGCCGGCTGCCGTCCATCAGGCCGCTGCGCCCCCATGCCGCACGCCCTTTCAGATCGACGTACAGGCTCATTTTCTTCGCCGGGAAACAGTGCGTATAGCGCAGGCCGGCCTCGCCGTTCAGACGGTCGTTGGTCAGGAAGGCATACTCCTGGGCCAGCAGGTCGGCGCGATAGTTCTCGTTGTCGATCTGCACCCCCTCGGGGCAGCTCTTCTCCAGTTCGGTTCCGCCGCCGAACGTATAGCCGCCGCGCACCGTCGCGTCGAGCCAGCTGCGGCCGCTGAACCGGAAGTTCTTCGTCACGCCCAGCATCAGTTTCGAATAGTGCAGGTCCTGATCGTAGCATGCCGGGGAGATCGTATATTCCGATTCGGCCTTGTAATAGGTATAAGCCGCATCGACGATCCACGAACTGCTCCACTCGTTGCGCTTGACGTAGAGTTTGTAATCGGCATCGACGCTGCGCTGCTTCTGCGAGAATTTCAGGAAGCGACCGTACTGTTTGTACAGTTTCTGATTGGTCTCCGGATCAAGTTCCAGCTCCTGAATATTGTTGTATTTCAGCAGGTCGCCCCACGAGGCGTCGACCGAAAGCCGCTGATCGACCCCGCGGCCCGCAACGTTGAGCACCCCCAGATAGCGGTAGGTCAACTGATCGTTGTCGCCCAGATGCTGGTCCAAATCGAAGCGGAAACGCTCCATTTTGCCGTATTCGGCCGAGAACTGATTGAAAAACTTCACCCTCTTTCCCAATTTCAATTCCAACTGGGCGGCGCCTCCGTATTCGGAGCCTTTGTAATAGACGTCATAGAATTTTTCGCTTCCCCCGAGCTGCTGGCTGGTATAAAACCACATGCCTTCGAAGAAGTAGATCATTCCGCTGGTCGTATTCGTACCGAAAGCCGCATAGCCGACCTGCTCCGTCGAGCGTTCATACGTAAAATTAAGACCTGCGTCCACCACCTTCGAGGTAAACATCACACCCGGCTGAACGCTCAAATACATCGAGGTGGTTTTATTGCGCGAATCCCGACGCTTTGCCAGGCTGCGATCCTCGTATTTCCCCATCGCTCCAACCACCCAGCGCCCCATACGGTAGGCAACCCCGGCCTCGATGGCATAGGTTTCATCACGCGTATTTCCGGGAATCGAATCGCCGATCAGCATCGGAGAATCTCCGATGTTGGCATTTCCCGCCCAACTGCGGTCCTTCGAAGCCGCATAATCATAACTCAACTTACCGTAGAACGAAAGACGATTCCAACGGCGGTACGACTCGGACCGGACCCCGAACGCATTCACTTCCGCTCCATCGGTAACGTTGCGCAGTCCGCCTTGCTCGAAATCATAATTCACTTCCGCAATGGAGAGCGATGCCTGATTGAGCATCAGGCCCGCCGCATTGTCCGAAACGAGCCATCCGCTTTTCGAACGAATCCGTTCCAGGGTATAATATTTTTCAAGGTTCTCCTTCGGAGCGGAGGACTGGGCGAAAACGCCCGACCCCGCACATACCGCAGTCAACAGGAGCACCGCATAGATCTTTTTCTTCATGGCTGTTTCGTTTTATCGGTTTTTGTACTCCGTGCAAAGGGTCGGTTCATCGAGCGGAATCCAGTCGTCGGCCGAATTGTTCGTATCCTGATAAACCGTACGACCTACGATCTCCGAAGCGCTTTCGTCCACCTTGCGGATATAGGACTGACCGCTGTACGAGGCCGTCGTGATAAACAAAGGCTGGAGACTGATGTCGGAGCAAAGACGCGGGACGTGCGTATCGTTACTGCGGAACTCCACACCATCGAGAATACACTCCTTGGGAACCATTATCGAGGGCATACTCTGATACTTCGTCGGCTGATACATCACCTTGCCGTAGGGCCGGCCTTTGATGGCTCCGTCCTTAACGTACTCATAAGGATCTTCAGGCAGCCGATATACAACGATCGCCGGCGAGCTGATGGAGAGAACGATCGAATTTCCGGATGCCAGCTCACAGAAGCATTCCAGCCGTTCAACGCCCGCGGCCGGAGCTTTTACCGCGGAGCCAGCAAAACGGTCGATATACATCGCCCATACATTATCCGCGGCAAGGTTCATCGGTCTGCTGGTCTGGTCTGCCGTATGTTCGACGGCGCTCAAGGCAATCACGACCTCTTCGCCCGGCTGTATCGGGTGCTCCCGGCCTTCGCCCGGGAAAACAAAACCGAAAGCGTTGACCGGAATGGAATCGCGGAGTTCGGTGCTGGTGCTTCCCAACCAGAATTTATTGTACACGGCCGATTTTCCCGAATTGAACGACGTGTGGAATCCGACTCCCACCCCGTCGAGATACTGCACATCGTCGGAATTGTTGCAGAGCGTGAAATACTGGTCATAGTTATAATTCGCTTTCCCGTCGGCAGTCTTCGTTTTGTGAAAATAAACCTCTTTCAGAATGATCGTGCCACGCGCCGTAGCCTTAATCTCGAGATTGTTCGTCCCGGCCGACTGACCGTCTTTATTCAGCACGAAATCCCTGGTGGCATGCAGGAACTTGCTGATTCCGCCCACATCGGCCACTTTGCTGATAATCACGCTGTAATTTCCGTACTCGGCGTCGATCCGGGTTTCACCCTTCGCATCCGTTTCGGAAGTATACGTATTTCCGATCTTCGTATTGCGCATAGTCACCTTGAACCCCGACTTGTCGAGCGACGCCAACTCTCCGGGCAAATCAATGGAGATCAGCACCTCCCTGTTGCCATGAAGCAATTCGCCGTCTTTCATATCCTTGAGGCAGCCGCACAGCAGAAAGGCCGTCGCCAAAGGCACCAGATAATATAAAATCTTTTTCATCATCTGCAACTCTTTAGAATTTAAGTTTTAGTTCCGCGCCGAAATAAATATCCGTATTTACGCGCTTATAAGTTCCCGTACTCTTCAGCAACATTTTAGGATGCGAGTTCGTAAAGTTGTTGGCGTAGAATGAAATCTGGGCAATCCTGCCGATCTCTTTCGTAACACGGAGGTTGGCCATGAAATAAGGCTTGAACGAATTTTCGACAAAGGTCGTAGTCGCACTGCCCGTCTGAAGGTATTCCCGGTAAGCCGCTCCATAGGTAGGATCGTTGTACAAGTTCCGATTGAACGGCAATAGCTGACCATCCATGTTCATATAGAAATCGGGGTCCCGGTAGATCATCTTGCCATTCGTCCCATTCGAAAAATCGCCATAAACGGGATTATTGTCGTCATCGAGGATGTAAACACCGTCTGCCTGGAGATTCCGGGTCCGGTTGAGCCATACACACTGGACGGTCAGTGTTGTAATCAGACGCAACTTCGGAATGTGCGTGATCAGGTTAATATTGGAATTGAACCGGGTGTACACCGAACCGGAAGAGACGGATTTGCCTCCATAATAGGCTCCCAGAAACGGGTTGTAGATATTCTTACCGTCAATAGGCACTTTCACCGAGGAATAAGTATCGTACAACAACACGCCCTCGCTATCCTTCCGGGTCATGGTCATGTATGCTCCGTTGACAACGACCGAAGTCCGGACCGGACGAATCTGCCCGAAATCGAACGTATACTCGACACCCCACTTGTCGTATTTACCGTCATTGGCCGGTTTCTTGACGGATGCCGTATTGAATATTTTCTCATCCCGATAGTCGAGCGGCTCGCCTCCCACGCCCAGAACCGGTTGTCCCGGATTGTTCGGATCATCCATATAAACCGGAACTTCCGTCCCTTTATAGGTTTCGTATTCCCGGAATGACAATACCTGCGGAACCATACGAAGGGTATAACCGTTACGCATCTTTTCATTATAATAGGTAATGCCTCCCTTGACACCGAACATATCGAAATCGAGACCCACTTCGAAGTTCTTGCTGTACTGCATCTTCAGATCGCGGTTAATCATATCGGACTGCGGGGTCACGAACGTAGTCCATGCCGCCACAGGCCCCGTCTCGGTAGTTCCGCCCCAGCTGAACGAAACCCGGTCAATATACACCGGAAAAGGATAAAGCAGCCGCAGGGCCGGCAGCGTGGTCTGGATGCCCCAGCCGGCGCGCAGCGACAGTTCGCGGACCTTTTTCGGCGCGCGATTGCTGATGATCGTATATTTGGCGTTAAAACGCGGATCGACGGCCCACTTATCGTTCAGCTGATCCGTCGCCATATAGGTAAAACGTCCGCCGGCCTGCAACGTGAGCGATGTTTTTCCGATCGGCAGCGTCGCTTTTTCTTCGGCGAAGACAGCCACCTGATTCAGGAAAGGAATGTCGCTGAACGGCTCCGGACGGAACGACATGGGACGCACGCCTTCGTAATACTGTCCTTTGCCGGTGTTGCCCGAATTGTTCCACTCGACACCGAGCATCGCCTTGTTGTAGACCTTGCCGTAACGCCCCGAAAGTTCAGCCACCATTTTAGCCGTGGTGTAATAGGCCATACTCAAATTCCGAATATCGCTCAAGTAATTGTCAGGGGTGAATTCAGTCAGATACTCCCCGTTTTCCAAAGCTCCGGGATTGGCGACACCGAGGGCGCTGGGCGCCATCTGCTGACGGGCGTACTGACGGGTCATTGATGTGTTGAAAACGTATTTCAACGACGTAATCCACGACTTGTTGAGCAGCCACGAACCATTAAGGTTGATCGACAGGTTCCGATCGTCCAACTCCTTGCGTTCAGCCTGCGAGATATTGTCCGGATCAGCCTTTGTAGTGCCGCGCGAAAGGTAACCGCTCACCTTCGCATTGAACTGAAACGGCGTGCGGTCACGGTTGAAGGTATTGGTATAACCCACCGAAAACGTTCCGCGGTCATAAGATTCCTCCACCGTACGGATGTCCTTCATCGCATTGGCGTAGTCGATCGACGCATTGAGGAAACCCTTGTCGGACCCCAACGCATAACCTTTAGTCAGCGACACGGCCTTGGTATCCGGCACGGTCTTCACCCGGATTTCATAGGGAGTGCGGCCCTGCTTGGTCTTGACGACGACCGCTCCGGCGCTCATATTGCCGTATTCGGCCGACGCAACGCCGCGGATGACCTCGATCGACTCGATATTGTCGGTCGAAATGGTGCGCATGTCGATACCCCGGCTGGTTTGCTGCCCGAAAGCGGCCGCTTTTCCACCCATCAGCATCGCGCTATTATTCACAACGGCTCCATCGACATAGACGCCCACCGAACTGGAGTTGATGCTGTTCGCATCCTTACCGTCCGTCATCGAATTAGGCAGATCACGGATGCCGACGAAATTCGAAGTGGAGTTCGTCAATTCCGGATTCGCGGTCAGCACGCCCGGCAGCAGCTGCATCACGTCCTTGACGGAGGTGGCTTGCAGGTGGTCCATCGCCTGACGGTCGATCGTCGACGAGGAGTTGATGCTGCGGCCCCGCTGGGCCGTTACGGTCACGGTGTTGAGTTGCAGGCTCGACTCCTTGAGGCGCAGCGAGAGCGCCCCGATCGAAGCGCTGACCGTCACCTTGTACGAAAGCGGCTCGTAACCCAGGCAGGTTGCCTCGATGGTGTAGCTGCCGGTGGTCACCGACGGCATCCGGAACCGGCCTTTGGCATCGGTCACCACCCACAGCTCAAGCGTCGGAATGGAAACCACGCAGCCCGCAATCGGCTCCTTCGTGTTGTACTCCGTCACGGTCCCTTCGATGGAGACCTTCTTCGGAGCCTGGGCCCGCACTCCCAGCGGAATGCAGACGCCCGCCAATAAAAGCATTAGTAAAAATTTCTTCACGGCAAACAGGGTTATGTGAATAGTAAGAATGTCATTCGTTTTCGGGGGACAAAGATAGAGTGCCGCACAACAGGCGGCAACCCCGAGAAATGGGGATTTCACCGGTCAGGGGACACAATAACGGCTTCCGGCAGCTGCATGGCGCAACTGTCGGGCATCGGGAAACACGCGACTGTCAACAGATGGTAGGGCAATTCCCGCGGGGGGGGGAACCCGGGCCGGGAATTCGTCGGCATGGTCCGGAACGCTGATCCGGGCGGTCGCCGGGCGGCGGTTCAATCCACTCTTCCTCATGCCAGTTTCATTTGATTCAAGACAAATCTTGTTTCGCAAGATAAGAAAAAAACACCATTCCGAACATCTTTTCGAACCATGAATTTAACCGAACTTACAATCCGAACGCATCCTGCGACATATCGCGACAATGTTTAACCGGATTTCCGCCTGCGGTTTCGATCCGAAACGCCCCATTCGGGCCGAAATTTCTTTTTTTGCGGACCGGCTGTACTATGGACGGAAATTACTATCTTGCGGCCAATAAACCTTCACCCCCCCGGTTTGACGCGTTACATACTACTGATTCTCGCCCTTCTCGGGTTTGTCGGCATGCCCTCCGCACATCCGGCGGGGAATCATGCGCTCCAATCCTTCGCCCTCTCTTACCAACCCATGAACTTCGGCCGGCCGGCGCGCACGGTCGTCACGGTCGAGGACAAGGAGACGCACGACCCGCTGCTGGGCGCCACGGTCTCGATCGTCAGCCGGGCCGACACGCTGCGGGGCACGACCGTCAAGGAGGATTTCTACCGTATCATGGCCGTCTACCGCTGCGACCGGATTTTCCGCGACTCGGTCGACCTGGAGGTCACCTACGTGGGTTACAAGCCGTTCAAAAAACGCTACGGAAACACCGGATTCCGGGGACGGATCGAGGTCAAAATGGAGGTCGACGAACAGTCGATCGCGCAGGTCGTGGTCGTCGGGCAGCAGGTCGCCATGGTCTTCCGGGGCGACACGACGGTCTACAACGCGGGGGCGTTCAAAACCATGGCCGACGACCGTTTCGCGGAGCTGCTGAAACAGCTGCCGGGCGTCGAGATCAAGGACAACAAGATTTACGCCGAAGGGCAGGAGGTCAAACGGGTGCTGATCGACGGGAAAAACCTCTTCGGCTCGAAAACCTCCTACGCACTCACCGACCTCGAAGCCTCGGACGTCCGGAGCGTGCGGGTCTACGAGGATTTCAGCCCCGAGGCAAAGCGCCTGGGGGACAACACGGCCGAAAAGGAGAAAGTGATGGACGTCGAAACCAAGTCGAAGCGCGGTTACATCCTGGGCGGAAATCTGGAGGGCACGCTCGGCGCGAGCCTCGAAAGGGACTACTCGGGTCGGCATGAAATCCGCCATTCCGAGGCCGGAAGCTTTTACCGCAACACCGAAAGGGGCAACTGGCGTCTCGAAGCCTCCAACTCGAAGGACAACATCCGGCAGGGAGAAGGCGTCTCGTTCGACTCGAAGACGACCCCCACGAAACAGACCGACGCCCAGGCGGACTATACCCTGCGCCGGGGCGACTCGACCAACGTATCGACCGCCGTCCGGTTCGGACGCAGCCGCCAGAGCAGCACGGGGTCCTCGCAGACCGAATATTTCCCGACCGAAGCCTATGCCCTGCGCAGCGAGGAGAGCCGGAACGAATCGCTCTCGAAATCGCTTTCGGCGGAGATCTCGAACTACGTCAACATCCAGCGGAAGAAGAAGGTTTTCGGGGCCATGACCACCTTTTCGATCGACGACGGCTCCACACTCGGGCACAGCCGCACGCAGCAGCGGATCGACGACGAAAAGACCCGGACGAACCTCAACAGCAACTCCGACAGACGCAACATCCGATTGAATGTCAGCATTTTCTTCCACTCGAAAATTTCCGAACGGTCGACCCTGTCGTTCAACGTCTCGGGCAAATACGCACCCGGCGACCGGGACGGCTGGCGGGTCGACACGACGGCCTCGACACCCGGCCTGCAAGTCAAAATGCGCAACGACGGCGACAGACGCAAC
>OGOU01002196.1_pt1 | contig 14070 bp, 12 predicted proteins | sample 1552721 | NCBI WGS metagenome assembly OGOU01 (sample SAMEA2580176, study PRJEB22360) | human gut metagenome | biome: human gut; feature: human-associated habitat; material: faeces | place: Denmark | collected 2008/2010 | reverse complement strand
AGGATATGGCGGAAAAAACCGGCGGCGCATATTATATTGCAAGTACCGATTCTGAACTTGCAAGTGTAATGAACCGCATAAATAACGAAATTGATCAAACAGACAATGATTCCGACGGCTTGCCTGATGTTTTTGAAAAGCAAGGTATGATGACGATTAACGGTCAAACATATAAAACCGATTCATCAAAATGTGACAGTGATGGTGACGGTGTATCAGACGGTGTTGAAATGGGCATACCTGAAAGCGAAGATTTTAAAGATTATATCCTTGCCAGATTTGTTTACTTAGGTCGCGGTATATCTTGCTTCCGTGTGTATTTTAATCCTATTAGTAATCCACGAAACCCCGATAGTGATGGGGATTGTGATTTAGATGATATTGATCCGCACCCTATTTCATATCAACTCAACGATCAGTTCATATATCAGTTGGATAAATTAGAAAAATTGGCTTATGAATATAATAATGGCGAACAGGATACACTAATGAAATATTCAGTTGACAAGGAATATTGGTTATCCTTTATGTTTATAAGACAGTTTGCTGATGGAAGCGGGAACAAAAGTGACTACATACATGGGAATTGGCCTGTTGTAGGCGGTGCGATAGATTGGAAGTTTGTTAATTATGTTAATAATAACAATCCAAATCTGTATAATTATTTCAGTTCATTGGAACATATTTATGCAAACAAGAACGGAGATACACTGGATATTAAACATTTAGCTGCAACAGCTACAGTGTATATTTATGAAACAGATTTATTGGACGCTAAATATTTTAGCTATGAAACGCTTGATGAATGGTACGAATTTCTCACCAATTATATAATTTACAAAAATGCAACAACTGTACTCAAAACGGAAATGTTTGAATATCATTTTAATAATTTAGGAGGCTGGGCAGGAGATTTACAGACATTAATGAGGAATACTTACACTGAATTGTATGGTAGTGATGATTATAATGAATTTTATAATAAGCTTTATCAGCTAATTGGTGACAATTCGAAATCATTCAGCATGAAGGATTTGTATGCTGATATAGACGCACGTAATATCTATACTTTATTAGATGGAACCTCAAATAATTTAGCTGACTCATTTAAAACATATTATAGTAACAGTAGCGATGGTTACAGGAAAAGATATAGTTCTTTTACAAATAATGAGGACAGAGAAACAATATTAAATATTGTCAAGATCTATACAAACACTTATTTTATTTACAAAAAAGATATGTTAGGAGGTATTTTTAAAGATCAGTTAGAAGATAAGTTAAGGTGGCCATTATTTAAAGAGAAAAACGAAGTTGACGAGACTGAATATTTTGATTTTTCAGAAAATCAATCAAAAGCAGCCGCTGACGCTTTCACTGACTTTTTGATGTGTCAGATTAGTGATGAGCAAAACGCAGGGATTGAAAACGAAATAAAGAGCTTATGAGATAAAAAGCAAACACAAGTGCACAGCAAAGCAAGCCTTGAACAAAATGTTCAAAACTTACCTTAAAATATTGAGTTTTTAGAGCTAAGCAATTCTTTTAGCAGATTTTAAGCAACGAACAGAATAATTCGATTTAGTGATGAAAGCAGCATAAGCAACGGCAAGCAAAGCAATATGAGCAATGGTATTGAGATTTTTTGCAGCATTTTCACAGTGAACCCAAAGCCGTTCCTGACCTGTCTGCTTGAAACGAGCATTGTATCGTTCAGCTTCGGTTCTAAGAGAATAAATTTTCTTAAAAGAAATACACTCACGGTCAATGGAAAGTCTGTAATCATCGGGAACGGTAATGTATTTTGTGCAACCTCTATGTTTTTTACCATTGTTCCAGTTTTTATGATTGCAGGGGCAACAGCCGGATTTTGAATTTCTGAAGGGACAGCAATATTTTTGTCTGACTCTTCCTTCACTGCGACACTTTCCGTCCTTGTTCATAGCTAAACCGGCTTCGCAGATAGGATGACCGGATGAAAGCTTTTTAGGATTTTTGGTATTTCTTTTGTTTAGAGGAATAACGCAATCACCTTCGTAAACATCCTTGACGGTATTGTAAATAGCTTTTACATCGTAAGCCTTATCGGCGATAAAAGTACATTCATTAACAGGTAAAAAACTATTGGTTCGGCTTAGAATATCAATGGCAACTGTGCTGTCGGCAACATCGGCAGTAGTAGTAAGCTCAAAAATCGGTAAGCCTGTAATGCAGTCAACCAGCACATGGTTCTTGTAACCCCAGTAGAATTCACACTTTTTCTCATTATGCTGATTAGAAGCAGTATGAACGCCCAGAGCACATTCTTTGTCTGACTTAGGCTGGTTATCGGGCTTGAATTTATCTTTCTTAAAGGATTTTGGATTGTTCTGAGAGGTATTAGCCATAATCGGAGTAGAATCAAGAGCGATAAAAGAAGTGTCAATAACACCGAGTTCATACAGCTTTTTAACCTGAGAATGCATAAGATTTTGCAATAAATCGTTATCAAGACTGTTTATGAAACGATCTAAAGTCCAATAGGAGGGTAACGGTTTCATAATATTAAAACCGCAGTAATGCGCAATCAAAAGATTATTCCGGAGATAATCCAGAAGGTCTGTAACGCAGGAAAAGCACTCACATTTCATAACGATAAAGGCACATAGCAAAGCTCGCTTTGAGTATCCTCTACGACCTGTTTTTGAAGCGAAATCAGGGAACGAGGATAAATCCAAATGTAAAAACAATTCGGAATAAAATTTTGCTTTCGGTTGTGAAGTGAAAAGTGTAATATCCTGTAAAATTTCTTGGCGATAGATAACAGCCAACCCCTTTCGTTGGTTTGTTGCAATATAATTATACGATATTTGGTTGGCTGTTTCTATATTTTATAGTGATAAAATTAAAAAACACCCTGCAAAAATCCAGTGTTTATCCAACTTTTGGAGTTTTGCTCAGGGCTATAGAGAACACATAAAGGAGGTGCTGAGGATATGCCGATTAAGGTTCAGAGCAATCTGCCTGCAATTAAGGTGCTTGAGTCTGAAAATATTTTTGTTATGCCAAATGAGGTAGCGTTAAAGCAGGATATTCGTCCGCTGAAAATCATTATCTTAAATCTGATGCCGACAAAAATCACAACCGAAACCCAGCTTTTAAGACTTTTGGGAAACAGTCCGCTTCAGGTTGATATTGAGCTTTTGCAGATGGCTTCACATACGTCAAAGAACACCTCGCCTCATCACCTGACTACATTTTATAAAACCTTTAATCAAATAAAGGACGAAACCTTTGACGGTATGATAATAACAGGTGCGCCTGTTGAACAGCTTGATTTTGAAGATGTTGATTATTGGGACGAGCTTTGCGAAATTATGGATTGGTCAAAGCACAATGTCTATTCCACTCTCCATATATGTTGGGGGGCGCAGGCAGGTCTTTATTATCACTACGGCGTCAAAAAGCATAAGCTCAGTGAAAAGCTAAGCGGTATTTACAATCACACAATATTAAATCCGCATCATCCGTTAATGCGTGGCTTTGACGATACCTTCTGTATTCCTCATTCAAGATATACAGGGGTAAGCGAGGAGGAAATCCGCAAAAACAGCTCGCTGGAAATTCTTGCGGTATCCGAGCTTGCCGGAGTTGCAATAGTTACAAACAAGTCGGGCAGACAGGTGTATGTGATGGGACACGCCGAGTATGACAGAGAAACGCTTGCAACCGAGTATTTCCGTGATGAAAACAAGGGTATAAACCCAAAAATTCCGTACAATTATTTTCCGAACGACGACGCTTCCCTCACTCCTCCGATGGTGTGGAGAAGCAACGCAACCTTGCTGTTTACAAATTGGCTTAATTACTATGTATATCAGGCCACGCCGTATGATTTGCGTGACCTGCTTGAAAAATATCCTCATTAAAAATAAGCTTTTTAATAATTAAGCGTATAAACAAGCGATAGTGTAATGCTGTCGCTTGTATTCTTTATGACTTCACTAAAAGCCACGAAAACAATGGCAAGTGCAAATAAATATGTAATTTCTATCAATAGAATACACTCCCTTTTCCCCAAGGGAGCCGATTGTTTCAGAGCAATTACCTTAAAAGTAAAAAACAGACGGCAGTAAAGCACCGCCACCTGTGTATTTATATACTTAATCTGTTGACATTTAATTATCATTATGTTAATATAATAGTGTAAAGGAACGGCTTTAGCTGTTCCGCATAAAGTATTTTTTTAATTTAAAAAACCGCCTTGTAGTTGCGTTACAGGGCGGTTATTTCTTTTTTATATCATCAATGACCACTTTAACAGTAATCAAAACAATTACATATGTAAGCAATAAAATCACTTCTGACATAATATACACCCCCTTTCGCAAGGGAGCTGAAACAGCCGCCGCCGTTCCTTTACAGCATATATTATATCACAATGCAAATAATATGTCCAATAGAATTATATACAGAGGCTTTGGCTTTTATTGCCGAAAAATCCGACTATAGCATTAACTGTAGTCGGATTTTTTATATGGAAAATAATATTTTTTAATTTTTTATTGCACGGCTTATTGCTCGGCAGCACTCGGGCACAAGAGTGTATGTCTATACGAAACTATCCGCTCGAGGATGCGCAGCCCACCGACTGCTTAACCGTTAAAGGAATAGTTCGGAGCTTCCTTGGTAATCTGAATGTCGTGCGGGTGGCTCTCACGAAGTCCTGCGCCCGAAATTCTTACGAATTTTGCCTTTTGGTGAAGCTCTGAGATGGTTGCACAGCCTGTGTAGCCCATACCTGCACGGAGTCCGCCCATAAGCTGATAGATAGTGTCGCCGAGTGCTCCCTTATAAGGGACTCTGCCCTCAACGCCCTCGGGAACATACTTGTTGTTGCTTGCCTGGAAGTATCTGTCTGAGCTGCCCATACCCATTGCGCCGAGGCTGCCCATACCACGGTAAACCTTGAACTGTCTGCCCTGATAAATCTCGTTATCTCCGGGGCTTTCCTCACAGCCTGCAACGAGCGAGCCTACCATTACCACACTGCCGCCTGCGGCAAGCGCCTTAACAATATCTCCGCTGTATTTAATGCCGCCGTCTGCAATAACCGGCACACCGTACTTTGAAGCCTCACAAGCGGCATCATAAATAGCTGTAATCTGCGGAACGCCAATGCCTGCAACAATTCTTGTTGTGCAGATAGAGCCGGGTCCGATACCAACCTTTACTGTGTCTGCGCCTGCGTCAATAAGAGCCTTTGCAGCCTCTGCTGTGGCTATGTTGCCTGCAACGAGAGGAATGTTTGGATAAGCCTTTTTAACCTTTGCAACTGTTTTTACAATGTTTGAGTTGTGGCCGTGTGCAGAGTCGAGGAAGAGTACATCAACCTGAGCCTCAACAAGAGCGGCTACTCTGTCCAGAACATCGGCAGTACCGCCGATAGCCGCACCGCAGAGGAGTCTGCCTCTATCGTCACGGGCTGAGTGCGGGTACTGAACGGATTTTTCAATATCCTTAATTGTGATAAGTCCCTTGAGGCTGCCGTCTGCGCCAACGATAGGGAGCTTTTCGATTCTGTGCTTGCGCAAAATCTCCTGAGCCTGACTTAAAGTTGTGCCAACGGGAGCGGTAACAAGATTTTCGTAGGTCATAACGCTTGCAATCGGCTGGTCAAAATCTGCGCCCGTCATAAAGCGGAGGTCACGGTTTGTGATAATGCCCACGAGCTTGCCGTTGCGGCAGATAGGCACACCTGAGATTTTATACTTGCCCATAAGGTCGTTTGCGTCACGAACTGTATTTTCGGGTGAAAGGAAAAACGGATTTACAATAACGCCGTTTTCGCTTCTCTTAACACGATCAACCTGGTCAGCCTGCTTTTCAATGCTCATATTTTTATGAATTGCGCCTACGCCGCCCTCTCTGGCTATAGCAATCGCCATTTCGGTTTCAGTTACAGTGTCCATAGCGGCTGTAACAACAGGAGTGTTAAGCTTGATGTTTTTTGTTAAGTTTGTTGAGATGTCAACGTTTTTCGGCTCAACATCTGACTCGCCCGGAACGAGAAGCACGTCGTCAAAGGTAAGTCCCTCTTTGCCGAATTTCTGATTGTAATCTGTATTCAACATATACTTTCCTCCATCTTCCTTTTCTCGGTATTTTATATTATTAAACTTAATTATATCAAATTTATCCGTCAAGTGCAATACGAAAATTGCAGTTTTTATAAATTTTACGGCGCATAAAATGCTGATACAATTTAAAGAGTACGACATAAAAATCCCGACCTGCTTTTCGTTATTATCAATAATATTTTTTAACGATTATATGCAAACTCACAAAAATATTTTTCTTTTAATAATTTATACAAACGCTTTTTCTAAACTTTATTACAACCTCAAAAAAACCTTGCTTTACCCTGTCGGGTGTAATATAATATAGTTTAGCTTATGATTTACGAAAGGAAAGATTTTATGCCTTTTATAGATGTTAAAACCAGTGCCGTGCTCTCAGAGGCGGCGGCAGACGAGCTTATGAAGGAGCTTTCCTCCTCGCTTGAGGTAATAGGAAAAAGCGAGGCATATGTTATGTGTGCCGTAAGCGACGGACTTAAAATGAGCTTTCAGGGCAGTTGTGACGAGCCTGCGGCTATTGTTGAGGTAAAGCTTCTGGGCAGAGCCGACAAGCAGGGCTACGCAAAGGCAACTCAAAATATTTGCAATATTATGCAGTCAAAAGCAGGCATAAAGGGCGAACGCTGCTATGTTAAATATGACGAGGTGGAGCATTGGGGCTTAAACGGCTTTATGTTCTGATAAAATTACTGACGATAAGATATTTTTATAGATTTTACGGGAGAAAGAGTTATTATGAGAATTGTTGTTCTTGCAGGCGGATTAAGTACAGAGCGTGATGTGTCAATATCATCGGGCATCAAGGTGGCTTCGGCTCTGCGTGAGAAAGGCCACGAGGTTGTTTTGCTTGACGTGTTTATGGGTTATGAGGAGAATTTCTGCGATATTGACGCACTTTTCAAGAATAATTACAGCTTTACCGACAGTCTTGCTGTGGGCACTGAGGTTCCCGACCTCAAGGCAGTTAAGGAAGAAAGACTTGACAAGTCGGCACGATTTGTCGGTGTGAATGTTATAGAAATCTGCTCCGAGGCGGATATTACCTATCTTGCGCTCCACGGCGGCGAGGGCGAAAACGGTCAGGTTCAGGCTACGCTCGACCTTTTCGGAATTAAATATACGGGTTCCGGCTATCTCGGCTCGGCTCTTGCTATGGATAAGGCTCTTACAAAGAGCGTTCTTATTCAGAATTCGGTTACAACTGCTCAGGGCAAGGTTTACAGCTCTAAGGAAAGTGCCGAGAGCTGGGACTGCTTCCCCTGCGTTGTAAAGCCCTGCTCGGGCGGTTCAAGCGTTGGCATAGCTAAGGCTAATAACAAGGCAGAGTATTTAAAGGCTGTTGAAGATGCCTTTGGCTACGAAAAGCAGATTGTTGTTGAGCAGTTTATTGAGGGCAGAGAGTTTTCTGTAGGCGTTATCGGCGGCAGAGCACTGCCTCCTATTGAGATTATCTCAAAAACAGGCTTTTACGATTATGTAGCTAAGTATCAGGACGGCATTACAGACCATATTTGTCCTGCCGACATTACAGAGCAGGAGGATGAGGTTCTCCGCCGTGCAGCCGAGGCAGCTTTTGAGGCGCTCCGCCTGCAGAGCTATGCCAGAATTGATTTTATCCTCGACAAGTCAGGCGTTGCCTACTGCCTTGAGGCAAACTCACTGCCGGGTATGACGCCGACAAGTCTTTTGCCGCTTGAGGCGGCGGCAGAGGGTGTTGACTATCCGTCCCTCTGCGAAAAAATCATTGAGGTTTCGCTCAAAAAATACAACTGATAACAGGTGATGTGCCGTGAATGAGGCTGTGCTTCTTTATAATTACAAGGGCGAAAGGCTGAAAGCCGTAAGAGAGGTGCTTTTATCCTTAAAAATACCCGTAAAAACTGTGGGCAAAAGGGATTTTTCAAAGCCTGTGGGCGAGCTTTTCGGCTTAAGTGGAATAGAGCCGCTTCCGTCTGCCGCCCCTGAGTTTACCGGTGAGCTTATGGTTGTAAAGAATTTTTCCGAACTTTCGCTCAATATTTTTCTGAACGCACTCGGTCGCAGAGGATTTAATGAAATGCCACTGATGAGCTTTCTTACTCCCTCAAACAGCCGTTGGAGCGGAAACAGGCTCTATAAAACCGTGAGTGAGGAACGTGAATTGCTCAGTCAGGACAAGAAAATTAAGCTCAATTTATAAGAAAAATAATAAAAATGCAGAGTGATATTCCACAGCGAAGTGTCACCCTGCGTTTTGCTTTTTTACGGCAGTAAAAGACTCAGTATGGGCAGTACAGATATGGGCAGTATAGGTTAAATAAAACTGATTTTCGGGAATAAAAAACTTTGAATTAAAATCAAACTGTCTGCTCGGGATAAAAAAGGGCAGTACAGGTTATGCAAAACTGATTTTCGGGAATAAAATGCTTTGAATTATAATAAAACCGTAATAAAACTGTCTGCTCGTTCAAAAAAACTTGATTTATTTCGAGTTTTGTATTACTATATAGATGTATGTTATATTTATTATGAAAAGGGGATATTTATGAAAAAAGTAGTTTCATTGGCATTGGCTGCTGCACTCTGCTCAGCTTCAATGCTCCTTTCAGCCTGCGCAGGCGGCACAGAGGTTAAAAAGGTTGAAAGTGCAGACGATCTTGCGGGCGCAAAGATTGGCGTTCAGCTCGGCACAACAGGCGACATTTACGCAAGCGATTATGAAAAGGAAGGCTCTGTAATCGAGCGTTACAGTAAAGGCGCAGACGCTGTACTTGCGCTTTCTCAGGGCAAAATCGACTGCGTTATCATTGACAGCGAGCCTGCAAAGGCTTTTGTTGCCGCTAACGAGGGACTTAAAATTTTGAGTGACCCGTTTGTCGAGGAGGACTACGCAATCTGCGTGGCTAAGGACAACACAGAGCTTCTTGAAAAAATCAACACTGCGCTTGCAGAGCTTAAGGCTGACGGCACTACAGAGTCTATTAACAAAAACTTTATCGGCGATAACACCAAGGGCAAATCACCTTACACCACACCCGAGGGAACAGAGTATCCTAACGGCGAGCTTCATATGGCTACAAACGCTTTCTTTGAGCCTTATGAGTATTACGAGGGCGACAAGATTGTGGGTATTGATGCTTCAATGGCTCAGGCAATCTGCGACAAGCTCGGCTATAAGCTCGTTATTGACGATATGGAATTTGACTCTATCGTAACCGCTGTTCAGACAGGCAAGGCTGACTTTGGTATGGCGGGTATGACTGTTACCGAGGAAAGACTTCAGTCAATTAACTTCACTGACAGCTACACAACATCAAATCAGGTTATTATAGTTAAGGAATAAATATTTTAGAAAGGCAGCCGTTAAAGCTGCTTTTCTGATATTAAAGGGAAAACAAGCATATGGAAAAATTTTTTCAGGATATAGCAGAAAGCTTTAATAATTTCTTTATTGATATAGCAGAAAGCTTTAATAAAACCTTTATTGTTGATGACCGATGGAAACAGTTTTTAAGCGGACTTGGGGTAACTCTGGAAATTACAATTATAGCGGCTTTTCTCGGCATTATCCTCGGATTTTTAATTGCTGTGGTTCGTGCAACCTATGACAACACCCTCAGCGGCAAAAAGTGCAGAAAGCCGAGCGATTATTTACTAAAGGTTCTTAATTTTATCTGCAACATTTATATAACGGTTATCAGAGGTACGCCTGTTGTAATTCAGCTTATGATTATGTATTACATAATTTTTGCTTCATCAAGAAACGGCATTATTGCCGCAGTGCTTGCGTTCGGCATTAACTCGGGCGCATATGTGTCTGAAATTGTGCGCTCGGGCATTATGTCTATCGATAAGGGACAGTTTGAGGCGAGTCGCTCTCTCGGTTTTGACTACAAGAGCACTATGATTCACGTCATTTTGCCTCAGGCATTAAAAAACGTTCTGCCTGCCCTTGGCAACGAGTTTATCGTACTCGTTAAGGAAACCTCGGTTGCAGGTTATGTTGCACTTCAGGATTTGACCTATGTGGGCAATCTGGTTCGTTCAAGAACCTACGAGGCATTCTTCCCGTTGATTTCTATAGCGGTAGTTTACCTTGTTATTGTATTGTTTTTGACCTACTTCCTCAAAAAGCTCGAAAGGAGGCTTCGCATAAGTGACCACTAATAACGATTTATTGATAAAGGTTGAGGGACTTAAAAAGTTCTTTGGCACAAACGAGGTTCTCAAGGGCATTAACGCCGAGATTCACAAGGGCGATGTTATGGTAGTAATCGGTTCGTCAGGCTCGGGTAAATCAACCTTTTTGCGCTGCCTCAATTTGCTTGAGGAGCCTACGCAGGGACATATAATTTTTGACGGCGTGGACATCAGCGACAGAAGCGTTGACATCAATCTCCACCGCAGAAAGATGGGAATGGTTTTTCAGCAGTTCAACCTTTTTCCGCATATGACAGTCCTCAAAAATATGATTATCGGGCCTGTAAAGCTGCTCAAAAAGAGCAAGGAGGAAGCTACAGAGGAGGCTATGGCTCTGCTTGAGCGGGTAGGTCTTGCAGACAGGGCAAACGCTTATCCGTCACAGCTTTCGGGCGGACAAAAACAGCGTGTGGCTATTGTCCGTGCACTCTGTATGAACCCCGAGGTAATGCTTTTTGACGAGCCAACCTCAGCGCTTGACCCCGAAATGGTCGGCGAGGTGCTTGATGTAATGAAAAAGCTTGCCAAAGAGGGAATGACAATGGTTGTGGTAACTCACGAGATGGGATTTGCCCGTGAGGTCGGCACAAATGTTGTATTTGTTGACAACGGAGTAATTGTTGAGCAGGCGCCGCCTAAGGAATTTTTTAACAACCCCAAAAACGAACGCCTAAAAGAATTTCTCTCCAAAGTTTTTTAGCCCGAGCAGACAGTACGGTTTTAATTCAAGGCTTTTGATGCCCGAAAATGGGTTTTGTTTATGCCTTACTGCCGTTGGTTCACTATCTGAATTTTTAAAGATTAATGGCAGAAAAAGTGAGTTTAGCATAAATCCTACTGTCATAGATTAAAACTGAAAATTTACAAGAAAAAGCCCGACTACAGCATTGGCTGCGGTCGGGCTGTCTTTATGTTATAGAATTTTTTAGCCTATTCATTTATTATGACATATCTATTTTATTTTCGCTATCAGTACTGCATTTTCAATATAGAATGAGAGAATATATTCATTTTTACAGTCACGAATTTAAAATTTTATTACAAAAGCATTTAATTTCATCAATTCTGCCTGCAACATCATCTTTGTATTCGATTGAGCATAAACTCAAATTTCCGCTTATATCTATTTCAAGATGACCGTAAAAATGTTCTATGCTGCCGATTATTTTTTTACATTCTGCCTCATTTGGTCCGGTTCTCAACGCTATTGTATAGCCTTTTTTACCCTTTGATATTTTTGCGTGAGGTTCATGCGTATTGCACCATGGAGTACATCTGTCTATAAATACTTTGAACTGTCCGGGAATGTCTGCCCAATATGATGGGGAAACTGATACTATTTTATCCGCCCATTCATAATACGAAATAACCTTCTTCGTATCATCCTGTTGAAAACACTCTGCTGTGGTATGACATTTTCGGCAGCCTTTACAGTATTTGATGTCAAAATCATCTATACAAATTGTTTTAACTGTGTTACCGCTATGCAAATATTGGCTGACAGTATTTACAATTTCAGCAGTTGCACCGTTTCTCATCGGACTGCAATTAATAACTAAAATATTCATATTCCTTACAAAAATTATTTAATTATCATACGGGCACAGCCGTAAATTCCTGCGTCATTGCCGAGGTCAGCGAGCTTGAAGAAGGTGTTTTTGCAAGCGTGGAATGCAAATTCCTGATAATACTTCTGCACCTGCTCAATGAGGAAATCTCCTGCCTTTGACATTCCGCCGCCGATTACGAATACCTGAGGATTTACCACGCAGGCAACGAGTGAGAGTCCCTTGCCGAGCAGCTTTGCGGTATCGTCAACCATTTTGAGTGCGACCTCATCTCCGAGCTTTGCAGCGTCAAAAATTGCCTTTGCAGTAAGCTCCTTTTCATTTCTGAGCACGGTTTCGTCATCGTGATCCTCAAGGTATTTTTTGGTAACCCTTGCAATTCCTGTTGCAGAGGCATACTGCTCAAGACATCCACGGTTGCCGCAGCCGCAGGTTTCGGTTTCTCTTTCCTTTACTCTGAGGTGTCCAATTTCGCCTGCCGCACCGTCACTGCCCGGAATAATCTTTTCATTGATAATTACGCCGCCGCCAACGCCTGTGCCAAGCGTTACCATAACAAGGTTTTTGTAGCCCTTGCCGCCACCCTGCCACATCTCGCCCAGAGCCGCAACATTGGCGTCATTGCCGACCTTAACCTTAAAGCCTGTCTTTCTTTCAAGCTCAATGGCTACATTGAACACACTCCAACCCAGATTTACACATTTGTAAACTGTGCCGTCGTCGCCTACAGGACCGGGAACGCCCACGCCGATACCCTCAACATCGTCTGTGCTGATGCTTTTCTCCGCAAGCCTTGCAGAAATAGCCTCTGCAATGTCGTTGAGAATATAAACGCCGTTTTCCTGAGTTCTTGTGGGGATTTCCCACTTTTCCATAAGCTCGCCCGAGGTTTCAAACAAGCCGAGTTTAATTGTTGTGCCGCCTATGTCAACACCAAATGCATATTTTTTCATTTTGTAATCTCCTTTATGGTTAACACAATTTAAATTTAGTAACATATACTATAATTTTAGTATTATACCCCCGTTTTGTCAATAGAATTTAACATTTTTTACCCCAAGATTTTTAGTCCGAGTCTATTTAGCCCGAGCAGATAGTCCGGTATAATTCAGAGCTTTTTATGTCCGAAAATGATTTTTATATAATCGGTACTACCCATATAGAGCTTTTTGCTTTTGTAGGAAATTGCCTGGCGGTTGTCGGGCACAGGCGGTAGATATTTATATAAAACTTGTTGTAATTTAAACCCTATATGTGTTATAATAGCAGTAATAAATTGAAAACAGGTGAAGTTTGAAATGGAAAATAAGCTTACCGTAATAAAGGTTGGCACTTCAACCCTTACATACGAAAACGGAAAAATTAATTACCGCCGCATTGAGTCGCTCTGCAAGGTGATTGCTGATTTGCAGAACAGCGGCGAAAAAATTATTCTTGTAAGCTCAGGCGCAATCGGCGTTGGAATGGGCAAGGCAGGGCTTTCTGTCCGCCCGAGCGAAACCAAGAAAAAGCAGGCTCTTGCCGCTATAGGTCAGTGTGAGCTTATGTTTATGTACGATAAAATTTTCGGCGAGTACAATCACTCGGTAGCTCAGCTCCTTTTGACACGCTATGCGGTCGAAACCGAGCAGAAAAGGCAGAATGTTATCAATACCCTTGACGAGCTGCTTGATATGAACATTATTCCCATAATAAACGAGAATGATACCGTAGCCATTGATGAGCTTGAGGGCAACAATTTTGGCGACAACGATATGCTCTCGGCTGTTTTAGCCGCTCTGGTGGGCGCTGACAGGCTTGTCATTCTCACTGATATTGACGGACTTTATGACGATAATCCACGCACAAATCCAAACGCAAAAAAGATTGATGTAGTGGAAGAAATTTCCGACGAAATTCTTGATATGGCTGCCGGCTCAGGCTCTAACAGGGGCACAGGCGGAATGATTACAAAGCTTCACGCCGCCGACTACGCTACTCAGCGAGGTGTGGAGTGCTACGTTTTAAACGGTTCAAATCCAAACGTACTTTACTATATTTTTGACGGAATGAATGTGGGAACAAGGTTCCTTGCGAAAAAGGAGGATTAATATGACACAGCTTGAAATAATGGGCGCAAACGCAAAAAAAGCGTCAATATTCCTGCGCACTGCGGCAGGCCTTGAACAGGTAATTGACTACATCAAAAACCTGCATTTTTCGGG
>OGOU01002191.1_pt1 | contig 14087 bp, 13 predicted proteins | sample 1552721 | NCBI WGS metagenome assembly OGOU01 (sample SAMEA2580176, study PRJEB22360) | human gut metagenome | biome: human gut; feature: human-associated habitat; material: faeces | place: Denmark | collected 2008/2010 | reverse complement strand
ATTTAAAGCTGATATCGACCCGCGCTTTCGCCATCAGCAGCGAACCAATCGGGTTCCCCACTGAGCGCAGCAGCCCCACCACACACAGCAATTGCAGCACCGGAATAATGCTGTTCCACTTCTCACCAAAGACCAGCGGTACACAGTTATTCGACACCACCATCAGCCCCAGCAGCGCCGGAAAGTTGATAATCCCCACTACCGACAGCAGCTTGTAGAAGTTAACGCGCAGCTTTTCGGTGTCGTCCTGAATTTTGGCAAATGCCGGAATATTCCCGAAAAAATGAATGCCCGATAAGCTTCGGGCCATTAGCCGGGGAGGGCGGGAAAGAAGGTGCTTATCGGTTGTCTGTTTCTGCTCGGGGGATTACTATCCGGGCAAATGGGTATGCCGGAAATTTTAATGCTTTGCAGACGGTAAGGCAACTTATCCGTATGGAAAAGCCGGGAAGTTATACACTGCCTTGTATCGAAATAGAGGATTCTCCTGCATTCGATGTGCGGGGAGTTATGCTGGATGTCGGGCGGAACTATATGCCTTTGCCTTTTATTAAAGAGGTCGTTCGGAAATTATCTTATTATAAAATAAATGTTCTTCATTTACATTTGACCGATGATCCGGGCTGGAGACTGGAGATAAAAAAATATCCGGAACTTACGGATTCCTCTGTTTTTTGGAGAACCAGGCAGCCGGGTAAATATTATACCCAGCAGGAAATAAAAGATTTGTGCGATTATTGTGCTTCTTTAAATGTCAGGGTGATCCCGGAAATCGACATGCCGGGGCATAGTGCCCCTTTTACGAAAGCTGTTGGGGTGGATATGCAAACCGACCGGGGGATGAAAGTCTTGAAGGAGGTTTTGGATGAAGTTATCCCCTTGTTCGGGGATGAATGGTTTCATATCGGTTCGGACGAGGTGCACTTTAAAAAGGAAGATTTTATGCCGGAGATGATCCGGTATATACGGAATAAAGGGAAAGAGGTGATGGTTTGGTATCCCGGTTATGCTCCCGATTCTCTGGCATTGCGGATGTGCTGGGGAGAGAATGAAGCGGGAGTCCACCTGGATAAATCAGCCCGTTATATCGATTGTAACGGTTTTTATCTCGATTGGATGGATGCTCAGGGAGGTGTGTTACAAACATTTTTTCAACAACCGTGTGAGGTAAGGGAAAGCGACGAAAAAGCTTTGGGATCGATTTTGTGTGTCTGGACTGACGGGGCTTTGAGTTCTGCGGAACGGGTATTGGAACAGTATCCTTTTTATCCTTGTGCCCTGACTTTTGCCGAACGGATTTGGCGAGGAAGTTATGAAAAACGTAAAGACCTGATGGCTTGTTGTCCGCCGCCCGGAACAAAAGCGGGAAAGGCTTTTGCTGAATTTGAGGAACGTCTGGTTTACCATCGGGATCATTATTTTAAAGGTATTCCATTTGCTTATGTGAAGCAGGCGGATATAAAATGGCGCCTGATCGGTCCGTTCGATCACCGGGGGAAAAACGATACTTCTTTTGAACCGGAGCGAATGATCAAGAATGAATACATTGTCGGCGATTCCGTGCTGAGGTGGAATGAAAAACCGGCTTACGGAGGTGTGATTCAGATACGCGACCTGTATAGTATGTTCAATATGCACCGGGGGATATTCCGGGTAGGGCATTGGCCTACGGTGATGTCGCCGGCAGTCGGGAAAGGGGACGGTACTTGTTACGCATTGGCGTACGTCCGCAGCCCCAAAGAACAAGAAGTATATCTGATGTTCGGATTAAACGGAATGTGGGGACATTCGGGAGGTTATCGTACGGCTCGTGCTCCTGAACAGGGAAGCTGGGATTTTAGCGGTGGGGATATTTGGTTGAACGGGAAACGGGTGGCTCCCCCTCATTGGAAATTTGAGAGCCTGCCCTGGACGGGATGGGGACAGGGACGCATCGAAGTGCCTTTAACGGAGGAAGGTTATTTTTTCCGCCCTCCTGTGAAAATCAGATTGAAAAAAGGAGTGAATCAAATTCTTGTCCGTACCGTGTTCGGACATTGGAAAGGCGACAATGGACAGAGGAAGTGGCAGTTTTGCTGCATTCCGGTGAATTGGGACGGGATACATTATACGGAAGTGGAAAAGTTGGAATATCTTGATTTGTATCCTTATGGTGAAAAATAGTTGCTCCATAAATTGTCTTGTTCGCCATTAAATTCCCTTGGCCGGCTGCGTTAAGAGTTTCCTTTTTTTGCATACCAGCAATAGGGCTATCGCAGAACTCGCCACCATGATTATGGCTGTCGAGTGGAGAATATTTCCTATGCCTACCAAAGGTGAAACGATCCCTCCGGCGAGAAAGCTGATTGCGCCGAAAATAGCCGAAGCCGTTCCGGCATTCTGGCGTTCGGTGTCTAAGGCGAGGGCGGTGGAAGTGGGTAGGACGATCCCGCCGAAAGCCAATGTCAGGAAAAGGGCGATTTCAAAATAGATAATCGGCATCTCCAGCCAAAGCGTGACCCCTGTAAATATCGAGAGAACGAACGAGCCGGCCACTCCGGTGACGACTCCTTTGCGGATGTTCCGGAACCGTCCGGCAGAAGCCGTGCCGATAATCAGAGCTACGGCATTTATGGCGAAACAAAGGCTGTATGCCAGCGGGGATAGCCGGTAATGTTCCTGCAAGATGAAAGGGGAAGAAGATATATAGGCGAAGATTGTTCCAAAGGTAAAGGCCTGAATCAACACATAGCCCATAAATTCACGCTTGCCTAAAAGGGGAATAAAATTGCGAAAAGAGGAAAAGGCCGGGACGGTGATTCTGCGTTCGGCGGGTAAGGATTCTTTCAATTTCAGGCAGAGCAGAATTAAAACAATGCCTATAAACAGTAGGAAAGTGAAAATTCCCAGCCAGTTGGTGAATTTTAGCATAATTCCTCCACCTATGGGGGCAAGGATAGGTGCCAGGCCGTTTACTGCCGAAATCATGGCGAAGGCTTTAGCCAATTCTTTCCCGGAATAACAATCGGTGGCTACCGACCTGGAAATCACGATGCCGCCGGCTCCGGCAATTCCCTGTAAGAAACGGAAAAAGATAAAAGCGCCGATATTCCAGGAAAAAATGCAGGCGATCGTGGAAAGGATGAAAAGCCATAACGACGCCATAAGCGGCAGTTTGCGGCCGTATTTATCGCTCAGAGGCCCGATGATTACCTGCCCGAAGGCCAGTCCCAGCATTGCGGTGGTAATGCCTAACTGTACCAGGGAAGCGGTCGTGTCGAAATAGACGGTCATAGAGGGTAAGCCGGGTAAATACATATCGGTGACGAAAGGACCGAAGGCCGATAGAAGCCCTAATAAAATAAGTAAAAATGTTTTCGAATTCTGCATATCTTTCTAAATAAAATCACCCTGCAAAGTTCCTTTATTTTTTTTATCCCTGAAAGTTTCATTTTCTACGCAATTGGTTTTATGTGAAAATAAATTCTATCTTTACCCGGTGCAAAGCAATACCTTTCAAAATACCGATGAATTTAACCTCCCGTTGGATGTTCAGTCTATCCAGAAAAATGGTATTGTTTCATATTTTCTGACCGGAGAAAAGATTTTCGAGACTTATCCTTTGTTTAGTGGCATTTTCGTTTATCTTTTGATTGAGACCGGGAAGGGGCAAATATCCATTTCCGGGAAAAAATATCCGGTAAAGCCTTTGACTTTAGTTGTTCTTTCCCCGGAGTATGCGGGACAGCTTTCTGAAGTCAGTTCTGATTTTAAAGTCGATATCCTGTTTGTCACTAAAACTTTTTTAGATACGTTGCCTGCCTCCGACAAAATGTATAGGCATATTACAAAGGTACTCTTGCAGCAACGTCAGGTTAATTCTTTGACCAAACAACAATTTTTGGTTTTATCTGAAACTGTAAAAATGATCCAGAAAAAGCTGAATCTGACTACCCATTATTTGAAACGTGAAATGGTTCAGAATGCTTTGGCGGCATTCCTGCTCGAAGTGAGTAACATCTGGATAGAGAATCACTGGGATTTACTCAATGAACCCCATCAAATTCATTTTGAATATATATTGAAAAGTTTTTTCAATTCCCTGATGCAAAACTACCGGCGGGAACATTTGGTGTCTTTCTATGCAGAACAATTGAGTATTACTCCTCAGTACCTGTCCCTGATCATTAAAGACCTGACCGGCCGTACTCCCAGCCAGTTTATTTTCGAGAGATTGTATTGTGAGGCGCGTGCTTTGCTCGACTGTCCCGATCTGTCTATTAAAGAAATAGCCGAGCAATTATACTTTTCCGATCAATCTGCATTCGGTAAATTCTTTAAAAAGCGTTCCGGTATCTCTCCCGTTGATTTTCGGAAAAAACGTCAGATTCGCTGAAAGATACCGTTGAATATTTATAGTTCGGAAGAGGCGGAATACCGGCTGTACGACCTGACTGGTTTGAATAATAATTTTCGTTTCGGCAGAATAATATTTATTGAAAAGCTCTACTTTTGTCCTGTTTTTAATAGACATATTTATGACGAACGACGAGTTGAAAGGTCATGGAGCGATGCTGGGGGCTGAAGTGATGTGGGGTGTTATGGCTCCGGTTTCGAAAATCGTGCTGGCGAGTGCCGTAACTCCTTTGCTTATGACTAATTGCCGTGTGCTGGGAGCAGCGTGTTTATTCTGGGTAGCTTCTCTTTTTATCAAACAGGAGCATGTGAAACATCATGACTTATTGCTGCTTTTTTTTGCATCTTTGCTCGGAATCATATTCAATCAGGGTTTGTTTATGTTCGGATTGAGCCTCACATCACCGATCAATGCTTCGATCATTACGACCAGCTCTCCGATTATTACCATGATTATTGCCGCTCTCTTTTTGCATGAGCCGGTTACCAAAAGTAAATTGCTGGGTGTTTTTCTCGGTGCGATCGGGGCTTTTATTTTGATCGTAAGCGGGCAGCATGGGGCTTCACAAGCCGGTAATATGTGGGGAGATATTCTTTGTTTGCTCGCTCAATTGAGCTTTTCGTTATACCTGGTGTTTTATAAAGGCTTAACCTCCCGTTATTCTTCAATAACGCTTATGAAATGGATGTTTACTTATTCCTCTATTTGCCTTATACCATTCTCTTATAATGAAATCATGGCGGCGGATTGGGGGGCGTTGAGCCGGGAGGTGCTTTGGGGGCTTGTTTTGATTGTCTTTTGTGCTACGTTCGTCAGTTATCTGCTTATTCCGGTCGGGCAGAGGTATTTGCGTCCTACGCTGACAAGTATGTATAACTATGTACAACCGATCGTGGCTTCTGTCGTTGCAGTTTGCTGGGGGATGGATAGCTTTAACCTGCTGAAGATTATAGCCGTGGTTTTTGTTTTTACGGGAGTGTTCTTTGTCACGAAAAGCCGTAGCCGGGAAGAGGTCGAAGCGTATGAAAAAGCTAAAAAATCTTTGCGGGCGGGAAAAATGTAGAATTAACAGGCAAAGCTGATGCTGTTTTATCGTTATTTGACTTATATTCAGTAAGATGGATGCGGATTGGTTTGCCGGATGTTTTCCGAACCGTAGAGATGAATGCTTTATTTTTCAACCTCGTGCGGATGAAAATTGAGAAAAATAAGAAGCCGACAACAAGTGCACACTGAAAGGAGAAAGAAATATTTGTGGATTACATATTCTCCGGTCTTTTTTTTAATGACAATATTTTTTGATAACTTGCCATTCCATCGGTTTCGTATAATCGTTTTTTTGATTTGTTTATAATATAAATAGCCAACGATATGAATAATAAAATCTTAGGCTGTGGTTTGGCGAGTGCTTTATGCAGCACCTGTTTAACCTTAGCTAATGCTCAGGAGCGTCCTAATATCATTGTTTTTTTAGTCGATGATATGGGGTTGATGGATACTTCCGTTCCCTTCGTTGTAGATCAGGCAGGAAATGCGGTGAAACAACCTTTGAACGAATGGTATCGCACTCCTAATATGGAGCGCCTGGCTAATCAGGGAATCCGTTTTTCGACTTTTTATGCCCAAAGTGTGAGCTCACCGTCGAGAGCTTCCATCATGACCGGACAGAATGCCGCCCGCCATCGGACAACAAATTGGATTAATGCAGAAAGTAATAACCGTACGCCTTATGGACCGTTGGACTGGAATTGGAAGGGACTGACCCGTAACGATATGATTTATCCTTATCTGTTGCAGCAGGCCGGATATAAAACGATTCATGTAGGCAAGGCACATTTCGGATGCCAAAAAAGTGAAGGCGAAGATCCGGAGAATTTGGGATTCGACGTAAATATTGCCGGTTCTGCTATCGGGCATCCGGGTAGTTATCATGGAGAAAACGGTTATGGCTGGATCAAGGGACAAAGAGCCAGAGCAGTACCCGGTTTGGAACAATATCATAGAACAAATACTTTTTTGAGTGACGCCCTGACACTCGAAGCAGGTAAAGAGATGGAAAAGGCCGTAGCCGAAAAAAGGCCTTTTTATCTGAATATGGCGCATTATGCCGTTCATTCTCCATTTGAAACGGACGAACGTTTTATAGATCATTATAAAGACCCTGCCAAAAAACAACAGGCACGGGCTTTTGCCACTCTGATCGAAGGGATGGATAAATCTTTGGGAGATGTTCTGGATAAATTGGAGGAATTGGGAGTGGCGGAAAATACCCTGATTATTTTTTTAGGGGATAACGGAGGGGATGCCCCTCTTGGCGAGGCTGCCGATTATGGTTCTTCCGCTCCTTTTAAAGGAAAAAAAGGGGCAGAGTATGAAGGTGGTGTCCGTATCCCTTTTATTGTAAGCTGGGCACATCCCGATGAAAACAATAAATACCAGAAGGCTTATCCCATTGCCCGGAACGCTGTGCAGACACAGATGGGAACTGTCATGGATATTTATCCGACGGTGCTTTCCGTTGCCGGAATAAAGGCTCCTAAAGATCATGTTTTGGATGGCTCCGACTTAAAGAAACTGTTAAGCGGGAAAAAAGACAAAAAACACCGGGATGATTTCCTGATGCACTTTCCGCATGAACATCGTGGCAGTTATTTCACCTCTTATCGGAAAGGAGACTGGAAATTGATTTATTATTATAATCCCCAAACCCCTGAAGCCCCTGCTTATAAACTTTTTGACTTGGCGAAAGACCCTTACGAAAAGAATGATCTGGCTAAATCCGAGCAAAAAAGGGCTAAAGAGCTTTTTGACCTGATGGTGAAGAGATTGGAAACGGAAAAAGCCCTTTACCCGGTGGATGCTCATAAAAATGAATTAAAGCCTTTTTTCATTCCTCAGTAAACAGTCCGGTATGTGATTATGATGCTCCCGGAGAGGAATATACGGTTTTCAGATCTCAGAAATCTTTTACCGGATAAAATAAAAAGGATGCCTGAAACGGCATCCTTTCGTTTTATATATAAAGTTTACGAATCAAACCTACCGTTCAGTATATGAATTTCCCGAATTCGCTGATAATGGTAAGCTTATTTCCTTCGCCTTCGCCTTCGTCGTTGTCGTAGCAACGGCCGATGATCTGGGCGTCAATGTTGAAACTTTTTGAAATGGCAATGATATCTGCTGCCAGTTCCTCGTTTACGTAGATTTCCATGCGATGTCCCATGTTAAACACTTTATACATCTCTTCCCAGGGTGTTCCGGATTGTTCCTGTATCAGTTTAAATAAAGGAGGAACCGGGAAAAGATGATCTTTAACAATGTGCATGTTATCGACAAAATTCATCACTTTGGTCTGGGCACCGCCGGAACAATGAATCATGCCATGTATTTCTTTACGGAATTTATCCAGAATTTGTTTGATGACCGGAGCATAAGTGCGGGTGGGCGATAAAACCAGTTTCCCGGCATCGATCCCAAGTCCGGCAATCTGATCGGTAAGCTTGCATTTTCCGGAATATACCAATTCTTCCGGGACGGCATTGTCATAGCTTTCCGGGTATTTTTGAGCTAAATATTTGGCGAATACATCATGACGGGCAGAGGTGAGACCATTCGACCCCATACCACCGTTGTATTCGGTTTCATAGGTCGCTTGCCCATAAGAAGCAAGCCCTACAATGACATCGCCTGCTTGTATTTTTTCGTTTGTGATGACATCCTCCCGTTTCATGCGGCAGGTCACGGTGGAATCGACGATGATCGTACGTACCAGATCGCCGACATCGGCAGTTTCTCCTCCGGTGGAATATATGTTTACACCTAATTTGCGGTACTCTGCGAGCAGTTCCTCCGTTCCGTTGATAATGGCTGCAATCACTTCGCCCGGAATCAGGTTTTTGTTCCTGCCGATGGTAGAGGAAAGCAAGATATTATCGACAGCTCCCACGCACAACAGATCGTCGAGATTCATGATCAGGGCATCCTGAGCGATCCCTTTCCATACGGATACATCGCCCGTTTCTTTCCAGTACATATAGGCCAGCGAAGATTTCGTGCCGGCTCCGTCGGCGTGCATGATATTACACCATTCTTCATCTCCGCCGAGATAATCCGGGATAATTTTGCAGAAAGCCTTGGGATATATCCCTTTGTCGATGTTTTTAATGGCATTGTGAACGTCCTCTTTGGAAGCAGACACGCCGCGTTTATTATATCTTTCGTCTTTTCTCATGATAAAAAGTCTAAAATAATCCGTAAGCCGATACCATATACAGGGTTGCACTCCCGGATGTCCTTTGTGATGATTGAAGTTGCAAACTTACGTAAAACAATCGAAAATAAAAAAGAGGGTTTATTCTTTTCTCAGTCCCCGGTTATATAGAGCATACAACCTCCACCAGATCACAAGCAGCAATGCTGCGGACAGTAAGTTGGTGACTGATTTTGAGGTATGCAGGAAATGTTTGACCGTATAGGCAATACCTTCCACTCCGTTCCAGGGATTCATGGCAACCCAGGTAAAGCGGTAGTCCTTACCTACCGAGGTCATGGAAAGAAGGGAACAGGCTATGATTAAGGTTAATAAAGAGAGAATGAGTGCGAGTTTATTTATTTTCATGATCCTAAAATGTTTTCGATAAGAGACAGCTCCCCGGTTTCAAAAGTAAGGTTCTGGAGAGCTTTTAGATTGTCCGTCAGTTGCTCTACGGAACTTGCCCCGACGATGACACTGCTTACCCGCTGGTCTTTGAGTAACCAGGCGAGTGCCATTTCTGCCAAGGTTTGCCGGCGTTGCCCTGCCAGTTCATTCAAGCGGGCGGCTTTATTTATTTTTTCTTCTGTCACCTGTTCACGTTGAAGAAAGCCCGAAGCTTTGGCGGCTCTGGAATTTTCCGGAATGCCGTGCAGATATTTATCGGTCAGTAACCCTTGTGCCAGGGGGGAAAAAGCGATAAAGCCCGTACCTGCTTCGCTTAACAGCGGGAGTAGTTCCGGCTCTACATTCCGTTCGAACATAGAATAACGTGCCTGATGAATCAGACAAGGGGTACCCGCTTCCTTTAATAATCGGGAAGCAATCCGCGTTTGTTCCGGAGTATATTTGGAAAGTCCTATATATAAAGCTTTTCCTTGTTTCACAATATCCGAAAGTGCCCTTACGGTTTCTTCAATGGGCGTGGATGGATCGGGACGATGGGAATAAAATATATCCACATATTCTATTCCCAAGCGTTTTAAACTTTGGTCTATGCTGGCAAACAGATGTTTACGGCTTCCCCAGTCGCCATAAGGGCCCGGCCACATGGTGTGTCCCGCTTTGGTGGAAATGATCAGTTCGTCCCGGTAAAGGGCTAACCCTTTTTTCAATATTCGTCCGAAATTTTCTTCGGCGGAACCGGGAGGCGGACCGTAATTATTGGCGAGGTCGAAATGGGTGATACCCCGGTCGAAAGCCGCATGGACGATCTTTGTATAATTTTCCGGAGCATCCACTCCTCCGAAATTATGCCACAATCCTAAAGAAATGGCAGGCAACAATAGGCCGCTTTTGCCGCAACGGCGGTATTGCATTTGCTCGTAGCGATTGGAATGGGGACTGTAAATAGGCATGGTCTGTTGTTTATAGTTTTACTTTCATAATGTTTGCCGGAGGACGCTGGTTTTTATATTCGTTTGCCATAAACTCGAAATGTTTGCGGGTGTGATTGAAAAATATTTGAAACCCTTGGCAAAGACAGGAAATATATTCTCCGTCGGCATTTTTTACAAACCGGTTTTTGGGGCAGTCGCCTCCGCAAGCCTTTAGATAAGGACACGCTTTGCATTGTTGTGATAATGTGTCGGCTTTTCTTTGCTCGAAAAATAATTGTTTATCGCTTTTCGCCATTTCAGAGAGTCCGGTTTCCATAATGTTGCCGATCCGGTGCTCCGGGAAAACAAAATGGTCGCAACAATAAGCGTCTCCGTTGTGTTCGATGGCAAGGGAACAACCGCAATATTGAGCCATCGAGCAGAGTGAGGGCATTTGTCCTACATAGGCGGCGAGGGTATTGTCGAAATAGTTTACGTAATAAGCTCCTACATCTGTTTTTACCCATTTATCGAAAATCCGGCAAAGAAAATTTCCCCAGTCGATCGCACTTACATTTTCGCGCATAATGGCGGCTTCTTTACTATAACTGTTGGAAACGATCGAAAGGTTTTCGCTTTCATCTGTCGCAATCCTTTCGGCAATGGGGGAAAATTGCATGAATCTGCTGCCTAATTCTTTCAGAAATTCATAAACGGCAACCGGATGTTTACTATTGGTGGCGTTTACCACCGACATCGTATTGAATTCCACTCCGTGTTTGCGGAAAATGCGGGCACATTCGACCACTTTTTCCCACGAACCTTTGCCGTTGAGAAAGCGGCGGTGGTTATCGTGAAATTGTTGAGGCCCGTCGATAGAAAGCCCGCAGAGAAAATTATTCTTGGCGAGAAATTCTGCCCATGTATCGTCGATCAATGTGCCGTTGGTTTGGAACGAATTGGCGATTTCCTTGCCGTTAGCATATTTTTTTTGCAGCTCGACGGCTTTTTTAAAATATTCCACGCCTAATAAAGTGGGTTCTCCCCCGTGCCAGATGAATTCGATTCGTTGCTGGGGCTGTGATTGTATGTAATCTTTGATGAGTGTTTCAAGCACTTCATCCTTCATGCGAAAAGCCGATAAATTGAATTTTTTTCCGGGATATAAGGCATCTTTTTCCAAATAATAGCAATAATCGCAGTCCAGATTACACACCGGTCCTACGGTTTTGATCATAACCGAAAACGGACGCTGCAGTTTGTCGCGTTCCTGTTCAAAGAAAAATGAAGCGGTTTGTTTGGTATTGGAATCCATTTATTACTTATCTGCTTTGTTTTCGTCAAAAGTAATAAAAAAACTCCTTGCTTGAGACAAGGAGGTGCACAAGATTGTTCACAGGCCTGTGCTATAAGAGTTAGGTTAGTATATTCCCTTTAATTTACACGATTCAACGGCGGATTACAACATTGGTTTCATTTTTTAATATAAAAAAAGTGAGCTGGCCGGAGATTTCCTGATTTTTCGGTAAAGTTTGAATGATTTGTGGCGAGAAATGTGAGAATATGATCGGAAAAGGCATACCGGATTTTGGAATAATGCCTTTATCGGGTAAACGAATTTGTTCCATTTTCGTAAAGAAGGATATAGTATTATAAAAAAAGAAATAAAAAATGAGAAAGTTTCATATTCCGACAAAAGAAGAAGTACCGGAACGCGACCGGAAAAGATTTTATGTTTTAGAAGAAAATATGGGAAAAGTTCCCAATGTTTATGCTTTTTTGACCCACTCAGAAACGGCATTGGGGAGTTTCCTGGCTTTTAACGGAACGCCTACCGCTTTTTGCGCTCAAGAGGTAGAAATCGTCAGTTTGATTACCAGTCAAATAAACCGTTGCCAGTATTGCCTGAGTGCTCACTCCCTGATGGCCAAAAATACAGGATTGACCAATGAGCAGATTATTGAAATCAGAAAAGGGAACGTGCCTTTCAATCAGAAATGGGATACTTTGGCGAAAATGACTTGCGAAATGGTAAACCGTCATGGCGAAGTGAGACCGGAAACGATAGATCGTTTTTATGAGGCCGGCTATACCGATGCGCATTTGGTGGATTTGGTAATGGTGATTGCCCGGACAATCATAACAAATTATACCAACAATGTGATTCATACTCCGCTTGATTTTCCGGAAGTACCCGTTTTGGTTTGTGATTGCGATTGTGGCAAGTGATTTAAAATAAAGGCCACCGGACTCCGTTTTTTTATTTGTATTCTTAATGGAATATAAAAGGCAGAAGTCTGATGAAACGGCGAAATCTTATTGCTGCCGGGGAGGGAAGGTTATGATTGCTTAATGATGGAAGCCGCTTTGAGCATGCTGACATTCATAAGGAAAATGAAAAAGCCACAGGGCAATCACTCCTGTGGCTTTTGGCTAAATGAGAAAATGATTAATTTAAACAGGTGTCATGATTGCAATACATAAATAGATTATAGACATCCGGTAATTTCAATGTTTCATGGACCAGTTGCTGTAATTCTTTCAACTCCGGAGTATTCAGCGTACAATAAAATCCATGAATGGGCATGCGGAGAAAAATTTTACGTCGGTTGGGGAGGTCACGATTGATCGCCTCGTATTTTGGGCCGTCGATCGATAATATATATTTACGGAATTCCGTCATTTCTTCTTCTGTAAATCGGAAGAAGAGATTTCCGAATTCGAGGTGATAGGTTTTACAATTCGGGCAAAACGAAAGGGAGCCGTTTATAGTTGTATTTAGTGTTTTCATGGTTTAGGCAATGGAAAGGTTTATGCTGTTTTCTTTAATATTTTGCGTTGTGCATAGCGGCTGCATTGTTGGCAAATATCGTATCCTAACATCGCTCCCAAAATAAAATCTTCTTCGGGAGTTAATTCATTCAACGGACGATTGCAGATTATTCGGATCACGCCGATACATTCCTTTTTCCCAAAAAACAAATTAATCCGTTTCGGATTGATTGTGTGGACGTAGTAGGTGATTCCCAGTTTCTCCAAACGTTGCAAAGCAAATGTTTCGTCTTTTTTTTCCAGCGTACACAACACCATACTACGCATTCCCTTTTGTAATTCGTAAATATGGTGTACGAATATTTTCAGATCGCCGGATAAAATGCAGGTGTTGTTCATCGTTTTTGTGTTTATGATTTACGATTTTTGATTTACGGCTGCCATGTTGCTATTCCTTGATTCAAAAATCGTAAATCGGAGTCGTTAAAGACTTTTTTTCAATTCTTCGGTCCAGGCGGTAATCCGGCTTTCGGTTTGATCTGCCTGATTATTTTCATCGATCAGTAATCCCACAAATTCTCCTTTGTTTACTTCAGCCGTTGAAGCATCGTATTCGTAGCCATCTGTTTTTATTGATCCTGCGAATGTGCAACCTGTATTTTGTAGTTTATCGTGGATTGTTCCGACAGCATCACAGAAGGTGTCCCCAAACGAAGCGCCATCCCCGCAGCCGAATAAGGCGACTGTTTTCCCGTTCAGATCGCAGCCTGCCAGTTTGTCCAGAAAATCGTACCAATCGTCTTGCAGATCTCCGGCTCCCCAGGTGGAACTTCCCAAAATAAGGGCTTCATAACCTTCGGCAACTTGTGCATCCGTATTTCCCACATTGTGAACATCCGATTGGGTTACTCCGAGTTTCGAAGCGATTTGTTCCGCGATCGACTCTGTCACTCCTGTTGTCGAACCATAAAATATTCCAGTTTTTTTCATCTTAATGTATGTTTTGAATTAATTACCCTCAAAAGTAGGTGTTCTGTCCATGCAGGAAAATCACCTTTTGTTGGGATTATAAGGGGCGGTTTCGCAAAGAATGGGTAGAGACGCATGCTTATTGCCTGATATTTAGATGAAAATCTATAGCTATGCTTTAGGGGGGCGGGATTAGGGAGGCAGGTGGCGAGTGGATTCAAATCGGTGTTCTTCTGTTCAGACTGTGTATGTTTATGCTCTGCCTGAAAAAATGAGATACAATAAAAAAAGAGTTAGAATAATCTAACTCTTTGATTTAAATTTTGTACTCGAGGCGGGACTTGAACCCGCACAGCCGCAATGGCCACAGGATTTTAAG
>OGOU01002181.1_pt1 | contig 14145 bp, 9 predicted proteins | sample 1552721 | NCBI WGS metagenome assembly OGOU01 (sample SAMEA2580176, study PRJEB22360) | human gut metagenome | biome: human gut; feature: human-associated habitat; material: faeces | place: Denmark | collected 2008/2010 | reverse complement strand
TCATTAGGGTTTTTTTCGCAGGGACGGTCCGTCCCCAGCCACAACTTGCACAGGATTCACCTCCTGTAGCGATGACGACGATGCGGAAAGTACCGTAAACCCTGCAACCAGGGTAGTAGCCGAAACCAAGAAGCATGACACCGCCATCCTACTCTGTACTTTCGGAAGCACTTATAATGAGTCATTGGACGTTTACAACGAAATCATCGCCGACTTCCGGAAGCAGTTCCCTCAAACAGACATCTATATGTCTTTCACCTCACGTACCTGCATCGGCCGTGCAGAGGCTTCTACCGGCGAAGCGCGCTACAAACTGGACCAATGGCTGAAAGCCATCGGCGATGCAGGATATACACACGTAGCCGTACAGTCGCTTCACGTCATTCCCGGCGAGGAATACCTTTCTCTAATGAATACCGATATCAAGAAAAACTTTATGATTGACTGGTATCCGCACATCGACGTGCTGAAAGGCGCCAACCTGCTCTCTACCGATGATGATACGGACGAAGTGGCACAGGTCCTTTACAACCACTACAAGAACAAACTGGCTGAAAAGAAGAACATCGTTCTCCTGATGGGGCACGGTAACCCTGATGTGAACTACAATGCCAACACCAAATACTCCGAAGTCCAAACCGCCTTGCATACTCTTGCCACAAACAAGAATATCTTCGTAGGTACTGTAGACTATGGAGAAATGCTTTTCTGGCCGAAAGAAGAGGAAGAGAAAGCGGTAGACCGTATCCCGGTAGTACCTGCCGCCCAAATGATAGCCGACTATCCCGGCTGCATCTATTCGCAAGTGATGAAGTACTGCCAGGACAATAACCTGGAGCCGAATGAAGTAAACGTATACCTCGCTCCTTTCATGTCCATCGCCGGTGACCATGCCCACAACGACCTATGGGGCATCGAAGCGATAGCCGAGAACAAAGGCTTGGATAAAGTGGAACTCAATACCAACGAGTACAGTTGGCGCGAACGTCTGGAGAAAGCAGGTTTCAAGGTAGACAGAACATTTGAAGCCCATCCCGTAGGCCAAGCTGATGCCGATCACGGTATCAAAGACGGCTGCGGTATCAAGGCTCTGGGCAGCTATCCCGAAATCCGCGCAATCTGGGTGAATCACCTGAAAGAGCAATGGGATGCCGATGCCTGGGAAAACGGTGAAGGATATCAGCCGGAAGTATAATATTTGTCCTCCATTTTCTTAATTCAATAAGGGAAAAAAGGAGAGGAAAGGCTGAGACAGAAAAAATATGCGGGTATTTCTCATCTACAGAGGAGCACCCGCATATTATATTAATAATCAAACTATTAAATCAAAGCCTTAAAGAATATTGCTCCTCTTTGGCTACATAAAAGAAATTACCCAAACGCTAAAAGACAACATTTTTCCACAAGCCAAACAAGATAAGTACATCTTACTCAAAAATCACAAAACACTTATCAAAATTGATAGTCACCTTGTCAAATTGGTTGATAAGTGCCATTCCAATATTACCTGCGTAGGGCACAAGTCTGTTATTTTCAAGCCCCACTGCAATATTCTTGAGCACTACATTTCTTCCACCAAATTGAAACGACCATTCGGGCAAAATTAACATGTCGCGTTCCTCTACAACACCAATTCCGCCCGTAAGTCTCCTAACACGTTTACTTTTTGCATCAATTTCTGTTTTATTACTTTCGTAAAAATTATGAGATAGAGCGGCAAGGCCATTACCTGTATCGAAGAAGAAATTGTGTGATTTTCCACAGCTTTCCCCTTTTAGTATAAGAGAGCGATTGTCCATGTATATATTGCTGCCACTTGCAGGTTTTTCCGTCAACAATGTGGGAATTACTATTTTCCCATTGTGAGGAAATATTTGTATCTCTCCCAGCAATGCCATTACATCTGCCCCAATAAGAAAGTCAATATCTTCTACCTTGTTCAGTGTTGTGTCCTTATTTATCGTTATAGGAATATTCCTTACTATGATATCACCTATCTGCATGCTGTCCAAGATACCCGATTGTCCGTAAACCGTTATACCACCATGTATCTGTAAAGAATCTGCAATCAATCTCACACCTGTCTTTTTAGCAAATGCTTCCGACATGAAAGTGGTACTTGCACCTGTGTCAAATATTGCTTTATACTGTTTACTGTTCACTGTTATCGACACATACATGCTAGTTCCCCTCTGTACTGTATCGTTTTTTATATTCAGTCTGATGCTGTCGTTACTCATTGCTATCACAGTATTTTTTTGAGGGAGTTCTATGCTCATTGGTGGGCAATTACGGAAGCGGTCGTAAAACTGGACTGCTTCATCTATTTGAGTGTAATCCATTGCCACACCTTGTTCCCTTAGCTGCGATGTAAAATCCTTCAATATATCGGCAGCCACGGCATAATTACCCCTATTTGCCTCTACAATAGATTTTACAAGCAACATAGAGGCTATATTTCCAAGTCCGAGTTCAGCTTGATAATGTTGCAACAACGAGTCTACACACGTTATCGTTTCGTCCGGGCGATTGAAATAATATCCCAATAAGGCTTCAGACATTAATCTGAGCATAGGAGTTTGCACGCTATCTTTAATCATAGGATATTCCTCTTCCAGTGTAAACCAATCGCCATTATTGAGTAATTTTCCCAAGCGTATGTCGCTCTTTTGTGCCCATACACCCGTTACTCCCAATAGCATAAATATATAAAACAGATATTTAATAAGCTTCATGTATATCATAATTTTTGCTATTTTTTTTTTAATTGTCTCTCATTGTATTTCAACACCCTTTCCTCATTGTAAGCATCTATCACAATGAAAGGGCATCCGTTCCTGTTATCTTTATAGTCTTTAATGTTGGTTTTAAGCCAGCATTAAATAATGCAAACAATGCCACAGTACTAGGTAGTACAGCCGTTGTCATTCAACAATTCTTCCACATATAAATCAGCGCCATTGAAAAAAATAGTCAAGGTCATTTATATCACAACTGAAAATTGTTAATAAATATACTAAAAATTCTGCCGTAGAATCCAAAATTGGTTTTTATTAACTCATTTTAATCATAACCTACTATTCTTCGTAAAAAGAAACTACTCTATTACACAACAAAACAGTGTAAGAATTTTATTTTTTTCAGACAGGTACAATCCATCCTCATAAGTCATTGGCCACTAGTTACGCCATCATCATTTATTCATTCCTAATTGATTTTTCCAGAGATAATATCTATATTTGTCACCGCTTAGGTGATACACTCCGTTATTCCAACGAGTTGTATAAAAGGGAATCCGGTGCGAAACCGGAACAGTGCCCGCTACTGTAAAGCCACTTTGCTCCGCCTGCTTGTTGCAGCAACGGAGCATACGGAAAACATTCTTCAAAACAATACCACTGTCTTACAGACGGCTGTTGGTGAGAGCAAACATCAGTTTGAGCCATCGCAGACCGGGGACGGGAAGGTGTCGTTTTCCGTAGGGCTGAGTCAGGAAACCTGCCTGGGCAATTACACAGTCAACGCCTTCCCGGGGTCAGGAAGACAAGTATTAATCTTACATTTTTCAATAAATGAAAACCAACTATTTATTGGCAGCCATACTGTGCTGCCTGACACCCCTGCTCCATGCCCAAACCGCATTGAGTGGAAAGGTGGTGAGCGCCGACACGAATGAGCCTCTTGCAGGGGTAAATATCCGCGTAGACAACAGTCTGACGGGATGCGCCACCAACGGAAAAGGAGAATTTATCATCGACAATCTGCCCGACGGACAACACACGCTGCGCTTCTCCTACATCGGCTTCACCCCCAAAAAATACACCGCGGACGGACAAGAAGAAAACATCCTTGTAAAGCTGGAGGAGAGTTACAGCAACCTCAGCCAGGTGGTAGTGACCGGAACCGGTACGCACCGCCGCATGACAGACAGCCCCGTTCCCGTATCCGTAATCACAGCCAAAGAAATAGGCAGCGCCAACGTATCTACGCTGGAAGAAGCGCTGGTGAAGCTGACGCCCAATATCTCTTCCTACACCAACGGCATGGGCACTACCATGAGCCTGAACGGCATCAACGAGGACTACATACTGATATTGGAAAACGGCAGACGTCTGGCTGGTGAAGACCGCTACACGCGCATCAACGTGGCCAACATCAAGCGCATCGAGATACTGAACGGCGCGGCATCCGCCCTATACGGAAGCGATGCCATAGGCGGTGTTATCAACATCATCACGGACGATACCCGGAACACCGTGAACGTATCCAGCTATACTCACTACTCCGGTGAGGGACGACTGACGGAGAGCGTCAATGCCGATGTCAATGCGGGCAAGTTCGCCTCTTATACTTCCTACCAGCGCCGTCAGGCAGGAAGCTGGCAGAACAACAACATTGACGAGAACGGCTACGAAACGGGACGCCCTACTTCCGTAGGCTTCTACTCCAACACCGTAAACCAGCGTTTCGTGTTCAATGCCACAGACAAACTGTCGTTCTACGCGCGCGGTACTTATTATGATAACAAAACCCGCCGTCCGCAGGACGCCACCTACTATGCCAAAAGCAAAGGCCAGTTCGTGCAGAAAGACGCCTATACCTACAATCTGAAACACGAGACCTATACTTATGGCGCCGGCATGAAGTACATGATAAACCGTTCGGCTTACATCGATGCAGAGTTCTACTCGGACAATTACTCGTCGAACTATATGTACTTCAAGAAGTCGGGCAGCTATCTGCCGGGCGACCGGGTGACCCGCAAACAAGTGCGATACTACAACGGAAACATCAAGGGTATTTTCCGCCTGGGCAGCCGCAACAAACTGTCTGCCGGCGTAGAATACGTAAACGAGGGGCTGGAGAGCGAATCGGACAACATCTCCCGCCACATGTACACCCTCGCTTTCTACGCACAGGATGAAATAAAGCTGCCCCTGAACCTGCAAGCCGTACTGGGCATACGCTACATCTACAACGAGAACTTCAAGAATTATGCCACTCCCAACGTATCGCTGATGTACAAGCTCGGCGGACTGAACCTGCGTGCCGCCTACGCGGCAGGCTTCCGCACGCCTACCTTGTCGCAACTTTACGCCACCGACGAATCCAAGACCAGCAACCGCTACACCACGGGCAACATCGGTTTGAAACCAGAAAAGAACAACTTCTACTCGCTGAATGCGGAGTACAACTACCGCCGGCTCTCCGTGTCCGTCACCGGGTTCATCAACAACATCCGCGACATGATAAACTACCGCACCCTCTCCGATCAGGAGATACACGACATGGGACTGGACGACAAGCACGCCACCTTCGACGAGATACGTCAGCGCGACAACGTGGACAAAGCCAAGACCAAAGGCATCAGCCTGAACGCCAGCCTGAACCTAGGCGCGGGCTTCAGGGCAGGCGGCGGATACACGTACATGGACACCGAGGCCAAGCAGTTGCAAGCCGACGGCAGTTACAAAGTGTCGCCCATAGACAAAAGCGTCAGGCACATGGGGAACATCAACGGCCAGTGGGAACACGCCTGGAGCTTCTACCGCCTGAACGTAAACGTGCACGGACACCTGCAAGGCGAACGCTACTCGCAAACGTACGGTTACGCTCCCAAATTCCAGCAATGGGATTTGAATACCCGCCACACCTTCAATCTGCAATCCGTGGTTCTGGAACCGGGCGTAGGTATCGAGAATATCTTCGACAAGAAAGATGACCGCCCCTGGAACAATAACTTCTCCACGCTCAGCCCGGGACGCTCGGTATACGTGAGTTTGTCGGTACGGTTTAAGAAATAAAAAAACAGCAATCATTTTTACAAAACAGTAATTACTTTTATTTATGAAAACATCTCTCCTTTCCCTGCTCCTTGCCATTTCTCTCTTCTGCTCCGCTCACGAAGGGGGAAACTTCGTGTCGAGCGATATGCTTGCAAGCATGAAACCTGGCGAAAAGGCCGCATTGCTTATGGTACACTTCGGCACGACGCACGATGATACACGTACGCAGACGATTGATGCTATCAATGCCCAAGCACGCAAGGCTTTTCCCGACCTGGAGTTTCGCGAAGCCTATACTTCGCGCATCATCATACGCCGCCTCAAGACACGCGGCGTTGTCAAAAATACCCCGCTGGATGCGCTACTCCAACTGCGTGGAGAGGGCTACACACACATTATTGTGCAAAGTACCAATATCATTGACGGTGTGGAAATGGAGTCGCTCCGCCGTGATGTGGAAAGCGTACTGCCTTTCTTCAAGGAGATACGCGTAGGCACTCCCCTACTCTATTCGGTGGAAGATGCGGAAAAAGTAACTGATATTTTAGGACAACGCCTCAATGCTTCGGTGCAGCAGAGTGCAAAGAAAAAGGGTAAAGAACACTTCGTATTGGTAGGGCATGGCACTTATACGCCCGGTACTGCTACATACAGTCAGATGGACTATATGCTGAAAGTAGCCGGATTCGGTAACTTCCATGTGGGGACCATCGAAGGCTATCCCACCTTTGAAACCATGTTGGCACAACTGAAAGCGGCCAAAGCAAAGAGTGTGACACTCGTTCCTTTTATGTTTGTAGCCGGCGACCACGCCAAAAACGATATTGCCGGAGAATGGCGGGAGATGCTTGAAAAAGAAGGTTATACCGTTCATGTGCGCATGGAAGGTTTAGGGCAAATCCCTGAAATACAAAAGATATTCGTAGACCATATCCGCTTCGGACTGAAGCACCGCACACAGGGCATCATGGAAAAGAAAGCGGTATATGCGGCAGGGGAAAAAAACGAGTGAGAAAGTCACCTTTTCATGCCATAATGTGATAAATAGAATGTATCTTTGTGAACTGCAGGCGTAACACTTACCATGCTCTGCAGAACAGACAGCAATAAGTCAGATAGCAAATGAAACAACCCAAAATAATCATCGCCGGCATCGGTCCGGGCAATAAGCAAGACATAACACCCGCTGTTGTTGCCGCTTTACAGGAAGCGGATGCAGTGGTGGGCTATAAATACTATTTCCGCTTTGTCACTCCGTACCTGCGCCCCGATACGGAATGTATAGATACAGGAATGAAACGCGAACGTATCCGCGCCGAGCAAGCTTTCGAGCTGGCGGAGCAGGGAAAAACGGTGTGCGTCATCAGTTCGGGCGATGCAGGGATTTACGGTATGACGCCGCTTGTGTATGAAATGAAGCGGGAACGGAACAGTAACGCAGAGATTATTTCCCTGCCCGGTATCAGCGCATTCCAGAAAGCGGCTTCCCTGCTGGGAGCTCCTGTGGGACATGACTTCTGCGTTATCTCCCTCTCAGACCTGATGACCCCGTGGGAACGCATTGAGAAACGTATCATTGCCGCTGCCGCAGCCGATTTCGTGACAGCCGTCTACAATCCCAAAAGTGAAGGCCGCTATTGGCAACTTTACCGGCTGAAAGAGTTGTTCCTGCAAGAAGGACGTTCACCACAGACCCCCGTAGGCTATGTACGCCAGGCAGGGCGTCCCGAACAGGAAGTGCACATAACGACGTTGGAAGCGTTCGACCCCGAAAAAACGGATATGTTTACCGTAGTACTGATAGGCAACTCGCAATCGTACGAATGGAACGGTACGATGATTACTCCGCGGGGATATTACCGGGAGGAGGTTGCGACCGGGAATACCCAGTATGGAGCTAGTAAAGGGCAGGACATCATGATACGGAGCTTCCGTACCATCGAGAAAGAGCTCAGGAACCGGGACATTCCCCTCGACCATAAATGGGCGTTGCTACACGCCATCCACACCACCGCAGATTTTGAAATGGAAAAGCTGTTGCACACAGACGAAAAAGCAGTGGAAACACTATATCAAGGTATCATCGGGAAACGCATACGGACCATCGTTACAGACGTGACAATGGCTGCCAGCGGCATTCGTAAAGGAGCTTTGGAACGTTTGGGCGTAAAGGTGAAATGCTATCTCGGCGATCCCCGTACCGCAGCAATGGCAACGGAGAAAGGCATCACCCGCACACAAGCGGGCACACGCCTTGCCGTTGAAGACCATCCAGACGCCCTTTTTGTATTCGGCAACGCTCCGACAGCGTTAATGGAACTATGCGATCTTATACGCAAAGGGAAAGCGCATCCGGCTGGGATTATCGCCGCTCCGGTGGGCTTCGTACACGTACAGGAGTCCAAGCACATGACAAAGCCTTTCACCGCCATCCCGAAAATAATTGTAGAAGGACGCAAAGGCGGAAGCAACCTTGCTGCAACATTAGTAAACGCCGTTTTGTGCTACAATGATGCGGAACAGTTACGACCGGGACGAGACGTGTGAAACAACGATTAAGAATTAACGATTAGTGGTAAGCGAATGGTTATACAACGAAAATTTATCATTATAGGAACGGACGATAACCGGACGCCTTTCTTTCCGCCGGAAGTATTGGAACACATACGGCACGGGAAAGTATTTTCGGGAGGAGTGCGACACAAAGAGATTGTCGGAAACTTGTTGCCGAATGATGCGGAATGGATTTCCATTACCGTACCATTGGACAACGTATTCTCACAATATGAGAAAGTGTTCAGCAGTGACGGATACGGACAAACGGATACCGTCCCCCGGCAAATTATCGTTTTCGCTTCGGGCGACCCGCTGTTCTTCGGCTTTGCCAATACGGTGAAACGGAAATTGCCGGATGCTGAAATCAAGCTATACCCCTCTTTCAATTCTCTCCAAACATTAGCACACCGCCTCGTAATGCCTTATGACGATATGCGAACCGTTTCGCTGACGGGACGTCCCTGGAATGAATTCGACCGCGCCCTGATTGAACGCGCTCCCAAGATAGGCATCCTTACCGACCGGGAACATACGCCCGCTACAATCGCAGCCCGCATGCTGGAATACGGATACGACCGTTACACCATGTATGTAGGCGAGCATCTTGGCAACCCCGAAAAAGAACGCATCCGCCACATGACACTACAGGAAGCAACGCAAGACGGATTCGAGCATCCCAACAATCTGTTGCTTTGCGCCACCTCTTTTCCCGAAGCCCGCCCTTTTGGTATCCCCGACGAACAATTCGCACATTTGGACGGACGTACCCGTATGATAACCAAAGCACCTATCCGCCTGCTTACGTTACAAGCGCTGGAACTGAACCACCGCCGTGTATTCTGGGATATCGGTTTCTGCACCGGGTCGGTTTCCATTGAAGCCCGGCTGCAATTCCCTCACCTCACGGTCGTTTCCTTTGAGGTACGTGCCGAGGGCGAAGAACTGATGAATATCAACAGCCGCCGCTTCGGTACGCCGGGCATTACGGCAATCACAGGCGATTTCCTGCAAACGGCGACCGATACTCTCCCCCGTCCCGATGCCGTCTTCATAGGCGGGCACGGCGGACATCTGCCGGAAATGCTGATGAAGATAAAGGAAGCGTTACAGCCCGACGGTTGTATCGTTTTTAACTCCGTATCGGCAGACAGTAAAAAAGCATTCATGGAAGGAGCCGGAGCCGCCGGTCTGATACTGCATCCGTCAGTACGCATCGCACTGAATGATTATAACCCTATTGAAATCATGAAAGCAACACTTTCATAAAATAGCAAGATAAGCTATATTCATTATAGAAACAAATAACCTGTATGAAAACAGAAACATCCCACATAAAGACGGCCATCATGCTCGTTTCGGAAACCGGAATGGCTTCCGCCCGGCTGTTGCTCAAAGAATTTCCCGAAGCGGAGATTTTCACTCCCCGCTATGAAAGCGGATGTACGCACATCGAATCGACCGGCAGTTTCACTGTCAAGAATTTCAATCGTTACGACGCGTTTATCTTTATCGGAGCCTTAGGCATCTGCGTACGTTCCATCGCCCCTTGCGTGAAGGACAAGTACACAGATCCTGCCGTAATTTGCGTGGACAGCATAGGTAAACATGCCATTTCCGTCCTTTCCGGACATATCGGCGGAGCCAACGAACTGACCGAGGCAGTGGCCGGTGCATTGGGAGCCGAACCCGTGATAACCACTCAAAGCGACCTTACCGGACTGTGGGCATTGGACAAACTGCCCCAACGCTTCGGCTGGTCTCCGACCATCTGTGTGAGCCCTTCCACCCACCTGCTGGCAGGGCTTACCCAAACTCCCGACGACCAGATGAAGGCGTGCATGAACGAGGCTATCAGTCTTTTTGTAACCGGACAGCCTACCGCATTGCTGTTGGAAATCCGCGACAAAGGAACCGACTGGATGGAAGCGAACCTTCCCCCTCATGTAGAGGTGTTCTATCAGATGAAAGACATCAAATTATCCCGCTTCAAGCTGGTACTGATCGTCTCTCCGCGAATACATTACAACATAAAGGACATACCGTCCATCTGCTATGTGCCGCGCGTGGTGCACGTCGGCATCGGACTTGCCCGGCAGGCAAGCCCCACGAGAAAAGTTGTGAAAGGCATTATAGAAAAGCTGGAAGAGTACAACATCTCCCCGCAATCCATCATAACCATATCTACGATTAACGTCAAGCGTGACGAACCGGTAGTGAAATCGCTCCAAAAGGAATACGAAGTCTTCTTCTATACGGCCGAGGAACTGGCGACAATGGACGTGCCCCACCCCAGCAAAACAGTGATGAAGCACATGGGTACACCCAGTGTAAGCGAGGCAGCCGCATTGCTGTCCTCCGGAAATAGCCAACTGATAATGCCGAAACGCAAAGGCGAGAACTATACGGTAGCCGCCACCCTGGACATCTGCGCCCAGCGCCGGGGACACATCGAGATTGTAGGTGCAGGTCCCGGAGACCCTGACCTTATCTCCGTGCGAGGACGGGCGATGCTGGAAAAGGCAGACCTCATCCTCTATGCAGGCAGCCTCGTGCCCCGCGAACTGACACTTTGCGCCAAACCGGGCGCAACAGTCCGCAGCTCCGCTTCCATGGATTTGGAAGAACAGTTTGCACTGATGAAAGAGTTCTACGACCAAGGAAAGTTCATCGTGCGCCTGCATACGGGTGACCCCTGCATCTATGGTGCGATACAGGAACAGATGAACTACTTCGACCGATACGGCATGAGTTATCATATCACTCCGGGCATATCTTCTTTCCAGGCAGCAGCGGCGGCTTTAAAGTCGCAGTTCACCATCCCGGAGAAAGTACAGAGCATCATACTGACCCGCGGCGAAGGACGGACACCCATGCCCGAACGGGAAAAACTACATCTCATGGCACGCTCGCAAAGCACCATGTGCATCTTCCTTAGCGCAAGCATTGCAGAACAAGTGCAGGCGGAACTGCTGCAGGAGTATCCCGAAACAACCCCCGTAGCCGTATGCTATCACCTCACCTGGCCGGACGAACGCATCTTCCGGGGAGAGCTGAAAGACCTTGCACGGATAGTAAAAGAAAATAACCTGACCCTGACAACCATGATTGTCGTAGGCGAGGCTATCGGCAATCGCAAAGGACTGTCGCGACTGTATGCACACGAATTCAAACACTTATTCAGAAAATAAAAAATGATATTAGTATTAGGCGGTACAACCGAAGGACGCATAGCCGTCCAAACACTTGAGGAAGCTGGAAAGCCCTTCTATTATTCAACCAAGGGCAATGAACAAGAAGTTCCTCTGCATAACGGCATCCGCCTGCAAGGTGGCATGGATAAAGATAGTCTGGAGTCTTTCTGCCGTAAAGAGAACATCTCGCTGCTGATAGACGCAGCACACCCTTTTGCCGAAGAGCTGCACAGGAACGTCAGTGAAACTGCTGACATACTTCAGATTCCGGTCATCCGTTATGAACGCATTTACCCCCGTATAGAGAATAATGAAGGCATTGTATGGTGCGACAATTATGAAGACGCTATCCGCCAAATTAAAAAGGAAGAAGTCTATATAATACTGGCACTGACGGGAGTAAACAGCATAAGCAAACTGAAAGCGCTATGGATGGAAAGCAGCCGTTGCTATTTCCGTATTCTCGACCGTGAAAGTTCGCGCGAATCAGCGAGAAACCAGGGATTCCCCGAAGAATATTTACGTTACTACCATACCGGAGAAGACGAACGCCTATTGATGCAGCAAATACGCCCCGAAGCTGTCATCCTCAAAGAGAGCGGTGCTTCCGGCGGATTTTCCGAAAAACTAAAAGCAGCTCAGGAACTGGGCATTCGCATCTTTGTAATAAAGCGCCCGCCGCTTCACCCCAACTTTTTGTCCGTAAACGGGAAATACGGCCTGCGTAGAACGGTAGAGCAATACTATCCCGGCTTCTACCCCCTGCGCAGCGGACTCACTACGGGAACATGCGCAGCAGCCGCAGCTGCGGCTGCGATATGGGATATATTCAACATTCAGGGAACTCCCCGTCCCCCGGAGTTTGCAGTAATCCTACCCAACGGAGAATTGATAGATGTTCCTGTAGAGCCGCAGCAGAGATATCCCCGCTCCAGTTCCATAAACAACAATTGGATAGTGGAGTCGGAAGCCAGCGTCATAAAAGACGCCGGAGATGACCCCGACATTACCAATGGAATGCGGATAAAGGCGGATATCATTCTTCCGATCGATATAGATGAAAACAACGATGAAACATCGCAAAAAGATTTTAATATCATCATTGCCGGCGGAGAAGGAATAGGCATCGTCACCATGCCGGGATTAGGATTGGAATTGGGAGCGCCTGCCATTAACCCCACGCCACGCAAGATGATAGAAGACAATGTAAGGATGTACCTCGACTACGTCGGCATGCCTAAAATGAGCGATCCCATTGTTGTGACCATCTCCGTACCCGGCGGAGAGGAAATAGCCAAGCGTACTTTCAATCCGCGTCTGGGCATAGAAGGGGGAATATCCATCATCGGCACATCAGGCATTGTGAAGCCGTTCTCCAGCGAAGCTTTTATAAGCTCCATCCGAAAGTCGATGGAAGTGGCATGCGCCACAGGCAGCCCGCGTGTAGTTATCAGCTCCGGAGCAAAGAGCGAACGGTACATCAAGGCTTATTATCCCGAACTGCCGGCACAGGCCTTTGTCCATTACGGCAACTTCATCGGCGAGACGCTGAAGATTGCCGATAAGCTGAAACTTCCCCGTGTCACGCTGGGAGTAATGATAGGCAAAGCCGTGAAACTGGCGGAAGGTCACCTCGATACCCATAGCAAGAAAGTGACGATGAACAAGGAGTTCATTCAGGACATAGCGCACCGGACAGGATGCAACGAAGATGTATTGACCGCTATCCGGAATATGAATCTGGCACGGGAACTATGGGATATTATCCCTGCGGAAAAACTGGAGACATTCTCCAAACTGCTGACAGAGCATTGCAAACAATGCTGCGCTCCCCTGCTGCCCGATGGAGAACTCACGATTTTATTAATCAGCGAAGACGGAAAAATATATGTATGAAAAAGGCATTGATGATACTGTACATGGCGGTTGCCACATCGACCGCACAGGCACAATCTCCTCTCTCCTTTTATGCAGAGGCGGGAATCGGAACTTCCCGCCTCTACGGAAAGCACTCTTGCTGTGATACGCGAATAGCCTGCAAAGCGGGAATAGGCGCGAAATACACACTGAACAAGACCTGGGTCTTGCAATCTGCTTTGGAGTTTGTATCCATAGGCGGCAAGGATGATATGGACTATGTAAAGAACGCCAAGATGAACGAGCTATACTTGCAGATACCTGTCAGAATAGCTGCAAGGTTGCCGTTGGGAAAAGATTACTATGCCTCGCTGAATGCCGGTCCGTACATTGCCTGCGGCGTGGGCGGAAAGACATCCGGCAGCATCCCGTATTATCACGACGCCGGTTCTTCCGACGGGAACCGGCTTTTCAAGATAGATACTTTCGGCAACATATTGGAGAATAATGCCGGAAACAGGCGGCTGGACGGCGGTATCATCGTGGGAATCGCATTTGAATACCGCAGGCTCATTATCGGTGCAGAGGCACAAGTGGGATTGGTAAAGATCAACCAGCAACTAAGGCAGGTAATAGACACGGAAGAATTCCATAATTACCTGCCACGAAACTTTGCTTCATTCTTCACCGTAGGATATAAGTTCCGATAAAGGAATGCTGCCCGTAGGGTTCGTGCCCGACACTTTCTTACTCAA
>OGOU01002180.1_pt1 | contig 14147 bp, 9 predicted proteins | sample 1552721 | NCBI WGS metagenome assembly OGOU01 (sample SAMEA2580176, study PRJEB22360) | human gut metagenome | biome: human gut; feature: human-associated habitat; material: faeces | place: Denmark | collected 2008/2010 | reverse complement strand
TGGCTGCGTTCTCCGGTAACCTAGCGGGGAAGAATGTACATCCTTTCTTCGTCCCCCCGATCTATGACCTATTACAACCGGATGGTTTCTTCCGGCAAGAGGAGGAGCAGATCAATGAGATCAATGCCCGTATCCGGATCTTACAAACCTCTCCAGCTCTCGAAGACGCACGGTCGAGGTTACAAAGCACGATCGAATACTGCGATTTCGTATTACAAGCCGCAAAAGACTTGATGAAAAAGAGGAAAGAGGAGCGCGACCGACTTCGGCAATTCCCTCTCACGGAAGAAGAGACCGCACTTCTTATTAAAGAGAGCCAACACATGAAAGCCACAAGCTAACCAAGAAATCATTGCGGTCTATACTGGAGGAGGATCAAGCTAAGGTGGATCGGCTTGAGCAGGAGATCGAGCAACTGAAGCAAGAACGCAAGCGACGGTCGGCGGCCTTGCAACGCAAGTTGTTCGAACAATTCCGAATCCTGAACGCCCGGGGCGAGGTGAAGGACTTATGCGAACTGTTCGCTCCTACCTCACAAGGTACGCCGCCTGCCGGAGCGGGTGAGTGCGCCGCCCCTAAACTCTTACAATACGCCTACCAGCATCAGTTGGAACCGATCGCCATGGCAGAGTTCTGGTGGGGCGATTCTCCCAAGACGGAGATTCGGCACCATGGGTATTATTATCCGGCTTGCAAAGGAAAATGCGAGCCGATCCTCCATCATATGCTACAGGGATTGCGGGTAGATGAGAATCCGTTATTGGCGGACTCTCACCGGGAGACGAAACTGGATATCCTTTATGAGGACAAAGACATCATTCTGGTGAATAAGCCCAAGGGCATGGTGGTGCATCCGGCGGCGGGGCACTACAGCGGCACACTTGTCAACGCCCTTTTATACCACTGTAAGGACCTTTCCGGCATTAACGGCGTCATGCGCCCCGGCATCGTCCACCGGCTGGACAAGGACACCAGCGGTCTGCTGCTCGTGGCAAAGAACGACCAGAGCCAACTCGCCCTCAGCCGCCAATTGCAGGAGCGGCAGATGGAGAAGCACTACCGCGCGCTGGTTGAAGGGAATTTGCGCGAGGACAGCGGGCGCATCGACCAGCCCATCGCGCGGAGCAAGAAAGACCGCAAGAAAATGGCAATTGACCCCGAAGGCCGCCCGTCGATTACGGACTGGACGGTGCTTGCGCGCGGGCGGAACGTGACGCTGCTGGACGTCCACATTCTGACCGGGCGGACGCACCAAATCCGCGTGCACATGAAGTCCATCGGGCATCCGGTCTGCGGCGACCCGATTTACGGGTCAGGAAGAGGCGCGAAAGTCCCCCGCTTGATGCTCCACGCGTACACGCTTTCGTTCACGCACCCACGGACGGGGGAGCGGATGACGTTCACCGCGCCGCTGCCGGAGGAGTTTGTGCAGGGGCTGCGGGGGAACGGGGTGGAATGGGAGAAATAACGTTTCCTCACGGAAAGCCGGGGACGTTACAGCGTGTGATAATACTATTTCCATCATGAGAATGCGCCAGAATGGAAAAGCACGGACAGATGGCACGGATGAATTTGGAAATAGCACAACCGTACAATTGCATAGAAAAGCGCCCTGCTCCGGAGATGTTCCAGAGTAGGGCGCGGTTTTTTGATTCATCACGAAAATCCGGGGAGCGTAATACTATTTCCAAATAAGAATGCGCCAAGATGTGAAGCGAATTTTTTATTCTGGCGAACGGGCGTGAAACGCGGCGCAACAGCACTACGCTCAGTAGAACGACCGAAAGTCAGAAGGGAAAAGGCGCAAGCAGCTGGCGCAGGTGCATTTGGAAAGCGTATTATTCCACAACCTTCGCGCCGGCAGCGATCGCGTCTTCCTTGGTTCTGAAGAACTGCCAAGTGCTTTCCACGGTGGGGGTGATTTCCTTCTGGTCGCGGATGTACTGCGCCAGAATGTTACGCACCTGACCGTTATCGTTGCCCAGCGTATCGCCAGTGTACATATCCGTGAGGCTGTAATCCTCAGGAGTCAAACCAGCCGCCTGCATGAAGCCGGCGCCGCCGGTGAAGCGGTAGTTGTTCATCACCACGGAGAACACCTGATCAGGCGCCACGGGCTGACCCTGATACTGCATGTTCTGGATGCGCTTTCCTTCAGGCGCATAGTAGTGGATTTCGTAGTACAAACCGTAGATTTCATCGGTGTAGTAGCCACCGCCAAGGTAATCGGGGTCCCACGCACTGGTGTAGTTGGTGGTAGCATGCTCCAGCCACAGCCGCAGCTGTTCGCCGGTCATGTTCACGCGATAGAGCCAGTTTTCAAACACGTACAGCTGATACAGCAAACGCATCGGAACGTCGCCCGCAGGAATCAGGTCGCGAACCTCGGCGCCGCTGGTCAGAGGCGCGCAGATGGACAGCTGCGCAGGAACCGCAGACAGCTGCGCCTTGTTCAGCAGATCCATCAGCGCGGTGGGCTGCAGGGAGATGTTCTTATTGGAGAAAGCGCCGGTAGCAGTGCCCAGAGGCTGATCCAGATAAGCCTGCAGCTCCTCGTTGTAGGGAGCCAGCGCCGTGGCAACCTTCTGATTTTCCACCAGGCCTTCCTGATCCGCCAGGAAACGGTAGCCGTTTTCAGCCGTCACAGGGGTCACGGTCTTGGTCGCCGGGTCGTAGGCGAGCTTCATGAAGCCCAGGCCTTCACCGCCGCCACCTGCCAGCACGGGCACAACCTTGCCCTCGGCATTGAGGATGTCTTCACGGTAGTCGGTGTTATGGAAGTGACCATACACAACCGCGTCAATCCCGGTAGTCAGGTTAATCATTGCGCGAACCTGGTTTTCGTAGTCCGCGGGGTTGTTGCCATCGGTAGAAACAGCGTCTTCCACGCCGGAGTGTGCCACGACAATCACCACGTCGCAGCCCTCCTGCTCGCGCAGGATCGGCACGAAGTGCTCAACCGTGGGAACCAGATTGCGGAAGTCGATGCCCTCATAGTGGGACTCAACCTCCCAAGCGGGGATGTTGGGCGTATCCATGCCGATGACGCCGACCTTCACGCCCTCAAATTCCTTGACGATGTAAGGGACGCCCATCCAGGAATCCCACTCGGTGCCCTTCGCCACAAAGTTGGCGGCGGACATGGGCACGGAATGCTCCTCGCCGTTGTCGGGGCTCATCACATACTCAATCTGACGCTTGAGAATCGGCAGATCGTTGTTGAACTCGTGATTGCCCAAGCACCACATGTCGTAGTCCATCAGGCGCAGCGCCTTCATCATGGGATCGTCCTTTTCAGGAGCGAAGTAGGAGTAGTAATAGGTCATGGCAGAGCCCTGCACGGTATCGCCGCCATCCACCAGAACGACGTTCTTTTCCGTAGCACGAACCTGCTCGATCATGGAAGCGATCATGGACAGACCCACGTTCGGAGAAGGTTCGCCAGTGGCGTAGTTGATGGGCAGCACTTTGCCGTGCACGTCGCTGGTCGCGATGACGGTAATCATGATGGGATCCGCATTCTCTGCGAGCGCCGCGCAGCCCACCAGGGGGAGAATCATGGTCAGCGCCAACAGAAGGGATAGGAGCTTCTTCATGATGGGCACCTCTTTTCCTTATTTCCCGCTCGAAGCAGGATTAAAATAATTATATTCCATATTCTTTCGTTTGTAAACAGTGCCGTCAGATGCAGACTTCGCCGCGCCAAGGAGTTGGTTTGTCGGAAAATGAATTTTGCGTCGAATTCAGTTGCAAATACGGCAGATGAGCCAATTGAAAGTCAAGTTTTTTGCAAGCCGCAAACAGTACGAACGTCATTGTAGGCAGCGAGGCAAATTACGCCGGTGTGGTGACAATAATATATTTTGTATTCTGTAATTTATAGGTGGCAGGCAGAAATCAAGGGTTGTCTCGGTATCTTCTTCTGCAAAATAAAGGGGCGGCGGGGAAACGCGATGGAAGCATCATTCACATATAAAAAACACCGGTGCATTTGACTTTGTTGCGCCGTTGTTTTCTGTTCTTACAGGAATCAATAAGCAAAAACGCCCACCCAAAACAAAAAACCAATAATCAATGAAATAACCGTCAGTGTGGTGAAAAACACACAACATTTCTTTATCGTTCGCAACTGTTGCAGCATACCATAGAAAGTATACTCTATCCTCTCGTTTTCAGTAAGTCCGGCATCATAAATTCTGAAGAATTCGCCCGTTACAAACCCGTTCACATCTTGATATTCTCGAACACCTTCTGGAAGTGCTTCGCCATTTTTCTTCATTTGCCGAAACTGTTTGTTCTCTTCCTTTGAGCAAGCAATATCCTGTAAAAAATTCATGTCGAGCCAGATATTCCGCAAGTTTTTCTTCATATCTATCGGTTTTTTTGCCATAATCCTTGTTACTCCTTTGTTTTGTGTAAAAAAACAGTCCTGCCCTTCTTGAACCAGAAAGGCAGGACTGCGGGACTTGAATTACTTCAGTTCCGCGAAGTACTTGATGGTGCGGACCATCTGAGAGGTGTAGGAGTTCTCGTTGTCGTACCAAGACACGACCTGCACCTGATAGGTGTCGTCGTCGATCTTCGCGACCATGGTCTGGGTAGCGTCGAACAGGGAGCCATAGCGCATGCCGATGACGTCGGAAGACACGATCGGCTCGGTGTTGTAGCCGAAGGACTCGGAGGACTGCGCCTTCATGGCGGCGTTCACGGAGTCAACGGTCACGTCGCTGCCCTTGACGACAGCAACCAGAATGGTGGTGGAGCCGGTGCAGACCGGGACGCGCTGCGCGGAGCCGATCAGCTTCTTGTTCAGTTCCGGGATAACCAGGCCGATCGCCTTCGCAGCGCCGGTGGAGTTCGGAACGATGTTCTGCGCGCCAGCGCGGGCACGACGCAGGTCGCCCTTGCGATGCGGGCCGTCCAGAATCATCTGGTCGCCGGTGTAAGCATGAACGGTGGTCATGATGCCGGACACGATCGGATACTTGTCGTTCAGAGCCTTCGCCATGGGCGCGAGGCAGTTGGTGGTGCAGGAAGCAGCAGAGATGATCTGGTCTTCCGCGGTCAGGGTGTCGTTGTTGACGTTGTAGACGATGGTCTTCAGGTCATTGCCAGCGGGGGCAGAGATGACGACCTTCTTCGCGCCAGCCGCGATGTGCGCCATGGACTTTTCCTTGGAGCAGTAGAAGCCGGTGCACTCCAGCACGACGTCCACGCCCAGCTTGCCCCACGGAGCATCCGCCGCGTTCTTTTCGGCATAGATCTTGATTTCCTTGCCGTCCACGATGATGGAATCTTCGGTCGCTTCCACGGTGTGCAGGTTTTCACCGATCTTGCCGCAGTAGGAACCCTGAGCGGTGTCATACTTGAGCAGGTGAGCCAGCATCGCGGGAGAGGTCAGGTCGTTAATCGCGACCACCTCGTAGCCCTCAGCGCCGAACATCTGACGGAACGCCAGACGGCCAATACGGCCAAAGCCATTGATAGCAACTTTCACTGCCATTGGAATATACCTCCTTTAGTCGTTCAAACGGGGTTATACTATTTCCAGATAAGAATGTGCCAAGATGCGCCGCGAATTTTTCACTCTGGCTAACGGGAGTGCAACGCAGCGTAGCAGCGCTACGCTAAGTGGAACGACCGGACGCCAGAGGGGAAAAGACGCAAGCAGCTGGCACAGGCGAATCTGGAAAGAGTATCATTTCCCACCTCATATTCTACCCAATTTGCCGCCATTTTGCAAGAGGTTGCGCAGGATTTCCATCACTTTTGACACTTTTTTGACGCTTTTTTTGAAGTTTTCTCATCCGTTCCCCTCTTCTTCCCAGTATTCGCCCCAATTCAGCTCGTTCGTCACATCCAGTTCTTTCAAAATCAGCTTGCCGTTCTCGTCCGTGATGATGCCGCCACCTTCGCCATATACCCCATAGGAGACATACCCCGTGCCGCCCTCGCAGGTGATGAGGCTCATGCTGCGGCAATAGTCACCCTCCGTTACCTCGTAATCAGCGGATTCCGACACGCCGACGCCGTAGCGGTACACTGTGCCGTTGACGCAGCGGAAGACGATTGTCGGAATGTCTCCCCTCCAGTAGAGGTTGCTGTCCGCGGGCGTCTGCACAACGCTCCATGTGCCGTGATACGGCTGCGTGCCGTCGCAGTCCGAGCCGTAGAATTTCCCGTCCGCGTCCAGTCGGAGATAATTGTCCCAGAACTCGCCGCCCGCCTCCATCTGCCAGCTGCCGACTAACTTCGCCTCTTCATCTGGCAATTCCACATCATCAAACACCACGTCACGCTGTGGCACGAAGCCGCGGGTGATTTTGCCGTCTACCGTCGCTTCGACGTACACATACGCCCACTGGTTATCCGGATGGGACAGTGCCGTCAGCTTCGTCCCGGCAGGCAGTTCCGCCTGATGGTATTCGCTGACGTTCGGGTCGTCGGTCAGATAGGTGTCAAACGCTGTCAGCATCGGCACATGCACAATCTCGTCCGTCGTCGCGTCGCCGTGCTTGCCCAACTGCGCCCAGCCGAATCGGCTCGTCCGCAGGCTGACGCGGTACTCAATCAGCGACCAGTCGCCCACGGTGAGGTACAGCTTATAATCGTCGCCCGTGCTGACGGATGCTTTCCCCTTCGCCGCGCGGTAAGAGGACGTGTCCGGCGCGGAATACACGGCATAGGACTTCTTGCCGCTCTTCTGCCCCGAAACCACCTCCGGATACAAACAGGCAAAGTATTGCAGTCCTTCGCTCGCTTCGTTGATTCGGCGCACGTCGTCCGGCCCGCGTTTCGGCATGTTGTGGATGTTGAAGTCTTCCAGCGTGATTTTGGTCATCCACATGGCGCTGTCCTCGCCCAGCGCCACCCGATAGCCGTAAGATGCTATCCGCTCCACCTTCACATCGCCCATCTGCGCTTCCATCAGCGTGTAAAAGGTTCTCCCCTCATTGTTGTGCGACAGCTCAAAATAGTACCGTTCATCAATATCCGGGTACGCCAATTCAAAGCCGTTCTTCGTGCGTGTGATTTCGGGATAGCCCGTTTCTTCCAATTCCGACGGCTGATAGACGGCAGTCGTCGAGAAGACGGCGTCCTTCCAGCCGTCTTTCACCTCATCCACCGCGATCAGCTGATTGTGATAGCGACTGGTCAGAATCGTGTGGGTCGTGGCGGCTTTTCTGTTGTAATCGCTCACCAAGCCGGTATACTCGTCGTAGTCATGTGTCTGCTCCACCATCGCCAGCAATTGCCCGTTCAGATTCCAGCTGTTTGCAGATGCGGCGGGCAGTGTCACAGCCAGCGTCAAGCACAAAATCAGCAGTCTCCGCAGTTTCTTCATATTCTCCACATCTCCTTTTGCTCAATATCCCAAAATACTAAAGAACAGCCGAGCAAACCAGCCGATAATATCATCGGTATACACCCAATCGCCGTCTGCTCCATCCGGCACATAACTCCTGCCTGTTTCGTTGGTCGAAAGGCTCAAATAAATGCTCCAAGCGCCCGGCATGATTTTCTCTTTCTCCACCTGAATCCCATAGCGGGACACCGTGCCGTCCGTTCCGCGCAGGACGATGGTGGGAATGTCGCCCCGCCAGTAGAGATTGCTCCCCACCGGGGTCTGCACGATAGACCAAGTGCCGCTGCACGTCCTCTCGCCATCATCATCCGCGGCGGAAAAATTTCCATCTGCATCCAGCTGGAAATCATCGTACCAGCCGCCGCCGCCTTTGGCGCGCCAATGCCCGACAAACTCCGCCATCAATTCCGGCTGCTCCACGTCGTCGAATATCACATCCCGCTGCGGCACAAACCCGTACAGCGTTTCGCCGTCCACTTCCGCTTCGACGTACACATACGCCCAGCCGCAGTAACCCAGCGCCGTCAGTTTCGTTCCGGCGGGCAGTTCCTCCTGATGCGCTTCGCTGACATGCGGGTCATCCGTGAGATAGGTGCCGCACACCGTCTGAATCGGCACATGCCGCCATTCTTGACGGATTTCCTTGACACCGTCCTTCCGCACATTTGCAAAGCGCTGCAAGCCGCAAGCCATTTCGTTCATCCGCCGAACATCCGCTGTGCCGCGGGGCATTTGGTGGATATTGAAGTCCGCCAGCGTGACCATTTTCGACCAGACCGCGCCGTCTTCGCCCTGCGTCACCAGATAGCCGAAATTCTCCCGCTTTGTGACCACTATGTCACCCATTTTCGCAAAGACAAGCGTGTAGATTGGATGATTCGTGCTGTCATGGCGCAACGCAAAGCGGTAGACTTCCCCCGCTTCCGGATACGCCAGCTCAAAGCCGTCTTCCGTCCGCGTGAGCGTCGGCACGCCATACCCCTCCGACGGCTGATAGACGGCGTTTGTCGAGACGACGGCACTTTCCCAGCCGTTTTCCTGTTTTGCCGCTGCAATCAGCTGATAATGTGCTCCGCTGGCTATGATGATACGGGCATCTTCGGCATCCGCGCGGCAGTCATCAGCCAGAACGGCGTCATCCGGCGAATTCAGCACGAGGGACAGCACGTTGCCGAGCAATTCGCTCGCGGACGCGGCGGGCAGCATCAGCGCAACCAGCAGGGGAAAAATCAATAAAGTCCACCGTTTCTTCATCGCTCTCAGCTCCTTTGCATTATTGAATCGGCAGCGTCATTTGGCGCACGCTTCCGTCCGCCGTTGCCACCCAATTGCCGTATCTGTCCACCGCGCCATAGGGGACGTAGGTGCATCCGCCCTCCCCGTAGGCGAGATTCACCAGCGGCAGGGTCAACCCTTCGCCGTCCTCCTCTGTCGTGGACACGATATAGTCCACGCCGAAGCGCATCGTCATGCTGTCGCTGTAATTCAGCACAAGGATGCTTTCCGCCGAAATCCAGAAGTTGTCCTCCCCAGCCATCGGATTCTGCACCACGCACCATGTGCCGCCGTAGGGCTGCGCGCCGTCGGTGTCTGAGCAGTAGAAGCGCCCGTCCGCGTCCAGCCGAAGGTACAGATAGCCGATTTCACTGCCGGAATACAGATACCAGCTGCCGACATATTTCGCTGCTTCGTCCGGCAGTTCCACTTCGTCAATCACCACGTCGCGCCGCGGCACAAACCCGCACATCGGCTTGCCGTCCACCGTCGCTTCTACGTAGGCATATGCCCAGTCGTCGTTCACGCCCAGCAGATACCACATCGTCAGCTTCGTCCCGGCGGGCAGTTCCGCCTGATGGTACTCGCTGACGTGCGGATCGTCGGTCAGGTAGGTGTCATACGCCGTCAGCATCGGGATATGCAGGCGCTGGCTCTGGGTCGGCTGACCAATCTTTACCCAGCCAAAGCGGCTTGTCCGCAGGCTGACGCGGTATTCAATCAGCGACCAGTCTCCTTCGGTGCAATACAGGCGATACTCATCCCCCGTGCTGAACGACGCTTTCCCCTTCGCCGCGCGGGACGCCTCCGTACTCGGCGCGGCATAGACCGGGTACGACTGCTTGCCGCTTTTCTTCCCCGGAACATTCTGCGCGCCAATCCAGCCCACAGCGTCGTAATTCTCGTACAGCGCCATGCTGCTGTATACATCGCGCATCCGCCGCACGTCGCCCACGCCGCGGCGGGGCATATTGTGGATGTTGAAGTTTTCCAGTGTGACTTCCGTCACCCACATTGCGCTGTCTTCGCCCTGCGTTACCAGATAGCGGTAGGATTCCTGCCGCTCCACCTCCACGCCGCCCATCTTCGCATACGTCAGCGTATACGCCGTTTCGCCCCGGTCATTGCTGATGCGCTCAAAGCGATACAGTTCTTTCACCTTCGGATACGCCAACTCAAAGCCGTTATTGATGCGCGCGAGCTTCGGCTTCCCGGATGTGCTCTGCTCCGACGGCTGATAGACGGCAGTCGTCGAGACAATAACACTCTTCCAGCCGTCCGCGCCCTTTTCCGCCGCAATCAGCTGATTGTGATAGCGGCTCTGCATGATGATGCGCGCGCTATTCTCCTTCCGCGCATAATCATCCGCCAAATGATAATAGTCGTCATAATCATTCGTGTTCGACACAAGCGGCACCAAGGCCTCGGGCAAGCCCCAGCCGTTCGCGGAGGCAACAGGCATTACCATCATCATCAAGGGCAAAATCAGCAGAATCCACCGTTTCTTCATCGCTCTCAGCTCCTTTAGAGGTATTTCCCTACCTAAATAAACGCATCAAGGCGCAATTTCCCTGCGAAGTGCCAAAAATCTTGAAAAATGTTCTGCCAGTTCATTCTGAATCCATCTTTCTATGGTATGATGGCGGACGCAAACGGAAAAGGAGGGATTGAAACCCATGCTACGGATTTTGAAACACCTCAGGTGGAAAGAGTGGCTGCTCGTCGCCGCCTGTGTAGTGCTGATTGTTGGGCAGGTGCAGCTTGACTTAGCCTTGCCTGATTATATGTCGGAAATCACCCGTCTGGTGCAGACGGAAGGCAGCCAGATGAGCGATATCCTGCTCGCAGGAGGCAAGATGCTGCTGTGCGCGCTGGGGTCAATGCTGCTGACGGTCTGCACGACATTCTTTACCGCACAGATTGCATCACGCTTCTCCGCACGGCTGCGCGGCGAAATGTACCGCAAGGTGGTCGGCTTCTCAAACGAGGAAATCAACCGTTTCTCCACAGCCAGCCTGATTACCCGCACGACCAACGACATTTCGCAATTGCAGATGTTCTTTTCCTTCGGGATGCAGTCGCTGATTAAAGCGCCGATTATGGCGTTCATTGCCGTGGGCAAAATCAGCACGAAGAGCTGGGAATGGTCGCTGCTGACAGGCGGCGTGATTGCGTTCGTGTGCGTACTGCTGGTGTTCATCATGCTCTACGCCGTGCCGCGCATGAAGAAAATGCAGGCGCTGACGGACAACCTGAACCGCATCACGCGTGAGAACCTGACGGGCTTGCAGGTCGTCCGCGCCTACAACGCGGAAAATTATCAGGAGGGCAAATTCGCCAAGGCAAACGAGGAAATGACCCGCAACAGCCAGCAGGCGAACATCGCCATGTCCGTCATGAATCCGGGCATGAATCTGGCGATGAACGGCTTGACGCTGGGCATTTACTGGATCGGTGCGGCGCTCATCAGTGCGATTGCGGTCACGTCGCCCGCCGCGATGATGGAACGCATCGGGCTGTTCTCGGACATGGTGGTCTTTATGCAGTACGCGATGCAGGTCATCATGGCATTCCTGATGCTGGTGATGATTTTCGTCATGCTGCCGCGCGTGACCGTTTCCGCGGGCCGCGTCAATGAGGTGCTGGACACGAAGGCGCGCATTGTGGACGGTAAGGAAACGCAGGGCAAGCCCGGAATGAAGGGCGAAATCGAGTTCCGTGACGTCTCCTTCCGCTATCCCGATGCCGACGGCGACACCATCCACCACATCTCCTTCACCGCACATCACGGACAGACGGTTGCCCTCATCGGCGCGACGGGCTGCGGCAAGAGCAGCATCATCAACCTGATTCCGCGCCTGTATGACGCAACAAGCGGGCAGGTGCTGGTAGACGGCGTGGACGTGCGTGACTACACGCAGGACGCCCTGCGCAGCAAGATCGGCTTTGTGCCGCAGAAGGCGTTCCTGTTCGCCGGCACGGTCAGCAGCAACGTCGGCTACGGCGAGGACAAAGCGTCGGGCGCTGCCATCCGCAAGGCGGTTTCCATCGCGCAGGCGGCGGAATTTGTCGAATCCCCGGAAGTCGGGTATTCCGGCACGGTCGCGCAGGGCGGCTCGAACTTCTCCGGCGGGCAGAAGCAGCGTTTGTCCATTGCCCGCGCAGTGGCGCGCGACCCGGAAATCCTCGTCTTTGACGACTCCTTCTCCGCGCTGGACTACAAGACCGACCATGCATTGCGTCAGGCGCTCCGCGAGCAAACCAGCGGCACGACGAACATCATCGTCGCACAGCGCATCGGTACGATTCGCGACGCGGACTGCATCCTCGTCATTGAGGACGGCGCGATTGTCGGCAAGGGCACGCACCGCGAGCTGATGGAAAGCTGTAAGGTCTATCAGGAAATCGCATATTCTCAGCTGTCAAAGGAGGAACTTGCGTCATGAGTGAAACGAAACGCCGTCCGGGCGGTCATCCCGGAATGCGCGGGCCGGGCGTACCGGGCGAAAAGGCGAAGGACTTCCGCGGTTCGCTGGGGAAGCTCATCCGCCACTGCAAGCCCTTCTATCCGGTCATTTGCATCGCGATTCTGGGCGACTTGGCGGGCGTCATTATCCGCCTGATCGGCCCGAACAAAATCAGCGAAATCACCAACCTGATTACCGCCGGGCTGCGCGGCGAGATTGACATGCCCGCCATCCAGAAAATCTGCATCACGCTGATAATTCTCTACGTCGTCGGCGCGCTGCTGAGTTTTATGACCGGGCTGGTGATGACCGTCGTCACGCAGAAGGTCAACCGGGGCTTGCGCGACGGCATATCCCACAAAATCAACCGCCTGCCAGTCAGCTACTTCCAGTCCACCTCCACCGGCGACGTGCTCTCCCGCGTTACCAACGACGTGGACACCATCGGGCAGACGCTGCAGAACAGCCTGACGAGCCTTGTCTCCGCCGTGACGATGTTCATCGGCAGCGTCGTCATGATGCTCTCGACGAACTGGGTGATGGCACTGACGGCGATTGTGTCGTCGATGCTGGGCTTCGGGCTGATGCAGGGCATCATGAGCCGCTCGCAGAAGTACTTCGTCGCGCGCCAGCGGTGGCTGGGCGACCTGAACGGCCATATTGAAGAAATCTACACAGGGCACAATGTCGTCCGCCTCTTCGGCGCAGAGCAGCGCGAACAGCAGGCGTTCGACCGCATCAACAGCAAAATGCAGGAGACAGACTGGAAGAGCCAGTTCATGTCCGGCCTGATGATGCCGCTGATGGGCTTCATCGGCAATTTCGCGTATGTGGCGGTATGCGTCGTCGGCGCGGTGCTGGCGATGAACGGCACGATTACCTTCGGCGTGATTGTCGCCTTCATGATGTATGTGCGCCTGTTCACCTCGCCCCTGAGCCAGTTAGCACAGGCGGCGACGAACCTGCAGTCCGCGGCGGCGGCGGCAGAGCGCGTCTTTGAGTTCCTCGAAGCGAAGGAAATGCCCGACGAATCCCACCTGCCCGCGCAGACGAAAACCGTCCGCGGCGAAGTGGCGTTCGACCACGTCCGCTTCGGCTACACGCCGGACAAAATCATCATTCACGACTTTTCCGAGCATGTGCAGCCGGGTCAGAAGGTCGCCATCGTCGGTCCGACTGGCGCGGGCAAAACCACGATGGTCAATCTGCTGATGAAGTTCTATCCTCTGGGCGGCGGCGAAATTCGCATTGACGGCGTGCCGCTGTCGCAGATGACGCGCGAGCATGTGCACGACCTCTTCGGCATGGTCTTGCAGGACACTTGGCTCTTCGAGGGCAGCATCCGCGACAACCTCTGCTACGGCAAGGAGGGTATTACGGACGAGCAGCTTGACCAAGTGACCCGCGCGACGGGGCTGTACCACCTTATCCACACCCTGCCGGAGGGTTACGACACCCAGCTGTCCGACAAATTGAACCTCTCCGCCGGACAGAAGCAGCTGATGACGATTGCCCGCGCGATGATTGAAAACGCGCCGATGCTGATTCTCGACGAAGCGACGTCCTCCGTCGATACACGCACAGAAATGCTGATTCAGCAGGCGATGGACACGCTGACAAAGGGGCGTACCTCGTTCGTCATTGCGCACCGCCTTTCCACCATCAAGAACGCGGACAAGATTCTGGTCATGCGCCACGGCGACATCATCGAATCCGGCACGCACGAGGAGCTGCTGCAAAAAGGCGGCTTCTACGCCGAGCTGTACAACTCGCAGTTCGAGCAGGCGTAAGTGCATTTTCCAACAGCATAGCGCAACCCCGGCAGCAAATGCGGACAATTTGTCCGATGGCTGCCGGGGGTTTTCTATTACGGCAGGATACGCTCTCCGTTTTTCTCCTGCAATGAAAAAGACCAGCATCGAGAGAAAACCTTCTCCCATGCTGGTCGGTCGCGCCCATTTGGCGCGACAATGTTGAGTTGGTCAAAAGAGCAGCTTGGGGGCGCGTCTGCGGACGCGCAAAGTTACTGGCAGGGACGC
>OGOU01002174.1_pt1 | contig 14160 bp, 14 predicted proteins | sample 1552721 | NCBI WGS metagenome assembly OGOU01 (sample SAMEA2580176, study PRJEB22360) | human gut metagenome | biome: human gut; feature: human-associated habitat; material: faeces | place: Denmark | collected 2008/2010 | reverse complement strand
GCAAGATCTGAAAAAACCCGCCGCCCCCCGCCATCAGCGGGCGGCGTCGCTGTTGCTTCACCTGTCGGTCCCGTCTATTTATTTTGCCACATGACAAGAAAATAAGTCACGTCTCGCCTCTTGTAGCGTACGGCGACTGCGGAGTCGGCGCCCCGGCTGCCGCCGCGGACGGTAGTGCGCACAAGCTGCGGTCGCGGCGCATGCTAAAATTTGTCAAGAAGACGCTGCGATTTTGGCCGTCAGAAGAAAATAGCGTACCTTTGCACGATATTGGGCCAAGCTATGGTTCACATTCACATCTCTGTAAAACACCAATCACACGCATGCTCGACCAATTAGGAAAATATCTTGTCGAAGTTGCCGACACACTTTGCGGCTACCCTCTGTTTTTTCTGCTCATAGGCGGTGGATTATACATGTTTGTCCGTTCGGGAGCTGTCTCACTGCGCCGTTTGCCGGCTTCGATTGCCGAGCTGCGCCGCAAAAATACCCTCCAGGGCAAAGGCCAGATATCGTCCGTGCAGGCCCTTATGTCAGTAATTGCCGCTACGGTAGGTCTGGGCAACATTGCGGGCGTGGCCATAGCCCTTGTCATGGGTGGCCCCGGTGCCATATTCTGGATGTGGGTCAGCGCTATTGTTGGTATGTCCACCAAGTACCACGAGGGTACACTCGCTGTCATGTATCGCGGTCGTGACAGCAAAGGCAATCCCAAAGGAGGCTCGATGTATATCATCGAAAACGGTCTAGGCCGCAAATGGCGCCCCATGGCTAAGTTCTTTGCCATTGCCGGTATGTTCGGCACACTGTGCATCATGAACGCCAATCAGCTGACCGAAGGCGCTATGAGTACCTTCACCACCCCCGACGGCATAGCCGGATCATCATTGCTCACCGCAGTAGGCGGTGTCACCGGTCTGGGCAATGACGGGGCCTTTAAACTGCTTTTCGGACTCGCAATAGCCACCGTAGTCGCTTTTGTTGTGCTTCGCGGCGTCCGTCGCATTGCACGTGTAGCCTCGGTGATGGTCCCATTTATGGTGGGGGTCTACTTCCTGATGGTGCTGTATATCATAATCACCAACATAGCCGACGTCCCCGATGTATTCAGAAAAATCTTCTCCGAAGCCTTTAATCTACGCGCCGGATTCGGCGCCTTTGCCGGCATCGCCATCATAGGCGCTCGGCGTGCCGCCCTTGTCAACGACGCGGGCATAGGCACCGCATCGATAATGCACGGCGCATCGCGCAATAATAATCCTGTGCGCGAGGGTCTCATCGCAATGCTGGGTCCGGCTATTGACTCGGGTCTGGTATGTACGCTGACCGCCGTCGCTCTGCTGCTGTGCGGCGATTTCAGCAACGTCGAGGGCGTCAAAGGCCTTCAGGTTGCCATGCAGGCTTTTGACTCGGCCATACCTTATGGTTCGTATCTGCTGATGTTTGTCGTGATATGCTTTGGCATGTCATCGATGTTCTCTTATTCGTACTACGGGACCTCGTGTGCCGAATACCTCTTCGGCACGCGGCGTGCCCGCTGGTACACATGGGCATTTATCATTTCGCTGGTATTCTTCGCCATAGTCCCGCTCGAGGCAGCCGTGGGTATGTGCGACCTGTTCTATGCCCTGATGGCATTCCCGACGATGCTTACACTCATAGCCCTGAGCGGACGTGTGCGCCGTGCCACACGCGAGTGGTTCAGCAAAGACAATCCCATTGCCGAAGTTGCCGAAAACCACGCCGACACCCCGGAATCCGCAACAGACAGCTCGGCGACTGCGCCCGATGAAGTCCGGCTGACGCCCGCTCTTGACACAGAGTCCGCAACAAGCGTTCATGGTCTCAATGACTGAAACTACATAACAAAACACAATGCTTAACTATATAACCTGGGATGTCGATCCCGCCATCATCGATTCGTTTGTAACAATACGCTGGTACAGTCTGATGTTTGCCGTCGGCTTTTGGATAGGCTACAACATCATGTACAAGATGTTCAGGCACGAAGGCGCTCCCGAGCGCTGGCTCGGCATACTCTTTCTGTGGGTCGTAGCCGGCACAGTCATCGGCGCGCGTCTTGGCCACGTATTCTTCTACGAATGGGATTATTACTCGCTTCACCCCGAAAAGATAATACGAATTTGGGAGGGAGGCCTGGCAAGCCACGGCGGCACAATTGGCGTCATACTCGCCGTCATATTTTTCTCGGTGTTCACCACCAGGCGCTCTCCGCTTTGGACTTTCGATCGTCTGGTCATCCCCATAGCCCTGGTCGGCGCCATGATACGCTTCGGCAATCTCATGAACTCCGAAATCTACGGCCATCCCACCGACTTGCCCTGGGGTTTTATCTTTGTCCATGGTGACGAATTTCCCGGACTGCCGTGTCATCCGACGCAGATTTACGAGTCGCTGTGCTATCTGGCGCTTTTCGTCCTGCTGATGTGGATGTACTGGAAAAAGAATGCTGAGCGGCGTCCGGGTCTGATTTTCGGCGTATTCTTCACCATATTGTTCGGCACACGATTCCTCATCGAATTTGTCAAGAACGACCAGGTCGGATTTGAGCACGACATGGTTCTGAACATGGGCCAGTGGCTGTCAATACCTTTCATTCTCATAGGCGTAGGGCTTATAATCTACGCCATGCGTCGGCCTCCCGTCAAACTCAGCTTCCCAAACCGTTTTCCTGACGAAGATACGCCCAAAAAATAAGTGATTCCGGCAGACTACCCTTATCCCTGTATTGCAACAACGCGGCCTATACTCCCCCAAGGCCGTCTTTATCCCCCGGGCCGAATACTTAAAGACAAAGTCCGGCACGTCAAATGTATAAAAAACGTGATTTCTCTTTTTGGACAACTTTTGGGCAAATTTGACTTGTCTGCTTACGCCGATTTTATGTAAATTTGCTGCCCATAAAGGATTTGACTTCACCGCCGTACATGTGACGGCACAATTTCACAACGAAACATCACATAGCGTATGAAAAAGTTCATCTCAGCATTATTAGCGATAGTACTTATGACTCTGACCGCCGGCGCTCGCCCTTATGCGCTCAATCTCAGTAACTTCAGCGCTCTCAAAGTGGTCGATGGCATTAATGTTATTCACAAATGCCAGCCTGACTCGGCCGGATGGGTTTGCTTCGATGGCGACGAAAACATTGCTCCCAAGATTCTGTTCTCAAACGTCAAAAACCAACTTAAAATCGAACTTGCCGATGACGGAGAACCCATTGGCCACCTTCCCGTAGTGCATGTTTATTCGCTGTCGCTCGAAAAAGCTGAAAACTCGGGAGACTCGACGCTGACTGTAATCACTCCCACGCCCTGCTCGCAGATAAAGTTTCGCGTTGTCGGCAACGGCACCATAAAAGCCGGCGGCCTGCATGCCACTACCGTCGAGGGTAAGATTGACACCGGTCGCGGACAAATTTTCTTAGACGGTAAAGCGCAGACAGTCAAGCTTTCCAACACCGGCACGGGACGCATCGACGCCCAAAATCTTGAAGCCGAAGTAGGCAACTGCAAAATGCTTGGTACCGGACCTATCTACTGCACTGTTAATAGCGAACTTATTGTCACCGGAATCGGCAGCGGTACGGTCTATGTCAAAGGCTATCCCAAAACAATAAAAAACCGTACCATAGGTGTTAAAATTGTTCAGGAATAAGCAATTCGTCTACTCGACGACCTGTCCATGAGCCAAAAAATTGATAAGCCTGCGGACGACCACGAAGTTGTCAACGGACAGACGTCCGCTGCAGCCCCGGCAGGCACAAACGTCACCGAGGCCGGTCCGTCTATGAAGTTGAAGACCGCACGTTCGCTGAAGTGGAACGTCTTCGACCGACTGGCCTCGCAGTTGCTCTATGCTGTTACAGGCATTGTTTTGGCTCGGATGCTATCGCAGGATGAGTTCGGCCTTGTTGGCGCAGTTCTTGTCTTTCAGGCTTTTGCCTCACTTTTGGTTGACAGCGGCTTCTCTGCGGCCCTTATTCAGCGCAAATCGCCTACGCGCCTCGATTACTCCACGGTCATGTGGTTCAATATAGGCATGTCGGTAGTCCTATATATAATATTGTGGTTGTCAGCGCCATGGATAGCCGATATTTTCGGCTCGGACCCAAGGCTTGTTCCGCTTTCGCGCGTCATGTTCGTGTCGCTTATAATCAACGGCGCAGCGATAGTGCAGACCAACCGCTTCATGAAGCAGATGAACGTGCGTCCCATCGCAATAGCCGATGCACTTGCCCTTGTCGCCGCCGGTGTCACCGGTATCTGGCTTGCAGTTGCCGGATACGGAGCCTGGGCCATAGTGTGGCAGACTCTGGTACTGGCCGTAGTCAAGACACTTCTGCTATGGACAATGAGCCGTTGGCTGCCCATGCTCGCTTTCTCCCGGAAAGCCCTGAGGTCGTTCTTTGCTGTCGGCTCGGGCATGATGCTGACCTCGTTTCTCAACACGCTCTTCCAAAATATATATTCATTTTTCATCGGCAACCGTGTGGGCCTTGTTTCCCTGGGCTATTACTCGCAGAGCGACAAGTGGAGCAAGATGTTCACCGCGTCGCTGTCGCAAGTGCTGACCTCGTCATTCCTGCCGGTGCTTTCGGCAGTGCAGGACGACGGGCCGCGTTATGCCGCTATGGCTCAGAAGATGAATCGAATGACGGCCTACATTACCCTCCCGGCCATGATAGGGCTCATGGTCATGGCCACGCCAATATTCCATCTGCTGTTCGGCACCAAGTGGGACCCGTCGATAATCCTTTTCCAGTTGCTGCTGTTGCGAGGCATATTCGTCGTCATGACAGGACTTTACTCCAACTATCTTTTGGCCTTGGGACGCTCGCGCGTCATTGTGTGGATGGAAGTGGTACGCGACAGCGTGGCCCTTGTGGCTCTGTTTGCAAGTTTTCCTCTGCTTGCAGCGACCCGTCCCGGCAATCCGGTGTGGGGCGTCGAAATAATGCTTTGGGGTCAGGTCTTGGCATCGGTCGTAGCCTGGGCGGTTACACTGTGGGGTACGCAACGATACGCGTCGGTCAGCGCGTTTAAACTCATTACCGGGACGTTTCCCTATCTGGCCGAATGTCTTGTCATCGGCGCGGTCATGTGGTCGCTGAGTTATCTTATCGCTACGCCGGCACTTCTGCTTGCTGCACAATGTGTCTGTGGAGCATTGCTGTACTTCGGTGTCAACGCCGCACTGCGCTCGCGCATCCAGTACGACGCCCTGGCCTATGTGCGAGGTCGGCTCTGATGCCGGCTACGTGCTGTCTCTCGCAAAGACAATCTCAAAGACACTTAGCGAAACACTTCGCAAGTACGTATATACAAAAACGTCCTGCGGCCTCGATATCGGGGGCAGGACGTTTTTGCGATTTCTAACAACGGATTATTCTCCGGGGTGAATCGAATCGGTGGGGCAAACCTCGGCGCAAGAGCCGCATTCGATGCATTTGTCGGGATCGATGTGATAGATGTCGCCTTCGGAGATTGCTTCTACGGGGCAAACGGGCAGGCAGGTGCCGCATGCTACGCAGGTGTCAGCGATTACGTAAGCCATAATTATAGTTTTTTAGAGGTTAGAATAAATTTCTTTTCTGTGAGTTCAGTGATGCAAAAGTATAAATTATTTTTTAACCGACAAAGCAAGCACTCACTATTTTTGAGTATCATCTGACATTTTTGGCCCGCATTATTAGCCTCGGTCCGATATACGAATTGTCAGGACAGCGCGTTACGAGCTGTACCATACTCAAAACTGAGTATTGGTCCAAACTATTTCCTCTCTTTGTCGCTATTGTATTTTGTAGAGGCAAAGTTTTGCTTGGCTCGTTTATAATATCTATCTTTGTGGACAACGACGAATATGACCGCAGACACTCTGCGACAACAACGCAAATAAGTATGATAAAACTCTTGACACTCGTTATAGCCGGATGTCTGACAGCCGGAATAAGCACCGCCTGCCACTCGCCGCAGGCAAGCGCCGAATCATCAGCCGTAGCCTCGGCCTCGGGAAACGCCGCTACGCAGAACACACAAAACGAAGAACCCGCAACGCCCCAACCGACAGCAAGCCCGGCGCCCGTTAGCGAGGTCGGAATCCCCGCCGCCTACATGCCGCGTGCCGTCATATACAAGACCAATGTCGATGTCACCGACCATGTTCCGGTGGTCCTCAACGCCGACGGGACGTTTCTTTCGTATCCCGCCCCTTCTGACCTTAACGCGGGGCAGACTCCCGTTGCACTTGCCGACGGATGGTTTCTCGACCGCCGCGGAGCCATTGGACGTGGCACGGTTTTTCTTAAATATACATACAAGGAGTATGAAGCACTGCAGCAGGCGCCGTCGCCCGAGCAACTTCGGGCCGCAATCATGCCCGGTGCAAAGGTTACGGAGGCTTATCGTCTGCCAATTCTCGCCTCCGAGGCACGTAACGACACCGCAGTTGTCAACAATCTGATACGCAGCGGACTGTCAGGAGCTACGCGCCTTGTCCCCTGAAACCGCCATACGCAACGTGCCGCGTAGCAAAATATATTGTTCGACGCGGCGCATTGGCAACATATTGAAAATCGGCCTCGCAAATTTTTTTTGTGTGGTCTGAATATTTTTTATACTTTTGCAGTCGCATTGGTATCTCACTCGGAGCTTCAGACTCGCTCCTGAGATTCAAAAGGGAACCGGGTGAAACCCCCGGACAGTACCCGCTGCTGTAAGTCCGCGGTCGTCAGTGACCGAAAAACTCCCGTCGCATACGTCATTGCTGCTTTTGCCGTGAGAAGACGCGATGCCGAGTCGGATAAGTCAGAAGACCTGCCCGTGCAATCATTTTTTGTTCTTTGTCTACGGGATTATGGACAGGTACTGAAATTTGTTTTGCCGGCCAAGCATCGGCACGGTTTGTATCGCTTCCGCCCCGTTGACATGGATTTGTAATCCGCCAACGGGATTTTTGTTCCCGGGCATATTCATACCAAGCGATGCACAACGTCTATATCACATATAAATTAAGACCAATCATTGTCCTGCTGTCCATGTTGTTCCCGGCACTGACAGCCGTCGCCGAAAACAACAGCTCCGACCAGCATGAAGACAGCGTCACCGTGCTGGACAACATTACAGTCACGGCCCACCGCGAAAAAGATGACGTCATCCCGGCACAAGTATTGTCGGGCAAAGAACTTCAGCGCCTTAACAGCAACTCCATAGCTGACGCTCTTCGTTACTTCTCGGGCGTACAGGTCAAGGACTACGGCGGTGTCGGCGGCATTAAAACCGTCAATATACGCTCAATGGGCACCAATCACACCGGTGTTGTCTACGACGGCGTCGAACTGGGCAACGCCCAGAACGGCCAGATAGACCTCGGCCAGTTCTCGCTCGACAACGTCGAAGCCTTGTCGCTGTACAACGGCCAGCGCAGCAAGATTCTGCAGCCGGCCCGCGATTTCGGCTCGGCCGGTACGGTTTACATACGTACCAGGACTCCAAGTTTTCAGCCCGGCAAAACATATAATGTCCACGCCACGGTGCGCACCGGCTCGTTCGACCTCATCAACCCCTCGGCTTTGGTCGAACTGCGGCTATCAAAAAGCGTAAACGCCTCACTCAGCGCCGAGTGGCTCAACTCGTCAGGAAAATACAAATTCCGCTACCGTCGCGTAAATCCCGCAGGCGAAGTCGCCTACGACACCACGGCGATACGTCAGAATGGCGACATCAACGCCACACGTCTCGAAATTAACGTTAACGGCGAACTTGCCAAGGGCTCTTGGACCTTCAAAGCATATAATTACAACTCGGAGCGTGGTGTACCCGGCGCCATTGTCAACAACGTGTGGCGACGCGGCGAGCGCATTTGGGACACAAACTCTTTTGTCCAAGGCCGCTACACCGGGTATTTCGGCAAATTCACAACTCTGAACAATATAAAGTATGCGTTCTATCGCACTCACTATGTCAACAACGACGACAAACAGGTGAAAATTGACAACTTGTACAAGCAGCGCGAACTGTATTTTTCTACCGCTAATATTTACGAATTTTCCAAGAGTTTCCAACTGTCGGCAAGCTACGATTTTATGTGGAATACCCTCAATGCCGACATGTATGGTTTCGCAAAGCCTGACCGCTACTCCAACTTCCTTTCGGCCGCAGCGGCGCTTGACTTGCCCAGACTGAAGATACAGGCCAGTGCCTTGGGCACATTTATCCATGACGAGCTGCGCGGCCAGGAATCTCCTAAGGATAAGGCTGTATTTACACCTGCGGTCTTTATGTCATTCAATCCATTACGCAGCACTTCGGATCTTTCGCTCAGGGCTTTTTATAAAAAATCTTTCCGTATGCCCACATTCAACGATTTGTACTATGCCGATATGGGCAATTCGAAGCTAAACCCCGAGCACGTCTCGCAATACAATGTCGGGATAGTCTACAGTCAATCTTCCAAAGGATTTTGGTCTAATTTTCGCATCAGTACCGATGTGTATTACAATAAGGTCAAGAATAAGATTGTGGCTTATCCCAAAGGCCAGCAGTTCAGATGGACAATGCTGAATCTCGGCGTGGTAGACATACGTGGTGTTGACGTCAGTGCGCTTCTGACAGTGAACCCCTGCAAAGACCTGTTCATCACCGCCCGAGCCCAGTACACCTATCAACGAGCCATCGACATTACCGACCCGTCAGACAATTATTATCGCGACCAGATTCCGTATATTCCGCATAATTCCGGTTCGGCGGTATTCAACGCCGAGTGGCGCGGCTGGGGTCTCAACTACTCATGGATATATGTCGGCGAGCGTTACAACCAACAGGAAAACATCCGCTACAACTACACCCAGCCGTGGTACACATCGGACGTATCGCTGAGCAAAGACTTCCGCATCGGCGCAGTAGGTATGCGAGTACTCGTCGAGGTCAACAACCTTCTGTCGCAGGACTACGACGTAATCCTCAACTATCCCATGCCCAAGCGCAACTACCGTTTTACATTGACAGCAACTATCTGATTCACTAAATATAAAATGAAACTTAACAAATTATTCTTTATATTTCTGCCGCTCCTTATGGCTGCCACGAGTTGTCGCGAAGACGAACTCGTGGTACCCACGGAGTATGATATTATTCCCGAGGTCCCCGCCCCGGATACCAAAATACGTGGTTTTTATTTGGTAAACGAAGGCAACATGGGCTCAAACAAATGCACGCTTGACTATTTTGACTACTTCACCGGACTATATGCCCGCAACTTCTATGCCGAACGCAACCCCAATGTTATAAAAGAACTGGGCGATGTCGGCAATGATATAGGTATTTATGGTTCGAAGCTGTATGTCGTTGTCAACAGTTCGCACAAAGTTGAGGTTATGGACGCACATTCAGGCATACGCATTGGCCAAATTGACATACCCAATTGCCGATATGTTCGCTTCCATCGTGGAAAAGCATACATAAGCTCGTATATCGGCCCTGTACGCGTCGACCAGGACTCGCCTCTCGGCGCTGTTTTTCAGGTCGATACCACCTCTCTGGCTATAACCGGGCGCGTAACTGTCGGCTATCAGCCCGAAGAGATGGAAGTCGTCGACGACTACATGTATGTCGCCAACTCAGGTGGCTACCGGCCTCCGATATACGACAACACCGTCTCGGTGATAAAGATGATTGACTTCAAGCAAGTCGAGCAGATACCTGTAGGCATCAACCTCCATCGACTTAAAAAAGACCGATACAACAAGCTCTGGGTTACATCGCGCGGCGACTGTCAATCACGCCCTTCGCGGCTATATGTCATGGAGAAAAAACGCGGTTACAATAAGATGGTCGTCACCGATACTATCCCCGTTGCTTGCAGCAATATGGCTTTTTACGGCGACTCGCTCTATTATTACGCCACAGAGTGGAACAACTATACCTCGTCCAATACTATCAGCTACGGAATCATCAACGTCCGCACCAAAAAGGTAGTTTCGACTAACTTCATAACCGATGGTACCGAAAAAGAGATAACCATCCCATACGGTATCGCCATTCATCCCGAGACCGGCGACATATTTGTCACCGATGCTAAAAACTATGTATCATCAGGCACACTCTATTGTTTTGATAAGCATGGACGCAAAAAATGGAGTGTGCGTACCGGCGACATCCCGGCACATATCGTATTCCTCAACAAATGAGAAAATTATTAACCATAATTTTGGCCTTTGTTGCTTTTTGCGTCCTGTACTGATGACATCCCAATGGTGAGCCTCGGTATCGATGACTCATATTATGCCTATCGCATGCAAAAGCTCTACTTGCATTCCCTGATTTTTTCCTGGCCGAGGATAATCGAATTTTCCGTGGCCCATGCATTGAGCTGATAATCGCCCTTCCCATCACTAAGACGCGTGGCTGTCCCACGCTGCTTTTTGCCGTCAAGAGCTATGTGTTTTTCGTTCATGGTATTCATGATTTTCCTGCCGTGCTTTACGACACATTCCTCCATGAAATCCCTGCCGATTGCTCCTAAGACGCGCTCGAATGTGTCACATGACGGGTGCTGTTCGGTGTAGTTGGGCAGTCCGAAATCCCAGGACTGATGCTTGGCAAACAGCGCCATGTCTGTATAATCCTTACGCCCGGTCAGGTACGTCAGAAGTGCGATAGCAAGCAAATCTCCCGGTTCATACGTACACACATTATCTTTCGAGGATTCTTTATCCCCTCGAATATCGTTATAAGCATATTTCTCATGCCTATAAAATAAGGCCATACGGACTTCTGTCAAGTGATGACGCAAATAATAATCCTTAGTTCTGTCTAATTTTTATATATTCCGATGCGGTTGCCCTGGTAAATTGTCCCGACGGAGTGTAAGGTCCCGCCAACTCATGGTACGCCTGGACTCCCGATGCTTTTGTCGCCTCTACGCTAAACAACCGCCTGTTTTGGAAAGGCGGACAAAGTAGCTGGTTCAGCGGTACACAGATTTCTGTTACGACATCGACCGGGACAAAATGGAACTTTTCACTGACCTGGAGAAAGACGGCCTTAATTGGAAAATCTATGGTTGCTCGCTCGGTGTAGATCCAAAGAATGAAGACGTCTACATGTCGCTATATCATGAGTTTGTCATTCCTACATACATTACCCGCAGATACTCGGCCAATGGCGAAATCCTTAAGGAATATGATATGATTCAGAACTATTGGTTCCCGTCTAATTTTGTCTTCCCGCAGGATGAATCATCGCAGGGTGTCAGCGACATAACCGCCGACAATGCTTCGGGTACAATAGGTTTCGCCGACGGAAGCATCAATGTCAGTGGCGCACAGGGACAACTCCTGCAGGTTTACAACAGCTGCGGTATGATTGTCAGCAGCGCTCGCATCGACTCGGAGCTTTTCAGTATTCCTATGCCCGAAACTCCGGGTATGTACATAGCCCGAGCCGGCAAGCTTACTCACAAGTTCATTGTACGCTGATTGCCTTCCGGGTCGTATAAACTCTTATTTATATGAAAAGACGCTGTGTCGCAGGCCGATACAGCGTCTTTTTACACATTATTATTCGGGGCATGTCGTCCTTTGTCTTTTTTTGTTAATTTTGTGTCATAGCATTAGACAAATAAACCATGAGTGACAAAAGACTGACATATACCGCGCAAGACTACACAGTGGCAATATCTGCCGCCGAATACATCGACAGATTTCGTGATGCCGGACGCTTTATAGAATATTGTCGTCAATGCCATAATTATAACTGTAGCTGGGCTTGTCCGCCTTTTAGCCACGATACGGAGGCTGAGCTGCGCCGGTATGCCAATGTGCTGCTCGTGGCCACTAAGATAGTGCCCGATTGCACGGCTATTCCAATTGCTGAGGCTCAACGGCTTATACGTCCCGAAAGGCGGCGACTCGAACGGCGTTTGCTCGACATGGAGCGTATTTATGGAGGCCGGTCGTTTGCATACGCCGGGACCTGTCTCTACTGCCCGACCGAAAGCTGTGCGCGGAGTCAGGGCCAACCATGCCGACACCCCGACCTGGTGCGCCCTTCGTTGGAGGCTTATGGCTTTGACTTAGGCCGCACGGCCTCTGAGCTGTTCGGCATCCAAATGCTATGGGGAAAGAATGGCCTGCTGCCTGATTACCTGACGCTTGTCTGCGGTTTCTTCCACAACAAAACAGAGGTCGCCTTCTGAAAAAGCCGCTATGCCGGGCGGCAGGTGTTGATTGCTGCGGCTATCTCGGGGATGGCGTCGAGCGAACTTGTGCGTCCGATAGGGAGGGAGACTTCGCTGTCGGCAATATGTTGCGCTATGGGGTAGCGGACGGCGTTGAGGTCGGGATAGCAAGGCTGGGCATGGACCGGCTTGGGATAGTGGACTGCGGTTTCGATGCCATGCTCAAGCAGGTGGTTGCGGAAAGCCCGGCGGTCTTCGACGAGTACGGGATACTGGTAGTAGATGTTGCTGTTGTCACAGAAGTTGCAGGGCAGCGGTTTGCGTATTGCTGAATTGGTGATGAGGCGGTCGTATAGTTCTGCCTGGCGTCGGCGCAAGGCGTTTTCGTCGGCTGTGTAGGGGAGTTTTACGCGCAGAAAGGCTGCCTGCAATGCGTCCATGCGGCAGTTGAAGCCTTGCATCACCGAGTTGTAATGTTCGTGATATCCGTAGTTGGCGAGGGTGCGGACGGTGCGTATCAGAAGCGTATCCGAACTTGTCACGGCCCCGGCATCGCCGAGTGCGCCGATGTTCTTTGTGGGATAGAAGCTGAAAGCTGCGGCATTACCGAGGCTACCGGCACGGGTGGTCCCGGCGGGTCCGGCAACGAGGCTGTCGGCGCCGATGGCCTGGGCAGCGTCTTCGATGACAATGAGCCCGTGGCGTCGGGCAACGTCGGCCAAAGTTGTGTCATAGCATACTCGGCCGTATAGATGCACGGTGAGGATGGCGCGTGTGCGGGATGTCACGGCGGCTTCGAGCAGTGTCGTATCCATGTTCAGGGTCTCAGGCGAGGCGTCGACCGGAACAGGGATAAGCCCGCAGTCGCTGATGGCGAGAGCCGAGGCTATGAAGGTCATGTCGGGAAACAGGACTTCGTCGCCTGGACTGAGGCGCCCCATGGCTATGTAAGCCCTGAAAATAAGACGCAGGGCGTCGAGGCCGTTGCTGACAGCTACACACTGAGAAGTGTGGCAAAGTGAGGCCATGTCCGATTCGAGTGCCGATACTTCAGGTCCGCCTATATAGTAGCCGCTGTCGATGACGCGGCGTCCGGCTTCGACAAGTGCGTCGCGGTAGGGTGCGTTGCTGTCGGCAAGACGCAGAAACGGATGTGTGATATGATTGTTGTCTGACATGTCAGGAGTGCTTGCGTGATAGTTGGTCGAAAAGTTTGAACGAGCGCACATAGTCGCGAGGCTCGTATGGTGTCGAGGCAAAAGCCAGACATACGGCGCCCGATGAGAAGTCGGCCAGCGAGCGCCACAGCCCGCAGGGCACATACAGCGCCTCGTATGGTCGTGTCAGTGTGAACCGGCGCTCGTTGCGCCCATCGTTGACAATGACGTCGAACGAGCCTCCGAGTGCCACGATGAGCTCGTGCATACGGTAGTGCGAATGTCCTCCGCGTTCGGCTTCGGTGGGTACGTCGTATATGTAGAACACACGCTCGGTATTGAACGGCGCCGGAGCCTTGTTTTCGATGGCTGTCAGCGACCCCATGCTGTTGCGAATGCGACGCAGCGGAATCAGGCGTGCGTCTTCGCTGACACTGCTGATGCCGTGGCCCAAAGCTTTGCTTAATCTCACTTTGCGCGGAGTGCTCTGGACAAGAGGCTTGTCAGCCGGGGCATTGGCTGCGGCGCTGGCAAAGATACTGTGGTCGCGGATGTATTGCTGAGCGTCGTACAGCTCGGAGGCAAGGACAAGTGCGCGGCTGCCTCCGGCTATATCGGTGATTGTGCGCCAGGTCATTGGTGGCACAAAGAGTCCCTGCCAGGGATTGCGCAGCGTGAAGCTTTGTTTGTGTCCCAGACCGTCGTCAATGGTGACGGTGAAAGCTCCGCTGACAGCGATGATAATTTCGGCAGTGGCGCTGAGTGCCCGTCCTTCGCGGCTGCTACCCGAAGGCATGTCATACAG
>OGOU01002171.1_pt1 | contig 14172 bp, 8 predicted proteins | sample 1552721 | NCBI WGS metagenome assembly OGOU01 (sample SAMEA2580176, study PRJEB22360) | human gut metagenome | biome: human gut; feature: human-associated habitat; material: faeces | place: Denmark | collected 2008/2010 | reverse complement strand
CCTTAAAAAGCGGCGTACCCAACGCAATCAAAGTCTTTGACGAGCTCAAACAAAAAGGATATAAACCTCTCGGGATCAGACTTGACAGCGGCGACCTTGCGTATCTTTCCAAAGAAGCGCGCAAAATGCTGGACGACGCGGGACATTCCGACTGCATCATCTGCGTTTCAAACGACATCGACGAGCAGGTTTTGCTGAGTCTGAAAGCGCAGGACGCGAAAATCGACCTTTTCGGCATAGGCACCCGCCTTATCACAAGTTACGACGCGCCTTCGCTCGGCGGTGTTTACAAACTTTGTGCAATCGAAGAAAACGGAAAACTCGTGCCGAAAATCAAACTGTCAGACACCCAGGCGAAAATCACCAATCCGGGGCTTAAAAAGATTTTCAGGATTTACGACGAAAACGGCTTTGCAAAAGCCGACCTTATCGCGCTCAAAAAGGACAAAATCGACACGGATAAACCTTTGACGATTTTCCACCCGCAATACCCGTGGAAGAAAACCACGTTTGAAAAATACAGCGTGAGAGAACTGATGGTTACGGTGTTCAAGGGCGGAAAACAAGTGTATAAACTGCCGTCGCTTGAAGAAATCGCAAAATATGCCGACAACGAAATCGCGCATTTTTACCCCGAGTATTTAAGGACGGTGAACACGCAGGAATACAAGGTCGACCTTTCCGACAACCTTTACAATCTCAAAATCAAAATGCTCACGAAAAACAGCAAAAAAAGATAATTATCGTCGTTTTTCGACAAAAAACTCAAAACTTTAAAAGACCTTCGTCGGTTACAATATAGCCACGGAGGTTTTTTTGTGGGTAAAAAAAATTTAACGTTCAAAACGGAACTTAACGGTTACAAAAAATGCGAGGTCGACGAAAGACTTCAAAAAGACGCAAGGCGCATCGAGGTGCTGGAAGCGCAGGTCGCGCTCGTTGACGGGTTGAAAGATGAAAATCAAAGACTTGCGTCGGAAGTCGAAAAGTACAAAAAATGCGAGGACGAGGTCAAGAACGTGCTTGCCGTCGCGACGAAAAAAGCGTTTGACATCAAAACGGATATGAAACTTCAATACGCGCTGGAAACCGAAAGGCTGAAAATTTTTAAGGCGAAATGGACAAGCGCGTACGACGAATTGAAAAGGAAATACGGCTTCGACACCGACGCCGCAATCGTCGAAAGCACGGTTACCGACGTGTCCTTGAAAATCGAGGCTATTCTCAACAAAGATTTCGGGATACGACTGACCGCCGACGCCACCGACGCCGAAAAACAACTTATGGAAGAAGCGGACAGACTTTCAATCAGTCAGGACGAAATAAATAAACTTGTCGAAAAATTGAAAGGGGAGCTTAAAAACGTGTCGTAGCCGCTTGAAAACGCGCACTTATTATTGTATAATATAAGTATGGAAGACTTATATTTATATACTACAATTGCAATTATCCCGCTTGTCGTGCTGACGCTGATCGCAGGATTCGTCGTTCAGTTCAGGTTTGCAAAGTACTCAAAGGAAAATAATCTTTCGGGGCTTACGGGTGCGCAAGCCGCACGAAAAATTCTGGACGAACACGGGCTTTTCGACGTCGCAATCGTGAGAATCGAAGGAAATCTCACCGACAACTTCAACCCGAAAACCAACGTCGTTTCGTTGTCGCCGAAAGTGCACGACGGCAATACTATCGCCGCGGTTGCGGTTGCCGCGCACGAGGTCGGACACGCGATACAGCACGCGGAAGGCTATGCGCCGATGAAACTTCGCGGCGCGCTTGTTCCCGCTTGCGTCGTTACCTCGAAAGCGGCTGTGCCTCTTCTTCTCATCGGCATACTGCTGGAAATCTTTTTAAGCCAGAATCCCGCGTCGAGCATACTGTTTTTCCTGGGAATCGCGTGCTACGCATTGTACGCCGTGTTCACGCTCATCACCCTTCCCGTTGAGTTTAACGCGTCGAGAAGGGCGGGCGAAAACCTTGTCGATTACGGCGTTATCGACGCCCGCGACGAAAAGAAGGTCAACGCAATGCTTCGCGCGGCGGGCATGACTTACGTCATGAGTTTTGCGATGGCACTTTTGCAAATGCTCAGGATCATCGCGATTTTCGGCGGATCGAGAAGCAGGAAAAAATAATCAGTTTATATCGGTTATAAATCCGTCTTTTACGGTGAAATCGAACACGCGGGGCGTGATAATCGGCTCGGCTGAATAAGAAATCAAAGCGACTTTTTTAAGGTCGCTTATTTTTTGCGCGTTTTGGTGTTTTATCGGCGAAATTTCGTCAAAAGGCTTGAAATAATCCAAAAAAACTTCGGGGCTTTCCCTGATATCCGGCGCAAGACACACCGTCGCTCTTTCAAAGTCTTTCGCGGCAAGCGATTCCAAAAATAAATAAGGGATAAGTTCGTCCGGATAAACGCGGTCTTGAAGATACGAAAACTCGGTTTTGCTTTTTACCGCCGCGCCCGAAAATGAATACGTCGTGGTTTTCACGCGGGAGAGCATGTCTTTCAGATATTCGGTTGCAATTACGCCCGCGTACGAAAACGACACGTCGTCCGCTTCGACCGACAACAGTTTTCTGAACCCGCCGTCAAAAAGCATGACGAGGACGTATTGTATTTTAGCGGTTCCCGAAATCACTAAGAGCAGTCCTTCCTTTGTTTCGGAAAAGGAAATTTTCGGGGAAGAAAGCGGCGGGATTTCCACCGTCGTCACGCCGCCCGAACACTCGAAAATAGCACGGGTTTTCGTGTCTTTATATATCGTCACAAGTATTTCGTCGCCGTTATAAGTCGTCGAGTTTTGCGCGATAGGGACGGGCGGGGCGTATTCAAAGTACTTTTGCGGCTCGATAATCACGTCGTACGCGCCGTTTTGCCAGTCGATAAGTTGCGCCGAGCCATAAACCCGCACGGTATTTTTCACGTCGATGACGGCGAAGGATGGCACGTATATTTCGTTTTCGCAATTCTCCTTTGCGGCAAAAAGCATAATCGCGCCGTCGTTTTGTTCAATCGAGAAAGGCGCGTCGTGCGACGCGTTGTTTGCAACGATAAGCCCGTTCGGGGCAAAATAAAACCTCGCCATACAATAAATATACGGCGAGGCGGTTCGTTTTATGAAATTATTATGCCTTGGTTGCGGACGCGTCTTTTAAGGTATAGGTGAAATTGCCTTCCACGAACTCCACAAGCGTTTGTTTGAGTTTATAGTGGTTTGAAAGCGCGATTTCCGACTTTGCGTAGTACGCGCGGAACGCCTGATTTGTCGAAACGGGGGCGGAAGTAAGGGTGATATATACGACCTGACAATCCGTTGAGTTTGCTTCGCCGTTTATCGTGTATCCCTTGTTTTCGGTTGCGCCCAGGGAGCATTGAAGTTTCAGGACGTTGTTTTCACCCGGGGCAAAAGTGTTGAACGCAAGGTTAAACTTTTTGTCGAAACTCGCGCCGCGGATAATCGTGTAAAACTGCATATTGTCGTAGTAGGGCGAAGAAATATCGTGTTCGGATGCCGCCGTTCCTTCGGGAATCGTGTCGCCGTCCGCCCGATAAAACCTGACTTTTTTGCCGTCGTAGACAACTTTCTGCGTTGTTTTGACGCCGCCTTTTTCGGTGGTCAGCACGCTTTCGGACGGCAGGAAACTGCCCGATTTCGAAAAGCTGACGCTGCCGTTAATTGTGGTGCCGTCGTCCATCGTTTGTTGTCTTTCGATGACGTAGCCGCTTCCGGCGGGTTTAATGGTGAGAGTAAGCGTGCCCGTAACGAGTGTTTCGCCGACTTTCCCGGATACCGAATAAGTAAACGTTTCCGTAAAGCCGCCGTCGCACCAGTTAAGGCGCAAAAGTTTGTCCGTCGCGACGTTGCTGTTGCACGCGGTAAGCGAAAACGCAAGAACCGACGCAATAATTACCGTTAAAATAACAAGAATAACCTTTTTCATATCGGATAGTATAACATACTTCCGAAAAAAAGCAAAGCATATATAAAGTATTTTGTGCGCGCGCGTTGCTTTAACGATAAAAGTAATGTATAATTATTATATATTTATACCTTATTCTATTTATTGATTATGAGCGTTAAATTCATTCTTTCAAACACGTTCGGTTTTTCCGCCGACAATATGTATCGGCTTATCGCAAAAAACGTCGGAAACGGCAGGCAAATCGTCATCGTACCCGACAAGTTTTCACTTGCTTTTGAAAGGAATATATTAAAAAAACTCGGGTTGACCTCGACGTTCGACGTGGACGTTACGTCGTTTATGCGACTTGCCGTGAAAGCAATGCGTGGGAAAAACAGGAAGTGTCTGACGCCCGAAGGCTCGGTCATGCTGCTGAAAAGGGCAATCGACGAAGTGAAAAACGACCTTGCCGTTTATAAGGACGTCGACGACGTGACTTTCCCCAGGGAAATGTACGCCGTCATCACTGCTCTTCGAAACAGCGGCGTCAATGCCGAAAACACGTTGGCGGTCGACGACGAAAAACTGAAAGACGTCGGTATTATTTACGAAAAATATCTTGAAATACTGCACAAATCGTTTTTTGATTCGACCTCGCGGCTCGAAGCGTTTTCTGCGGGCATCGGCGACGACTTTTCGGACGCCGACGTTTATATTTTCGGATTTCCCGATTTCACCGCAACCCAGTATGAGATAATTTTCCGTCTTTTCGTCCACGCAAGGAATGTGACGATAGGACTTATCGCGCCCGAAGACGATGCGAAAAACAAAAGACTGTACCCGAGCCGCGCTTTCAAAAAACTCACAAGCGGGCTTTCGGACGCGAATATCGCATACGACGTGACGTACGCTTTCGTCGGGCTCGATAACGTCAAAAAACAACTTTCAAACCTGTTTTCATACGCCAAACTTCCTTCCGTCGAAACCGACGGGAAAGTTGAGATTATCGAGGCGAAAAACATCATGGACGAGATGGAATACGTCGCAAAAAATATTCGCCGCGCGGTAATCGAACAAAAACTGAGATACAAGGACTTCGCCGTCGTCGTGCCGTCGTCGGACGATTACGAAAACGACGTCAGAAACGTCTTTACGCGATACGACGTGCCTTATTTTCTGGACAAAAAAATACCTTTTTCGTCCGCGCCGCAGGCAAGATATATTTTGTCGGCGATAAGATGCGTGTCCGACGGCTTCGATTTTTCGGACGTCAACGCGCTTATCAAAAATCCGCTGTTTTACAAAACCCCGGAAGGGTACGAAAGCGTGCAACTTTTTGAAAATTACGTGCTGAAAAACGCGCTTTCAAACAAACTCCACAAAAAATTCAAAAACGAAGCGGCGGAAAGCGTCAGAAAACGCATATTCGACGTAACCGCGCCTTTTTCGGGACTTGACGGAAAGGACGTCAAAGAATATGTCGCCGCGCTTAACGCTTTTTTGGAAAACGAAAAAATCAAGGAATATTCGGAAACCGTCTCTGACGAAATCAAAACCGTCGAAAGCAAGGCTGCCGAACAGTTTTACGATAAGTTCGTCGATATCGTCGACGAAATGCAGGTCGTCTTAAAAGACACGACTTTCTCGCTTTATGAGTTTTCGGAAACCTTGAAAGGAGTGTTTGAAAACGTCAAAGTCGCGCTTGTGCCGATGTATCTCGACAGCGTTTACGTCGGACAAAGCAACGAAAGTTTCTTTGACGGAATAAAAATAATGTACGTGTGCGGGGCGGTCGAAGGACTTGTGCCGCGCTCTGTCGCAAATACCGCCGTGCTTGGCGTAAAGGAAGAAGAAAGCCTTCTGAAAAACGGGCTCGATTTATACCCGTCGAAGAAGGAGAGCGTGAAAAACAACGCGTTTGAACTCATATCCCTTCTGACAAAGCCCGAAAAAGTCGTCGTGTCGTATCCCGTAAATTATAAGGGAACGGAAGGGCGCGCGGCGGCGTTTGTCGCGTCGATGACGGATTACTTTACCGTCGGCGGCAGTCCACTTTCGCCCGTTCGCACCGACAAAAAACGCGCGTTGACCAAGGATGAGGAGTTGAAAGAGTACGCCTTTGACACGGCAACTTACGAAAACGGAAAATACAAACTTCTGCTTTCAAAATCCGCAAAAGCGAAAGTCGACGCCGGCAGTTTCTTTTCGCTGTTGCCCGACGAAGAAAAATCTTACGTCGAAAAACTTATTGAAACGTCCGACTCGCAAGAAAGCGTGAAAATCAACACGTCGCTCGATCGGGGCGTGTTTTCGGCAAGCCAGCTGGAAACGTATTTCGCCTGTCCGTACAAACAGTTTTTGCGATACGGCATAAGGCTGAAACCGCGCGAAGAAGGTGTGCTTCGTACCCTTGAAACGGGCACGCTCATGCACGCGATCATGGAAAAGTTCGTGAAAGAAAAGGCTTACGAAAACCCGACGGATGAGATTACCGCAAGCGTTTGCGACCGCGCCGTGAAAGAACAGCTCGAATCCCCCGATTTTATGCAGTTCGACGCCGCGAAAAACAAGCTTTCTTTCGACCGCGTGAAAAAGGAAGGCGCGAAAATCTGCAAGGAAATCGCCGCGCAGTTCCAAAAATCCGACTTCAAGCCGTACCTTGCGGAAGCGAAAATCGGAAAGAAGGACGAGGCGAATTTCGAAGGACTTAAAATCAAAAAGGACGGAAAAGAGTACGTCCTTGTCGGAAGTATCGACCGCATCGACGAAAAAGACGGGTATTTCGCGATAATCGATTATAAGAGTTACTCAAAAAACCTTTCGGTAAAAGACATTTACAGCGGCGAAAAAATCCAGCCCGTTTTATATATGGACGCCGCGAAAAACAAGGATCTGAAATATCCCGTCGGTATGCTTTATCAACCCGTTTCGGTGGGATATAAAACAAAAGGCAAAAACCGCTTCAAAATGAGCGGATTCATAATCAACGATCCCGCGATTATTTCGATGATGGACAATACGCTGGTTGCAGGTAAAAGCAGCGACTTTCTTCCCGTTTCGCTGAAAAACGACGGAACAGCGGGCAGTCGGAAAAACGTCGTGGCGGATACGGCATTTCTCGCATTCGAAAAGTACGCCGAAAAACTGTCCGAAAAGGCGATCGGAGAAATTCTGGACGGCAACGTCGCGCCGTCTCCGCTCAAAGAGGCGTGCGGCTACTGCGACTATAAGGACATGTGTCCGTACGAGGGCGACGAACGGTTTGTCCGCGACGGCTTCCCGAAAATATCTTCGCCCGATGACCTTATGACGCTTGCAAACGGCGGCAAAATCGAAAGCCGCATCGAGAAGGAGACGAACGAAGATGACTGATTGGACGAACGAACAAATTAACGTCTTTGACGCAAGCGGCAACGTTCTCGTGTACGCCTCGGCAGGCAGCGGGAAAACGTCGGTAATGGTCAAAAAAATCGTCGACGACGTCGTAAAAGGAGTGCCTGTCAAGGATATTCTCGTCGTGTCGTACACGAAAGCGTCGGCAACGGATATGCGACTGAAAATCATCAACGCGCTGTTCGACGTCGCAAAGGACGAAAACGTCAAAGACGTCGATAAAATCCGCGAAGAAATCGACAACCTTCCGTTTGCCGAAATCGGCACGATGGACTCATTTTTAAGCAGACTTATCAAGGAAAATTTCGAATACCTTAAAATCTCGCCGAAAGCGCAGCAAATGGACGATACCGAGTCCAAGGATATGAAACGCCGCGCCCTGAAAAAGGTGATGAACGACGAATACGAAAAACAGGCGGAAGACTTTATCCGCGTTGCGTCGCGTGCGTCGGGCATCGTCGACGACACCCCGCTTTCAGAAATAGTGTTGAGAATTTACGACGCGATTTCCATAAATCCGCGTCCCGACGAGTTCAAGGCGATGCTGCTTTCAAGCGTCACCGACAACCCCGACAGCGTTTACGGAAAAGTAATCCTTGATTTTTATCGCGACCTTGCGGCGGAAACTTTGCCGTTTGCAAGAAGAGCGATTGATGTGACCTCGCTCGAAGGCGCGCCTGTTTACGCCGCCGCACTCGGACATTCTGTGGAAACTTTGGAAGAACTTTCGGATATGCGCACGGCAAACGACGCGAAGAAAATAATCGAAAGATACGTAAAGCCGAATTTCAGGGGAGGAAAACCCAAAATTTCCGACGAAGATAAGGCGCTTGTCGCGACGGCTCGCGACAAAACCGCCGAAATAATCGAGAATCTTTCCGAAAAACTTTTCGTCGATTACACAAATTATAACGTGAACGACGCAAAAGAGTTTATGCGCGTCGTTATGCGCGTCGTCGAAGAATTCGACCGCGAGTACGAAAGACTTAAAAAACGCGAAAACAAAATCGACTTTGCCGATTTGTCGAAATACGCCGTGAAACTTCTGAAAGACGAATCCCGCGCGGAAGAAATAAGACAAAAATTCTCGCTCGTGTTCGTGGACGAATATCAGGACATCAACCCGTTGCAGGAAGAAATTCTTCTGAAAATCACCGACGGCAATTTGTTTATGGTCGGCGACGTCAAACAAAGCATTTACGCCTTCCGAAACGCCGACTCCAAAATCTTTACCGACAAAAAGAAGTCGTTTGAAACGGGAAGGTCGCAAGGTCGCGCGCTGCCGATGACCGCGAACTTCCGAAGCGAAAAGGGCGTTCTGGAATTTGTCGACCGCGTATTTTCGGGGATAATGACGCTCACTCACGGCGGGTGCGATTATAAAAACGAAAGCCTTTTCATAAAAGACGGATTTAAGGGCGAAATGTCGGAAAACGCGCGCATTATGCTTGTGAAAAACGATCCTTCGCGCGAAGAAACCGAAATTTCCGGCGTTTACAGCGTAATGTCGCACGAAAGAAACTCGTCATTGGACGAAATAAGCGGTTATACGGAAGGCAGTGCGGTTGTCGAAGAAATCAGGAAAATAATCGGCAAAAAGTATATAAAAGGCGACAACTCGCCGCTTGAATACAAAGATATCGCGGTGCTTTTCAGGAAAAGGGGAAGCGGCGCGGACGGATTTTTGCGCGCGCTGACCGACAACGGTATTCCTTATGCCAGCGACGGCTTCATCGAAGGCGCGGGCAAACGATATATAAAAGAACTTTCCTGCTTTATAAAAGCGGTTGACAACTCGCTGGACGATATCGCGTTCGTCGGGTTTTTAAGGTCGCACTTTGCGAAGTTTTCGGATGAGGACGTCGCGAAAGTCGTGAAGTATTATAAAAGCGATTTCGTTTACGACGCCGTGAAAAAGTGCGCGAAAAAGACTGACGAACTTTCGGAAAAGTGCAGAAACGCTCTGGCATTTTTGTGGGACGAAAGAAAAAGGGCGGCGTTTTGCGGCGTGAAAGACTTCTTGTACGAAGTGGTCGGAACGACCGCGTTCGACGCATACGTCCTTGCCGGCGAAAACGGAAAAGACGATATGACGGCGGTCAGAAAATTTATCTCGGACGGCGCGGCGTATCCCGATTTGCAATCATTTGCGGCGGCGATACGAAACGGCGACGACGACGATTGCACAAACCCCGACGACGAAGCGGACGCGGTAAAAATCCTTACCATCCACGCAAGCAAAGGGCTTGAATTCCCCGTCGTATTCCTTGCAAGGTGTGACGCAGGCTGGGGCGGCGAAGTGAGAAAAAGCGACATAGTTTTTGACAGAACCCTCGGCGCTGGCATAAAACTTTTTGACGAGGAAACAAGGTTAAAGGCGGATTCGCTTGCCTATACCGCAATAAAGCTGGAAGCGAAACGCAGGGAAGCGGATGAAAACATAAGACTTTTGTACGTTGCGCTGACGCGCGCGAAAAACCGCATTTACGTCACGGGAATGACAAATAAAGCGCTTGAAAAGAAGTTCGATTTCCCGACGCCGGTCATCTCGTCAATGAGATTTTCCGACCTGATTACGTACGCCGCGGCAATCGACGGGGGCTTATACGGGCTTATCGACTTCGTGGAGCCGACCGTTGAAAACCCGAATGACGTCGCAAAAAACGGACTTTATCTGTCAAAAGGAGACGATAAAACACGAAATGCGTTGAAAAAGGTGCTGGATTTCGTTTATCCGTTTGAAAAATCGAGCCGTATAAGCCCGAAATATACGGTAACGGAGATAAACAGGCTTGTCCGCGACGAAGAAAACGAAGGATTCACGCCGAGTATGATAAATCCGTCGTCGGATAATCGCCGCACGGGTATCGCGTACCACGCCGTCATGGAAAATATCGACTTCTCGACAAACACCGTGAGCGAGATAAACTATCTTTTGAAAAACCTTGTCGAAAACGGCGTCCTTCAAGACGGCGACGAAGAACTTGTCGACGCAAACGATATTTTAAGGTGTATTCAAAGCCCCGTCATTCAGGAAGGGATAAAGGGCAGATATATCCGCGAAAAATCGTTCATGCTTTCGTTGCAGGCGGGGGAAGTCGGCGGCGACTCGTCCGACGATATTCTGGTGCAGGGCACGATCGACCTTGCGTTTTTCGGCGAAGAAAACGTCATAATCGACTTCAAATATTCGGGACTTTCCGACGAAAAACTTGCCGAAAAGTACGCGCGACAGCTCAAAACGTATAAAATCGCCGTCATGCAAGCCTACGACGTCAAAGTTGATAAAATCCTGTTATATTCTTTCAAAACCGGGCATTTTATAGATGTAAAGTAATTTTTTTTGCTGAAAAGTGCGCGTAATTATTTGCAAATAACTAATTTTATGTTATAATAGCATAGATTTGTAACAAGCATTGTTTTACTACGCGAAATATAAGGATGTGTTTTATGGTTGCTCAATTGTTGTCAACAGTGGAATTTTGGCAGGCTTTCAGCGTTCCCGAAAGGGCACTTTTCTGCGGTTTGGTTAGCGTACTCGGGCTGACGCTTATCGCATTCGTCGTATTCGGCGGTATTCTCGGAAAATTGTCGGGACGCAGGTTCGTTAAATCCTGCAAAACAATCGGCAATTTCGCAAACGAATCCGGCGTTATCGACGACGGTAATCTGGAACAGTTCGAGGCAACTTGCTTCAACGAGAAAACCGACAAAACTTTTATGGAAGGTTGGGAGGCGTTCAAAGGCGCACGTTTCGATTATCCCAGCAAATACGTCGATTCCGACACGATAAAGGCGAAATATTCCGGCAAAAAGTTTAAGGTCGGGCTTATTTCGACCGCAATCGCATTGTTTGTTTTCGCACTTGTTTTCGTGGTTTACGGGCTTGTTCAGGTCAAGAGCGCCGGAGGCGTCGATATCGCGGTTTACTGCGTGGTGCTTGTGCTCCCGATTATTCTTATGTTGTCATACGTTTTCGTAAAGCCCGAGAAGAAGACCGGCGCCGCATTAGACCAGATGCTGGAAGACCTCGACACCGCGGTGAAACTCCAACGCCACGTTGAACGCAAGGTTGACAACAGCCGCCTGTACGAAATCGAAAATCGCATCCGCGACGTCATCATTCACGAACAGTCCAAACCTATTCCTTCAAAGAAGGATCAGCTTGAAAAACAAAAAGCGCAGGAACTTGAAATGGCGGACGAAGACCTTGACGATATCCGCGACGAAATTTTCGCCGACGACAACGTTGAAGAGCCTGTTGCGGAAGAACCTGTTGCGGAAGAACCTGTTGCGGAAGAACCTGTCGCGGAAGAACCCGCGGCGGAAGTCGAAGAACCCGTCGAAAAACCCAAAAAGGTTATCCCGTTCGAGCCGTTCGTAAAAGTCCTTGACGAAGCCATCGAAAAAGGTTATTCCAAAGCGACGATGCGTAAAATGGCAAACATTCTCGTGCTTGCTTTCGGAAAATTCCAGGAGCCCGCTCAACGCGAAACCCTTAAAAACTCCATCAGAAAATTCATCGTCCAATACAAAGCGGCGGTTGAAAGAGAAAGGGCGGAGGAAGCGGAATATGTCGCGGCAGACGCAGCGACTCAGCAGGAAGCCTACGGCGAATGGCAAAACCCCGACGCAGAATAATATCAAATGCAATATCCCCGACAAATCGTCGGGGATTTTTTATGCGATTAAAACGGAAAACGTCGCAAAAACACGGCGGTTTTCTTTGAAAAAAACTCTTTTTTTCCGTAAACGCGGTTTTTTTCTTGCCAAAAAATTTTTGAAGTGTTATTATTTCATTATCTTTTTGAACACGAGGTGTTAATAATTTACTATGGACGACCCTTTAAGTAAAAAGCAAATCAATATTGTTGACACCGCTCTTTTTGCGTAAGTAATTCTTTCCTTGTACGATGAGCGCGGTGTCCCCGTGCTTTTATTTTGTATTGGAGGAAGGAGAATGCTTCAAATTTACTATACCGACGAAAATAATCAGCTTTTGTCGCTTGACGTCGAAAACGGCGTCGAAAACGTCGATCTCACCGGAAAATGGATTAACCTTTCAAACCCCACGGACAAAGAAATCGAACTCGTGAGCCGCGTTACCGCGCTTCCCGAGGACTATATCAAAGCCGCGTTGGACGAGGAAGAGCGCGCCCGTATCGAAGTCGAAGACGGGAATCTTCTGACGCTTTTCGATATTCCGGTTATGGAAGACGACGAGGGCAGCGACTACTATACTTATTCGACCTTGCCGTTTGCGTTCATTTCAAACCAGAAAACCGTCGTTACCGTTTGTCTGAAAGAAAATATCATCACACAAAACTTCATTATGAACCGCGTGAAAAGTTTCGCGACGTATAAGCGCACAAGGTTTTTGTTGCAGCTTATGTACGTTTCAAGTACGAAGTTTTTGCAATATCTGCGCCAGATCGACAAAACCAGCACCCGTATTCAGGCGGAGCTGAACAAAAGTATGAAAAACAAGGAACTTATCCAACTTCTGGATATTGAGAAATCGCTTGTTTACTTTTCGACGTCCCTTCGCGGAAACAGTTTCGTCATCGACAAGATTCAGCGTACCGAAGGCGTGAAATTTTATGAGGAAGACCAGGACCTTTGGGAAGACGTCGGCATCGAAAACCGTCAGGCAATCGAAATGTGTAATATTTATCGGGACATTCTTTCGGGCACGATGGACGCGTTTGCGTCGGTCATCAGCAACAACCTGAATATCGTCATGCGTACGCTTACCATTCTGACGCTGCTTGTCGCGATACCTTCCATGATTGCGGCGTTCTGGGGCATGAACACCGGCGTGCCGTGGGAAGGGAAACTGTACGGTTTCTGGATTGTCGTGGGGATTTCGATTGCGATTTGTCTGGTTTTGGGTTTATTTATGTTCAAGAATCGCGGCAGGAAGAGATAACACGGCGGTTAAAATTGACATAAAAGCATTTCTTTGGTATAATTTACCCTGAACTTTTGTTCAGGGTGATTTTTTTATGCGCAAAAAAGTTTTATTAAGTTTACTGATTTTAATAATTGCGGCGTCGGTGCTTACGGCGTGCAATAAGGGTAAGGACAAAAACCCCGCCGTAACTTACGGCGATATTTACGTGCAACACGGCGGAATTGTGAGAAAAGCCGATTATGACCACGATCGTTCGTTTGTCTTGCCCGAAGGGCTTATGCCGTATTACGAGGAAAAAGGCACGGTCAATACGTACAAGGAGTACGTCAATGCCTACGACAAGGAAAACGGCGTGTTTAAGGTCAGGAAAGACATCCTCGGCGAGAACGGCAAGGTCGCTTCGTCCAGGTACGGTTTCGTCAGTCTTAAAACGAAAAACCTTATCGGAAGCGGCGCGGTGTATTCTGCGGACTTTTTTGTCGAAAACGGATTTATCGGCGCGTACAATGCCGACACGAATAAATATGAACTTTTCAAAAACGACGGCACGCGGCTGAACGTACCGGTGAGTGCCGATTCCAAAAAAACGTCCGAAATGTTTATGACGTTGTCGGAAGACTATTACGCACTTTCGGACGGCAATAACTCCTGGCAGATTTACGCCGCAAACAACTCCGCGTCGCCCGTTGCAGGCGGCAAAAAGTTTTCAACCTATTATTTCGACGAGCAGGCGCAAAAGGCGTATGACGTGTCGTATATCGTTGCCGACAATTACATTATCGCAACGCGTATGATAAAAGCGACGTCGGTGTTTTCAAAGGACGCCGTCGTTGACGTTGTCGCGTACGACCTTGCAAGCGGCAATGAAATCACAAGCATGTTCAAGGGCGTCGGCGCATATTCGTCGGGCGCAATCCGCGCGGCGTATTACCTCGGAGGCGACAAATTTTATTGCTATG
>OGOU01002167.1_pt1 | contig 14216 bp, 10 predicted proteins | sample 1552721 | NCBI WGS metagenome assembly OGOU01 (sample SAMEA2580176, study PRJEB22360) | human gut metagenome | biome: human gut; feature: human-associated habitat; material: faeces | place: Denmark | collected 2008/2010 | reverse complement strand
CGGGGAATGATCCCTCCGTGCCAGTTAAATGGAGAAGTCGAGATGCCCCATACGACTACCAGCACTAAGATCAATATGGTTATCACCCTGTTCTCAAGGAAATAACGGATTATTTTATTTAGCATAAGAAGTATTTATATGTATAGATAATAGATCGTCCGGCTATTGAATACAATACGCCGGTTTCCTTCTGTACACACAGAGGAAACAGATTTTTTTCTTTTTTTGTTGTCTGGGATGAAGACAAAAGAATGACGGACCCTTTTATAAGACTATAAAGGGAAAAAGGGCCTGAAAAGATCTACTATCAGCTAAATAAGGAAAGTACAATGATGAATGAGCCGGTCTGTCCCACTCCATTCAGGTGGGGTGTTGGAATGAACAGGGATATTGGCTTCCTGTTCTGTTTCCGGTAAGTTATAAAGATCCCGTAAATCGAACAAAAGTGCGATTGCCATCGGTACATATTTAATAACCTGTAGCTGGTCGACATTCTGATCGTCTGATATCTTTATAAATTGAGTTTCGGTGGAGCAGCAGGATTTATGGGCATGCTTGGCTCCGCAAGTGTTGCAGGTTTCATCCTGCCATATGCCGACTTCGACCAGCTTGCCCATGCAGTGGTGAATCGTCAGCGTGATACCGGAAGACAATCCGATATACAGCAAAGCGAATATGACAATCAGAAACCTTTTCATTCGTTTTGCAAATATAGTAAGTGTTTGGTAGACCGGAAAGCAAAAAAAACGATAAACATGTTCAAAATACTTATATTCAGGGTTTGCTACGAGGGAAAGGTAAATGTTTAAAGAGGTCGCAAATCCCCGGTTATTGGGTAAATTGTTAGCTATTTCATTCTTAGTCTGATAGCTGTTTTCATACGATTTAATTTATTGTGTTAAAGAGAAAAATACTAACATTTTCTTTAAATAAAATGGAAAGTTTAGCTATTGTGCTATAATTACTTTTCGTATCTTCACCGAGAAATAAATTTTGGTTCTACGTTTTTTTAATTATTAAGTTGCTGGAAATATGGTAATAGCTTATTTAAGAGTAGGAACTTCAAACAAAGAACTTCTAGAAGAACAGAAAGATGAGATTGAACGTTATGCTTCGAATCATGATATGAATGTCGATAAGTGGATTACGGATGTCACTGTCGACAAAGGGAGGGAAGATGAACGTAATCTTGCTAGGGTACTGGATCGTATGCAAAAAGGCGATAGTCTGATCTTTTCGGATATTTCTCGCTTGGGACGAACTTTGTCGGAAGTTATGGATATTATGGGACGCTGCATGGAAAAAGGCGTTCAGATCTATAGTATAAGAGATCGGTATATCCTAGACCAGGCATTGGATCTGCCAGTTATGGGAAACGTGTTCAAGTTGGTGACGGAGATCGAACACAGTTTGATGTCAATCCGTACCAAAGAGGCATTGAATCATAAGAAGAGCACGGGAGGCCCGTTAGGCCGTCCGAAAGGATCGGCTGCAAAACAGTCTTTCCTGGATGCGAATAAAGAAGAGGTGATCAGCATGCTTGAACGCGGAGACACTGTTTTCGAAATTTGTAAACGTTTTAATGTTTCCAGAAATACCTATTATATGTTCAAACGGAACTACGGACTCTAAAACCAATCCTTTTTCCGCATGTATAGCCAGGTCGAGATTGCTGTCAGTAGCATGAGTGACCAGGCTATGCCATACCCGTATTGCCAGTCCAATTCTGGCATCATCTTGAAGTTCATCCCCCATATACCAGCCAGGAATGTCAGTGGGATGAAGATCGTGGATACGATTGTCAGGCGTTTCATGATCGCATTCATGCGCAGGTCGTTATTGGATATGTAGAGATCGACCAGGGAAGATATGATTTCCCGGCAGCTTTCGGTTGTCTGGATGATGAACTGCAACTGGTCGGATAAGTCGTTATAGATGGGAAGGATGTCGGAGCTTATGATTCCGTTTTCGGTGCGCAGCAGTTTGGCAAATTGCTCTTTCAGCGGTTGGCTGTTCTTGCGGATAACCATATATTCTTTCCGACGTTGCTGGATAAGCAGCCCCATATTACCTTGGTCGTTTTTGATATCGAGCAGGGTCTCTTCTATATCCTCAAGCATTTCCTCCACTTTGGAGGCCGATTCCACTAAATTGGCAATGATCGTATTTAAAAGGAATGCCAGGAGTAGTCCGCTGTTTTTTCGGCGAATATTCAACATATTGGATTCGATGGCTTTGTAGGCATTTTCGAATACAGGATTGTTGCTTTCCGTGAAGCTGATGACTACGTTTCCCGTGATTAGGATGCTGATATGTTCGGAGTTGATCTCCATATTGGTGTCGTAGTAGGAAGAATTGAGTACGATAAGCATGTGTTTGTCATACTCTTCTATCTTGACTACGTGTTGGGGAGTCAGAATGTCTTTGGCGTCCAGGTTATGCATCCCGAATTCATTGACGATACGCGTGACCGCCTCCGAATCAGTCAGACCGCTAACCTGGAACCAGTTGATACTATTTCCGTCGACAAATTTTTTGAACGACGTTTCGTTTGTCTTGATCTCCCGTGTGTGCAGAGTGTCAGCATTGTACTGTGTGAGGCTGATCCGGGTAACGGTATCATGCTCGCCGGCATAGAAATATCGGTCGGCAAGATGTCGGTTGGAAATATGCTTGCGCTTGTGTGGATGTACATATTCTCTTCGCCTCATATCTGTTTGTTCTTATTCGAGTTCTACAACCGTAATACCCGCACCTCCGAATTGGACATGTTCGTCGTGATACTGGCGGACGCCCGGAACAGTGTGCAGGTAATCGCGTATCAGCTGCCGAAGTATGCCTGTCCCTGTCCCGTGCAGGATACGGATGCGAGCGGCACCAACCTGTATGGCATCGTCCACAAAGTAAGTAACGGCCTGTAAGGCTTCGTCCCCTCTCATACCTCTAACATCTATCTCCTGCTTGAAGTTCAATTTCTTTTCATGCATATCGTCCGCTGTCTGGACACTGACAAAAGTACTTTTTTGGATCTCTTTCTTGATTTGTCCTTTACTGACCTTCTCCAGTTGTTCCAACTTGACTGTGCTCTTGATCATGCCGAATGCTACAACTGCCTGCTTTCCTTGAACTTCCATAACGGTTCCAGCAGAGACTTGTCCTTTGAGGCGGACGTTGTCGCCAGCTTCTATGACATCACGGTTGAAGACCTGCTTGGAGGCCGGCGCGTTTTGTTTCTGCTTTTTACGTTCTTTGCGTTCCTGTAATTTTGCCATTTTGCGGGCGATCTTGTCGTCCTCTTCTTCGGCTGCTATCACAGAAGCCTTGAATTCTTCCAAGGCTTTGCGGGCAAGCTTGGTCTGTTCCTTTTCCGCCTGTGCCTCTTTGATTTCGCGGATCGTGTTTTCGATCTTTGCGTTGGCTTCGGAAAGGATACGCTGTGCCTCTTCCTTGGCGTTACGCATGATCTCTTTCCGTTGTTTGTTTACGGCTTCCAAATCCTGCTCGTAGCGGGCGGTAATATCTTCCAGCTTCTTTTCTTGTTGGCGGATATTCTGTCGCTTGCTTTCCCAATAGCGTTTGTCACGAACGATATCCTGTAGATATTTATCCATATTGATATAGTCGGAGCCGACATTAGCAGATGCATCCGCAATGACATCTTCCGGCAGGCCGATCTTCCGGGCGATCTCGATGGCGAAAGAACTTCCTGGATTACCGATCGACAGCTTAAAGAGCGGTTGCATCAGGTGGCGGTCATAGAGCATGGCACCGTTAACGATCCCTTCCGTGTCTTCAGCGAAATGCTTCAAGTTCTGGTAGTGAGTCGTGATAACGCCGTAGCTGTGATTCCGGTTGAAACGGTCCAACAGGGCTTCGGCAATCGCACCTCCGATCTGGGGCTCCGTGCCACTACCGAACTCGTCAATCAAGATTAGAGTTTTGCTGTTACAGTTCTTGACGAAAAATTTCATGTTCGTCAAGTGTGAACTGTAGGTACTCAAGTCGTTTTCAATACTTTGTTCATCTCCGATGTCAATGAACAGGTTTTCGAACAATCCCGTTTTCGAGCTTTCATATACGGGGATCAACAGGCCGCATTGCAACATATATTGCAGCAATCCGACCGTTTTCAGGCAAACGGATTTACCACCTGCGTTCGGCCCGGAGATAATCAGCAGGCGTTTTTTCTCTTCCAGGAGAATATCCAACGGGACAATCTGCTTGTTTTGTTTCTGTAACGAGAGGAAAAGCAGGGGATGCGCAGCGTGTATCCAGTCGATCTGCTGTTTGTCCTCGATGACCGGCTTGATTCCGTTTATCTGCTCGGCAAACAATGCTTTGGCGCGGATGAAGTCAATCTCGGCCAAGAACTCATAGGATTGCAGGATATCGGGGATTAACGGACGGATGAAGTTTGTAAATTCCGTCAGGATCTTCATGATCTCCCTGCGTTCGTCGCCTTCCAGCTCGCGGATGCGGTTATTTGCCTCCACGACGACTTCCGGCTCGATGAAAACAGTCTTTCCGCTAGCCGATTCATCGTGCACGATCCCTTTGATCTTCCGTTTGAAAGCCGGAGCGACCGGGATCATCAGGCGCCCATCGCGCATGGTGGGAGTAATATCTTTATCTACTACCCCTTCCGATTGTGCGGCGCGTAATATCGACTGCAAGCTGCGGGAGATACCGCTCATGGTAGCCGTGATCTCTTTTCGTATCTGCGCCAGTGAAGGAGAGGCATTGTCCTTCACTCGTCCGAATTTGTCGAGTATCGCGTCGATCTTTCCGATTAACTGCGGGAATACCTGAATATCGCCGGCAAGGGCGGTCAATGCCGGGTATTTGATCTCTTCTCCCTCTTCCAGGGAAGGGCGAAAGAAGCGGATAATATCGTTGATTGTCTGGAGCGAACGTTTCAGGTCGAATAGCTCTTTTTCATCTAGCCAGGTTCCTTCGGGGCGTATCCGCTTCAACGAATAACGCACATCAAAAAAATAACTGGCGGGAAACTCGTCTTCTCCATGCAGGATACGAACAAACTCGTCAGTTTGTTCCAGGCGTCGGGTTACGGTTTGATAATCGGCAGAGAATTCCATCTCTGCCACCCGTTCTTCTCCGAGCGGGCTTAAACATTTCTCTGAAATTAAACGACGGACTTTATCGAAGCCCGTTTTTTGTTCGAAATTTTGCGGATATATCACGTTCTTGTAAATGCTTTATTTTACTTCGACCGTCACGGACCGGCGAATGGTCGGGCGGACGATGATTTCCATTTTGTTTTTACCCCTTTTGATATCGAACGTACAGGCATTGTTTCCGGATGGGTTGATATACGGGGCGTAATAATATAAATATGAGTAGGCGGTCTTGTTACCGGGTTTCTGGATCGCATCGGCTACTTGTGGGTATTTGAATGTGTCCCAGAACATACAACGTTTGAAACCGTTGGCATCCGTAAACTGGGTTTTCGGATCGCGGTATTTCATCGTGTTGGTAATAAATCCTTTGTAAGCAGCGGAGAATTCTTCTGCCGTGTGATTCATTTTCTGGTCGTTGATTTTCTCTACAATATCACGGGGGCGTAATCCAGCTGCATAGGCAGGAGAGTTCTTATCGACGTCGGCGATCTGTTCCATATGGTCGATGTCGTAACTTAGCCCTGTATAGTTGTAGGTTTTCTGATTGACCTTGAATGGCACGTTGCGCTGATATTTGACATATGGATATTGCATACACATCAACGGTGCATGAATGCGGGCGTATTCATCTAGACGATATGAGTCTTCCAGCAGTTCGTTTGCCTCGCATTCCCACAGGATACGGCCCGGTACATCACGTTGGTCAATCAGGCGAAAACCGAACTGGAGGAGATACTCCGCTTCCGCTTCTGCAGACATCGAGTTCAAGAACGGGAATGTCTCCATCTTACTGTGATTGAAGTTGTAGCGATAGATCGGCTCTTTTTCAATCAGAATCTTGTTCGCCCCTTTATAGTTCGGATTCTTATCGAAGAAATAGAAGGTCTGTACTATAATGTCGGGACGGTTTGTGTCGACAGTCATCCCTTTTTTGGTCAACTCCTTTTCGATACTTTCGTTGATGGCCGTTTCCAGTTTGCTGTTATTCTCGTCTATGGCAGAGAAGGCGAACGTCTTGAACTTTCCGAAATCTACAGGGTCGGCTGTCACGGTTGTCTTGAATGGACAGACAAATTCCCGTTCGAGGCTGTACATAGAAAAAGCGGTGGCCAATTGTTCTTCGGTAATCGCATTCCCTTTTTTGCATTCTTTTTTGACAAGCACCTGTTTAGCAGGGTTTGCCAGATTGCCGATCGTCAGTAATACCTCGTTTTTCCCGGCGGGATTCAGCATTTCACCGATCTCTTCCGACGAAATATCTGTCGTTTGCACACCGTCGATAGCTATAATGATATCATTGGTTTTAACTCCTGCGAGTTCTGCCGGCGAATAAGGAATGACACTGGTTATGACCGGTTTGTTTTTCCCCCAGTGGTCGCTTTGACTGATATCGTATGTAATTCCTAATCGGCATATATTCCGGTTTTGGGCAAAACCGGTAAGAAATGCAAATAGCAGTAAAACTGACAAAATCGCTCTCTTCATAATTAATTTCTTAATTGTTTTATTAATCTTATTATTTGTACTATGACAATAAATCATCTTTTACTACACAAAGGTAAAGATATTTTCGTTCTATAAGAACAGTTGGCAGTATATTTGATGTTATATTGGTGATTGATATCGACAAGAATAATGCCGACAGGCAGGTCGTATGACCGATATAGGTATGATATCTTACTGACAATTAGATAGTAATGAAAATATATAATTGATTATGAACAAGATGAATTTTAATAGCAAGAAGGAAACAGCTGACAAAAAAGAACGCCAAGGTGCTGATGAAGCGACAAAATTGCAGGATGAACAGGTAAATGCGTCAGAAGAAAATTCCGTATCTGACAATGTGACGGATGAAGGTCCGGAGCAGAAGGAGCTGGAAGAACTTAAGAAGAAATATGACGAACTGAATGATTCCCACCTGCGCTTGATGGCTGAGTTCGATAACTACCGTAAACGTACATTGCGCGAAAAGTCCGAGCTGATCAAGAACGGTGGCGAAAGTGCTTTGACTCACCTGCTTCCTGTTGTCGACGATTTCGAACGTGCTTTGCAGAATATCCGTTCGGCTGAAGATATAAAGGCTGTTACGGAAGGAGTGGAACTTATCTATTCGAAATTCATGTCTTACCTGTCTCATCAGAATGTAAAACCGATCGAAACTGTCGGTGAACCGTTCGATGCTGAAACGTCTGAAGCAGTCGCCATGATTCCTGCACCGGAACCCGATATGAAGGGCAAGGTTCTGGATTGTGTGCAGACCGGTTATACTTTGAACGATAAGGTGATTCGCCACGCTAAAGTAGTGGTAGGCGAATAATACGACAGGATAATGAGCAAATAACAACAGACAGATACGAAGATGGCTAAAAGAGATTATTATGAAGTGCTGGGCGTCGAGAAGACTGCCTCGGTAGAAGAAATAAAGAAAGCTTACCGTAAAAAGGCGATTCAGTACCACCCTGACAAGAATCCGGGTGACAAGCAGGCTGAAGAGAACTTCAAAGAGGCTGCAGAAGCGTACGATGTACTGAGTGATCCTCAGAAGCGTCAGCGTTATGATCAGTTCGGTCATGCCGGAGTAGGAGGTGCTTCGCAGGGCGGTGGCTTTGGCGGAGGAATGTCTATGGATGATATTTTCTCTCAGTTTGGAGACATCTTTGGCGGACATTTCGGTGGCTTTGGCGGGTTCAGCGGCTTTGGTGGCGGTTCACGTGGCGGTCGCCGGGTGAATCGTGGTTCGGATCTGCGTGTGAAAGTAAAGTTGAACCTGAAAGAGATCGCTACCGGAGTCGAAAAGAAGATCAAAGTTAAGAAATATGTAACCTGTTCCAAATGCCACGGTAGTGGGGCGGAGGACGATCACAGTTCCAAGACTTGTGAAACCTGTCATGGCAGCGGTGTTGTCACCCGTGTGGCCAATACGATCTTAGGACAGATGCAGACACAGACAACCTGTCCGACCTGTGGAGGCGAAGGGAAGATTATCACCAAGAAATGTAGCGAGTGCAATGGTGAAGGAATCGTGCGCGACGACGAGGTGATCACGATCAATATCCCGGCCGGTGTGGCGGAAGGCATGCAGCTCTCCATGAGTGGGAAGGGGAATGCAGCCCGTCATGGAGGTATTAACGGTGATTTGCTGATCTTGGTCGAAGAAGAGCCGCATCCGGAACTGATACGTGACGAGAACGACATTCTGTATAACCTGTTACTGAGTGTGCCTCAAGCGGCTTTGGGTGGCACAGTTGAAGTTCCGACCATCGATGGTAAGGCTAAAGTCAAGATCGAGCCAGGGACTCAACCGGGGAAAGTGCTCCGTTTGCGAAACAAAGGGCTTCCCTCTGTTAACAGTTATGGAACGGGAGACCTGCTTGTAAACGTAAGTGTTTATATTCCGGAAACGTTGTCTGCGTCAGAGAAGGATATCATGAACGGCTTGGAGAATTCTCCTAATTTCCAACCGAAGAAATCTGTCAAGGAGAAGATTTTCGATAAGTTCAGACATATGTTCGATTAACATTTTGTGGCGTTTGGGAATAAAAAGGCTGTGTCAAGAATTGCGACACAGCCTTTTTATTTCCGCCATACTGATTGGCTTCCGGTCGTAAATGGAAAAGGCCTTGTTTCAAAACATGTATGTTTTGAACTCGATATCTTCTGGATGTGAAAAGAAGTATTATCCATTTATAGAAAGATAGTTGTTTTGTGGAATAAACACTGGTGCTTTGAAACAGCTGGTCAAATCTATTTTATGAATTATGTGATAATACTTGGTAAAAAGATTATCTTTGTAACCGAATTATATAAATACTCCGATGAAAATATTCAAGTAAGCCGGTTTCTATATATCGTAAATATCTTTCTGATGTAATTGCCAATTGTTCATTTTCGATTGTCGATTCTTTATTCCGGCCTTATCCTGTGCCATCCTTCGGCACGTTTGTGATTTTATCTTTTTTAGTTTATAATCTTTTAATTCAAAGAAAACTATGTGTATATCCGTACATCAGCTATGCTATGTTCATGCTGACAAAGAACCTCTTTTTCAAAACATAAACCTGATAGTCAATACAGGACAGCGTCTTGCGCTGGTGGGGAATAACGGTACGGGCAAATCGACTTTGTTGCGTATCATTGAAGGGAACCTGAAACCTTCATCGGGGGAGGTAGTGTGTTCTTCACGCCCTTATTATATTCCACAACATTTCGAACAGTTCGACAACCTGACTGTGGCGGAAGCTCTGCGGGTGGACGATCGGATAAAGGCGCTCCATGCCATTCTTGAAGGTGACGCCTCGGCAGAAAACTTTACCTGTCTGAATGACGACTGGAATGTGGAAGAACGTTGTCTTTCCGCACTTGCCTCTTGGAATCTGGAGCATCTGCAACTGTCCCAGCCGATGTGCTCGTTGAGCGGAGGAGAAAAGACGAAAGTGTTCCTTTCTGGTATCCTTGTTCATGCACCGGAAATTATTTTGATGGATGAACCGACGAATCATCTGGATGTTTCCGGCCGGGAAAAGCTATATGAGATGATCCGGAGCGGACGTTCGACCTTGTTGATTGTCAGTCATGACCGGACGTTGCTAAACCTGCTACCTTGCATTTGTGAGCTTGAGAAAAGTGAGGTCACACTTTATGGTGGCAATTATGAGTTCTATAAAGAACAGAAAGAGTTGGCGTTGACAGCTTTGCAGAATCAGTTGAGTGAGAAGGAGAAAGAACTTCGTCTGGCCCGTAAAACGGCGCGTGAAGTGATGGAACGGAAGAATAAGTCGAATGTCCGCAGTGATAAGTCGAGTTTCAAGAAAGGGATCTCACGCATGGCAGTCAATACGCTGAAAGATAAAGCCGAGAAAAGTACAGTCCGGCTGAATGATGTCCATGAGGAGAAAATGGCTTCCCTGCAAAGTTCGATTGCCAGCCTTCAGGATGTGATTCCCGATTTGCGGGCACTTCAGACAAATTTCAATTCTTCCGATCTGCACACCGGCAAGATTCTGATCACTGCGGATCAGATCAATTTCGGTTACACTTCTTCCTGCCTATGGAAGTCACCTCTGAATATTCAGGTCAGGAGTGGCGACCGTATTCATATCACAGGAAATAATGGGAGCGGAAAAACGACCCTGGTCAAATTGTTGTTAGGGGAACTGAAACCGGCGGCCGGGACGATTACACGGGCTGATTTCAGTTATCTTTATATTGATCAGGAATGTTCCGTGCTTGATCCCGGATTGACCGTGTTCGAGCAGACGGAACGTTTTAACGCCTCGCATTTGGCTGAACATGAATTGAAATCCATTTTGAACCGTTGTTTGTTTCCTTACGAGACATGGGACAAGCCGTGTTTTTGCTTGAGTGGAGGTGAAAAGATCCGGTTGCTCTTTTGCTGCCTTATGATCGGAAATAATGCGCCGGATGTATTTATTTTAGACGAACCGACGAACAATCTGGATATACAAAGTGTTGAAATAATAACAGCGGCTATAAAGAGTTATAGAGGAACGGTGTTGTTGATCTCGCATGATCATTATTTTGTGAAAGAAATAAAAATAAACCGTTCTATTAAACTTTTCGATACCGGTTCTGTTATTAAGATATAGTGTTTTTCATGGTATTAGAATTAAGTTAGATTAGGTTATCCGTCCAGTTCGCGAGAATAGGACGGTTTTCTTTTTTTATATCCCCCGTAGGCTTTATGGCTTGTATTTCGAATCGGTCAGAATAGCTTGGCTATCGTTGTTTTGCATCAAGGCTTCTGGGGTCGAATTCGTTTCTCGCATATATTTGTCGATAATCTGCCAGCCGAGCCAACTGCCGAGATTTCCGGGAGCGTCGCTTGCCAGGAATATGCTGGGGACGTTATCGAAGTATTTATTTGTCGTCATCAGGTCTGGCGTATAAAGATGCTTGCGTTCTATGATAGCCTTCCACAGGTTGGATTCATTCTCTTTGCACCAGTTATAGGAAGTTTCCGTGTAGCCCATGAGTACTTCTGGCTTCAGTTCAGGAAATGCTTGATGGATCAGATATTTTATTTTGCCTTCATAGATCATCCGGTCGAGCAGTACATTTTCTTTTCCTTCAAACGGATACTCGGACATCAGCCAACCGGCAAGGTAATCGGGGACGATATGCTCAGGCGTCATTAACCGGCGCTGGAAATCATAGAAGAAGTCCTGGTATAACGGATATTCCTCGCCTAAATATTTATCTATCGAGATGGACAACAGGCTGTCGCCGACCAGTACATTTTGATTGAAGCCGGAAACGTGCATATAGATGGCCGGAATCTGCATCGAAGGAAAACAGGTCTTCAACCATGTGAAACCGTTACCGAGAGCTTGCTCGATCTGGGAAACATTGTCATATTGACGGACAGCATCGGTATATAACCCCTTCAAAGTCGGTTCGGAATAGTAGTTGGCCAATTTGTCGAAGAAGCCGGGCATTGCCGGAGACTTCATGTTTAGGATACCTTTTCCCAATATGTCGAGCATTTGCGGGTATTCGCGAACAAGCCTGGCTTGCATGGAGGAGTCGTTCGTTTCGACCAGCTTTAAAAGCTCCTTGTCGAAACGATTGATCTTGACTGGAGCGGCCGAAGTGACAGCTGCCGGGATATGGGAATTCTGTCCGTTACAACTGAAAAGGTAAAATGACAGAGAGAATATCAGCAATAATTTCGCTTTCATAGGAATATCATTAATAAATTATACGCACCATCATACCGGTTCATTTTTATAAAAACGAATGTCTCCCGGTTATATTGTGCAATCCATTCTTATTATTATCTTTGCATCCCTTTTTATCAGACAATATGCAATTTACGAACAAACAAATTCTGCAAATAACATTCCCCGTTTTGATGAGTCTATTGATGGAACACATGATCGGGTTGACCGATACGGCCTATTTGGGGCGGGTAGGAGAAGTCGAGTTGGGAGCGTCGGCATTGGCGGGAGTCTATTACCTTGTGATTTATATGCTTGGCTTCGGTTTCAGTATAGGCGCGCAGGTATTGATAGCTCGGCGAAACGGCGCACAAGAATATAAACGGATTGGGCCGGTCTTCCTGCAGGGGACGTTTTTCCTGTTGCTGCTTGCCTCGTTGCTGTTTACGGCTTCACATCTGTATTCGCCTTTCTTTCTGCGCAAACTGATCGGTTCCGATGATGTCTACCAGGCTACGATGAAGTATGTGGACTGGCGTGTCTATGGCTTTTTCTTCTCCTTTGTCGCCGTTATGTTCAGGGCTTTTTATGTCGGTATTACAAAGACAAAGATCCTGACGATAAATTCGGTCGTGATGGTGTTAGCCAATGTAATGCTGAACTATGTCCTGATATTCGGGAAGTTCGGATTTCCGGCGTTGGGGATTGCCGGAGCGGCGATCGCTTCATTGATCTCGGAAGCTGTTTCGGTGCTGTTCTTCATTCTTTATACGTGGAAGAAAGTCGATTATAAGAAATACGGGTTGTTTGAGTATTCGGGTATAGATTTCCGGATGTTGAGGCAGATATTGGGTGTTTCTATCTGGATTATGATTCAGCACGGGATTGCTTTTTTAGGCTGGTTCGTGTTCTTTGTCGTGATGGAGCATCAGGGAGAGCGGCCGTTGGCGATTACGAATGTGGTACGTAGCATCTCCTCGTTCCTGTTTATGTTCGTGAATGCTTTCGCCTCCACGAACAGCTCGCTGGTAAGTAACTTGATCGGCGCCGGGGAGTCGGACCGGGTGCTTCCGCTTTGCCGGAGGATGATCGGGCTATGCTATGCGTTCGTGCTACCGATCGGTATCTTGATCGCTATGTTCCCGTCTACCGTATTGCGTATTTATACGGATAACCCGGATCTGATCGCTAGCTCGATCCCCTCGCTGTGGGTGATGCTGTCCTCTTATCTTTTCGCCGTTCCCGGTTTTATTTATTTCTTTAGCGTATCGGGGACAGGCAATACCCGCCGTGCGCTGGAAATCGATATGGCTAGCATATTCGTGTACGTATTATATATATTGTATGTCGCCGTATGGTTGCGTGCGGACGTGGCGGTTTGCTGGACTACGGAGTATGTATATAATATCATGATCCTTTCTTCTTTCTTCTATCTATGGAAAGGAAATTGGCGTAACAAGAAAATCTGAAGACTTATCTTTTGATTAGTACGGTAATTCGTAAGGATAAATCAAAAAAGACCATCTTGGCATTCACGTTCTGTGTGATATGGCGTTCCGCTTTCGCCAATTCTTCCATCAAATCGATCACGTTTCGCTCGTTGACGAAAGGGGAGAACTTAACGGAGAAGCTAGCCTCGTCCAGATTCATATAATTAAGTTCCGGCGATTGGAACCGGTACATGAAGTTCTCCCGGATCAAATGCTGACAATAGGAGAGGAAGTTTTTCTGTCGTTCCCGTCCGATCCCTGCCATGACGTCCGCCATCGCTTTCATGCCTTTTACGTTTCGTGCCCATGAGTTTCGCATCATGGCCTTGAATTGCTCCAGAAAGAATTTATTTTCCTCGCCCAAGCTAATCGCCTCCATCGCCTTGATGAAACTTCCGGAGGAGAGGTGAGCGACGTGTTTAGCGTCATCGGATGAAAGTCCGAAACGGGATACCATGGCATTCATGATCGCATCGGTCTCAATGGGACGGATGTGGATGCGTTGCGCACGGGATTGGATGGTCCCGAGGATAAGGTCCGGTGTCTCGGATACCATAAGGATAACCGTTTTCATAGGAGGCTCCTCTATAATTTTCAGAAGCTTGTTGGCGCAAGTAGGATGTAGTTTCTCCGGCAACCAAACCATCAGGATACGATATTCCGCCTCATAAATCTTTAGGCTCAGTTTATGGATAATCTCATCGCTTTCCTTGGAATAGATGATCGCTTGTGAGTTTCCGGCCTCGATATAATCCAGCCATTCATCCATATTGAAATAGGGATGTTCTTTGAGGAACCCACGCCATTCACTGAGATAATCATCGCAGACCTCTTTCTTTTTCTCTTTCTTGGCTACGATCGGGAATACGAAATGCAAATCGGGATGTGCCAATTCGTCATATTTAAGG
>OGOU01002166.1_pt1 | contig 14217 bp, 8 predicted proteins | sample 1552721 | NCBI WGS metagenome assembly OGOU01 (sample SAMEA2580176, study PRJEB22360) | human gut metagenome | biome: human gut; feature: human-associated habitat; material: faeces | place: Denmark | collected 2008/2010 | reverse complement strand
CCAGCCGACACGACCTACCGTCCTTCATTGGCGGAACGCCTGCTTGCCATTCTTCCGCAGGGAAAAATAATCCGTACGTTGCCGGATTCTGTCTTTTATGTACAACCTGCCAGACGGGTTGTAAAACGCTTTGAGGAAGCCGGATATGATTCGGCGTCCATTTATGCGGACTTCCGGCTATGGTATGAGAAGAAAAGCGCACGTATCAAGCATTTCGAACGGGATATCATACTGGAACGGGTGAACAAATATAGGGAGCGTATATTGAAGAAACGGGCGGTAATCGGCAATGAGGTGGCACGCATCAATTCTTTGGACACTACTGAAATAGTGAAGCGTTTCTACGATACCCGGAAAATTGCCCGCAATGAAGCCCGCAAGGCGCAGAAGGACGAGAAGTTTCGCGACCTGGTACGTTTCCCTTATAATCCTGACGCCAAGCTCGATACGGTCATTTATTCGGCTGACAAGGTGTTCTTCCTCTATTCGGAAAAAATTGCCGCAGACGAGAACACTTCCCGCCTGAAAGTATTCCTGAAAGGAAATGTGGTGGATCATTCGGGTAATAAATATGCGTTGCCCACTGTAGACACGCTTACTTATTTTGTCTCTTCCATGACGAAATTTGTGGATGAACGTCCGCGCTACATACAGCGTGTCGTGACGCGCGACGCAGAAGCGTCGGCACAGATAAACTTTGTCTTCTCTACCGGTAAGACCCGGTTGAACCGGCAGATGGGTGACAACGAAAAGGAACTGAAACGTATCAAGGAGTTGACACAGGCGCTGATGACCGACCCTGTCTATATCATTGACAGTCTGACCATTTATTCGGGAAGCTCGCCCGAAGGAAACTGGAAGATGAACGAGCAACTTTCACGGGAGCGTGCACAATCTATCCGTGAAGTAGTGGAGCAGGATTTCAAAGTGTTGTATGACTCGCTCAATATATCCATGTCAATGATGATGGACGAACAGGGAAACATAGTAAGCAGCAAGGCGAAAGAAGAATTACCGAATTTGCCGAAACTTATCAGGGTGAAGTGGGTGCCGGAAAACTGGCAGAAACTGTCCGCTCTCATTGTTGCCGACGAGAAAATACAGATGAAGAACGAAATTCTCGAACTGATTCAATCCGTGAAGAATCCTGATGAGCGCGAGTATCAAATCAGGCGCAAATATAGGAAAGATTACGATTATATACGCGAGAAACTGTATCCGGACATACGTTCTGTGGATTTCCAGTTCAGCCTTCACCGGCGCGGCATGCAGAAGGATACGATGTACACCAGCGAACTTGACCGTGTATATATGAATGGTGTGGAATTGTTGAAGAAACGTAAGTATCAGGAAGCACTGGATGTGCTCCGCCCGTATGAGGACACGAATACCGCCATCGCTTATATGTCGTTGGGATATGACAAGGCGGCGCTCCGTATCATGAACGGGCAGAAGGAATCTGCGGACACAAAATACCTGCAGGCAGTGCTCGAGTACCGTCTGGGACATGAGAAGCAGGCTGTGCTGAGCTATCTGCGAGCCTGTGAGTTGAACCAGCAACTGAAGTTCAGGGGGAATCTTGATCCGGAATTGTCGACGCTGATAAAGAAGTATGGATTATTCAAAGAAGATGAAATATGGTAAGTATTGAAAATATAATCAGGATAATGCTTGTAATTTTGTTTGTATGCGTAATAAATTCAATTGTCTGTGCATGCTCCTCTTTGCCGGCGGAAAACCGTCAGGATGCTTCCGTTGCGGAGGGCGGGCATGCCTTGATCGCGCAGGACGGACATGCTCAGGGAACAGAAAAGAAGGAATGGACGTTCGTTCCGCCGGTGATTCCGGCAGCTTTGGTAAGTATCGATGCCAAGACGGAATATCTGGCGAGGCATTTTTGGGAGAATTATGATTTTGCCGATACGGTGTCTGTCAGTAATCCCGAACTTCTGGAACAGACGTTGGTGAACTATCTGGCTATGCTGTCGGAAACGACGGATGAAGCGACTGCCGGAAGTTATCTTCGGAAACTGGCGGATGATATGCGGAAGGACAGCATTGTTTATGCCTGGTTTGACGAGAAACTGGAACATTACTTGTATGACCCTAATTCACCGATGCGCAATGATGAATATTACATGGCGGTTTTGCAGGGTATGGTCGAATCCGGCAGGTATCGGGAGGTAGAGAAACTCCGTCCGGAGTACCGGATGCGGATACTGCGGAAAAACCGGAAAGGAGATAAGGCGGCAGATTTTGCGTACACGTTGGAAGGAGGAGAAAAAGGAACCCTGCACGGCATAAAGTCGGATTTTACGTTATTGCTGCTCTACGATCCGGAGTGTGAAAACTGCCGGCATGCGATTAGCGAAATGGTACAGTCTCCTGTAATCCGGGATTTGACTACTCTTACGGATGCCGTGGTCAGAGTTCCTGTCAAGGTATTGACAGTCTGCGTGGAGCATGATATGGAGAATTGGAGGGCGCATCTTACAATGTTGCCGGCTCATTGGCTGAACGGATTCGATGCGGGGCATCAGATCCGTGACAAGGAACTGTACGACTTACGCTCATTTCCTTCCCTGTATTTGTTGGACAGTGACAAACGTGTGCTTCTGAAAGATGTAAACGTGCAGGATATAATAGGTTATTTTGCAGGAAAGTCCTGAAAAATATAGCAGTCTCATGGAAAAACGTATTCATCTCAATTTTTATGATAGTTGTTTAACTATTCAGTATAAGGTTTAAGTAGCATAACGGTCTGTGAAGATCGTTCTATTGTTTGTTTTGTTTGTGTAGCTGCCTTTTCTCCGGTGGGAGGGAAGGCAGCTTTTTACATTTTAGTCATTTTTTTAAACTTTGCTACGGAATGATAAAAGTAATGGAAGTTTTGGAAACTCTTGTCCGGATAATAATGCCTTACTTTGTAATATGTAATTTGTTGGATATTAAATGTATAACTTAATTTGTTTGATTATGAAACTCAATGCTGGAAACATCTTTTTATTGACGGGATTTTTACTTCTATCCTGTCAGGATAACACGGGAGCGCCGGACGACGAAATTCCTTCCGTCGCACGGGAAACAAAGGATTTGAACCTGCAAAGCTTCTCTTATGAGGAGATGCGGACATTGTTAAAGGAAGGAGGTGATGAAATCTATAATCTGCGTCTTACTGACGGGGAAATAGTGAAGGAAGTGCCTGTCTTGAAAAAGATGGAGACTGTGGAGATAGCCGGGCCGGATGCGGGTGAAGCGGCTTTTTATACGGGAGCGGAAAAAGATTCGGTCAGTATTATTCTGGAAGATTCATACGCCAGTATAAAGTTCAAGTATAATGGCACGGAATTGGGGTATGTAACTACAGTAGACGAGAGTGAGTTGGAACGTTCGATAGAAAACTATAACGAAACATTCCCGGCAACACGGAGTGCCCGGAATCTGTTTACGCGGTCATCGGGAAGAGGTTCCTTGAAAATTGATATTACGGCATTGTCTCGAACGTTACTTTCTGAAAATGAAGAGGCCTCATGTTCTGCCATAGAGGCGGAACAGCAGGATGAAGATGCTGCCGCTGCTCCGGGACAAACCCGAAGCGCATATTATACTCAGTGGCCGAGATATAACAGGCTGACTATCCATGTCATACGCGATGCCGGAAATCAACCGATTGAATGGGAACTTACATGGCAACTGAATGACTTGATAACTTCTTTGCGCGATATTCGTTCAGACCTTGATATCAGGGTATGGCGTTCTTCAACTTCATATTCGAGTAGCAATGGATATGATGCCGTAGCGAGTCTTAATGCTTTTAGAAACTATTGTCAGTCGTCAAGCTTTCCGTTGAAAGAATCGGCAGGACATGATATAATCTGCCTGGTACGTTGGGGGAGCTATAGGAGCCTTGCCGGTTGCAGTTATATGAATACCTACAAGCTTTCCAGATATGATAATGCGTGGGCATATGTAGTAAGTGCCACTACTTCGATATACGCGAAAGCATTGGCGCATGAAGTAGGGCATATATTGGGAGCGAACCATGTAGCTGCTGTTCCTTGGTGGCAGTTTTGGAGAAGTGATGACTTGATGGCGCCGAGTTCGGGAAAACTGGCTCCTTATCATTGGAATGGAAATAACCGTAATATTATATGGAATAATTTACATTAAGATAAACCTTTTTTCAGATTATGATTGTCTGTGAAGACAATTTTATCAACTTTTGTGTTCTTCGTGCAGTGGATGTGGTTTAAGCATAATAAGGCTTTGACACATCCATTGCCTTTTTATGTTCCGGATAAGAATAAGCTATATGTTTTGACTTATTCCAGTATCTGCAAATCCTGATACATAATCCGATAGGCGGCGGCTTTTTTATCTAATGCAAGCGGGTATGCCCGTGAGGAAGAAGGCATCCGGTAGAGTCTCATCGCCCGTCCTTCAAACACAAATTCGGCATAGTCTCCTACTTTCGGTTCTTCCACTTCCAGTTGTGCACGGAGCGTATCCGTTGCCTTCTGTCCGGTGGTGACGATTGCTCTGCATTCGGGAAGTTGGTGGAGTAATGCGGCAATGTCCGTCGGCTGCACCACTTCCAGAAATTTGTCCGAAGCGTTATCCTGCAGACGCCGGATAGATGAGGCTGTATCGAACAGGGCGATTCCTTTTTCATTCAGGAAGTCAATAATCTGTTCTCGGCAGAATGCTTTCCGCGTATCGTTCAAAAAGTGATCTTTGTCTCCGAAAAACAAGAGTCCGACAATGCGCCACATATCATTGTTCAGGTTCGGATAATAAAAATCCATCGACCACCGTTTTCTTTGTGGCGGAAAACTTCCCAGCATCAGCAGCTTTGCTTTTGGCGGGAGAAAGGGTTCTAAAGGATGTTTTTCGATTTCAATCTCCATATTGATGTAATTTCCTACAAAAATAACGAATCTATTCTTTTCCCTCAAAATAGTTACGGAAAAAAACAAATTTAAAAATATTTGGCTATTTTTGCACGGAGATGGTGAAAAACAACTTATTGAAATGCTGTTGAAAACAAGAATAATTATAAGTTGCTGTTTTATAAGCTTGTTAGCTTTCTTTGAAGAAGATTGTTATGCTTCACGGCCGGGGTCGAAAGAATGTGTGAAAGTTTCCTCTGCCAGTTTTACGGTAAGGGGGCGGGTCATCGATACCTATGGTGACCCACTTATCGGAGCGACAATCAGAGAGAAAGGCGGAGCGAATGGAACAGTGACAGATGTGGAGGGGAATTTCTTTTTATCCGTTCCGGATAGTGCTGTTCTGCAAATTTCTTTCGTAGGTTACGAGTCTCAGGAAGTCAGTGTAAAGGGTAGGTCAATGCTTGAAATATGTCTGAAAGAAAATATTCTGCTGCTTGACCACGTGATTGTAACTGCTTTGGGGCTTGAAAAGAAAGAATCCTCTTTGGCCTATGCCGTGCAAAAGGTGAGGGGAGAAGAACTGAATCGTGTGAAAGAAGTGAATATGATCACGGCTTTGGCAGGAAAGGCAGCCGGTGTGCAGGTCAGCAAGAACTCTTCCGGCATGGGCGGATCGGCGAAAGTCAGTATCCGTGGGGTACGATCGGTGGCCGGTGATAATCAGCCTCTGTACGTGATAGATGGTGTTCCCATGCTAAATTCTACTTCGGAACAGGCTTATTCGGCTATCGGCGGTACGGCAAATGCCGGTAACCGGGATGGGGGAGACGGAATCTCGAATCTGAATCCGGAGGATGTGGAAAGTATCAGCATCCTGAAAGGAGCTCCTGCCGTAGCCTTGTATGGTAGCCAGGCGGCCAACGGAGTCATTCTTATTACTACAAAGAAAGGAAATACCGTAGGACGGAGGGATATTCATTTCTCTACCGGACTGACTTTTGAAAAGGCTTTCTCTCTGCCCGAAATGCAGAACAGCTACGGAGTAAGTGATGTAACAGACAGTTGGGGAGAAAAAGAAAATCTGACGGTTTACGATAATTTGGGTGACTTTTTCCGTACCGGACTGACGTCGATCACTTCTGTATCCGTCAACTCCGGAAATGACAAGCTGCAAACATATTTCTCCTATGCCAACACCACCGGTCGCGGCATTCTGAATGAAAATAAACTCTCCAAACACAATATCAATCTGAGAGAGACCGCCGTCCTCTTCAACAGCAGGCTGAAACTGGACGGTAACGTGAATGTCATGAAGCAGACAGTGAAGAATAAACCCGTATCGGGAGGCTTTTATATGAATTCGCTGGTAGGTCTATACCGCTTTCCTCGTGGCGAGGACTTGGCTTATTATAAAGATAACTATGAGCGTTATGACGAGGACAGAAAGCTGAATACACAAAACTGGCATACTTTTACCGAAGACTTTGAACAGAATCCGTATTGGATACAAAACCGCATACAGAGTAAGGATGCACGTATCCGCCTGCTTCTTTCCCTTTCTGCCAATTTGAAAGTCACTGATTGGCTGACACTTCAGGCTCGTGGCAATCTGGATTACTCAGCCGATAAACTGCGTCAGAAATTTTATGCCTCCACCGCTACGGCACTCTGTGGGATGAACGGGCGCTATATTGAAATGGATTATCAGGAAACGCAGATGTACGGAGATGTGATGGCGATGGTCAAGAAGCAACTGAATGACTTCACATTGGATGTAGCCATTGGTGGCAGTATCAATGACAGAATCACTAACTCTACTCGCATTGATTCGAAGAATGCTTCGTTGAAATATGCCAATGTGTTTAATCTTGCCAATATCGTGATGAGCAGTTCTGCCAGTATCGATCAGAAAATAGATGCCCATTACCAACTGCAATCGGTCTTTGCGACGGCACAGATTGGCTATAAAGAAGGAGTCTTCCTTGATCTGACCGCACGTAACGACTGGTCGTCTACGTTGGCTTACACGAAGTACGAGAAGAAAGGATTCTTTTATCCTTCCGTCGGTGTCTCTTTCCTTCCGGATAAGTGGGTAAAGATGCCCGAATGGGTTTCGTTCTCGAAGTTGCGCGGTGCTTATAGTATCGTTGGCAATGGGGTGCCTCCCTTTATCACCTATCCTGTTTCGTATGTGACTGCCGGTGGAGAGATACTGGCAAGCGATGCGGCCCCTTTCGCCGAGATGAAACCGGAAATGACGCATTCTGTCGAATTGGGTATGGAATGGAAGTTCTTGCAGCACCGCCTCGGATTAAATCTGACCTATTACCGTACCGACACGTATGAGCAGTTTTTCAAACTGCCTGCGCTTGCGGGCGATAAGTATGCCTATCGATACGTCAACGCCGGAGATATCCGGAATCAGGGATGGGAGATAACGCTGGATGCCACTCCGGTACTGACCCCCGACTTCACGTGGAAGACCTCTCTCAACTTCTCTGCCAATAAGAACAAGATTGTAGAACTCCATGAAGAACTGAAAGAATTTGTTTACGGACCTACCAGCTTCTCGTCCAGTTATGCGATGAAACTGGTGAAAGGCGGCTCTATCGGCGATATTTACGGTAAAGCCTTTATACGTGATGAAGAAGGGCACATCGTTTATGGAACGGACGGAGACTATAAAGGACTTCCGTTGGTAGAAGGCGACGGAAATACCGTAAAGGTGGGCAATGCCAATCCGGTCTTTATGTTGGGGTGGAATCATTCCTTCTCCTACAAAGGTTTCAGCCTTTACTTCCTGCTTGACTGGCGCTATGGAGGTGAAGTCCTTTCGCAGACCCAGGCGGAGATGGACCTCTATGGAGTATCGAAAGCGACGGCGCAAGCCCGTGATAAAGGATATGTTTCGCTGGAAGGCCGGCAAATAAGTGATGTCAAAGGATTCTATAAAAATGTAGTGGGCGGACGCGCCGGCGTGACGGAATACTATATGTATGACGCTACCAACCTCCGTCTGCGGGAAGTATCGCTGAGTTATAGCTTCCCCCGAAAATGGGTACAGAAAACGAATTGTCTGAAAGACCTGCAACTTTCTTTTGTAGCCCGCAACCTTTGTTTTCTGTACAAGAAAGCGCCTTTCGATCCCGATCTGGTACTTTCTACAGGCAATGACAATCAGGGAATTGAAGTGTTCGGTATGCCTACCACCCGCAGTCTGGGCTTTACTTTGACATGTGAATTTTAAGAGCAGGAGGGAAGATGATGAAGAAAAAACATATTTATATATACTTGCTGGGGATGCTGCTGCTTTCTGTTGGCTGTACAGGAAAATTCCGTGAATTTAATACCGACCAGTCGGGAATTACGGACGATGATTTGCTGATTGACGACAATGGCTTCGGTATTCGTCTGGGGATTATCCAGCAAGGCATCTACTTTAACTATGATTTCGGTAAAGGCAAGAACTGGCCTTTCCAGTTGATACAGAATCTGAACGCGGATATGTTCTCCGGTTATATGCACGACGGCAAACCCTTGAACGGAGGTACGCATAACTCGGATTATAATATGCAGGATGGCTGGAACAGCGCCATGTGGACACATATGTATTCGTATATCTTTCCACAAATCTACCAGTCGGAGAATGCCACCCGTGATACGGAACCTGCCTTGTTCGGCATTACCAAAGTGCTGAAAGTGGAAGTCATGCACCGTGTGACAGATTATTACGGCCCTGTTATTTATAAGAATTTCGCGAATGCCCAGAATCAATATCGCCCTGATACGCAGAAAGAAGTCTACTATGAGTTCTTTAATGAACTCGATTCGGCTGTTGTCTCTCTTACCGATTATATAGACAAGAAGCCCGACTCCAATGGATTCACCCGCTTTGATATCTTGCTGGATGGTCAATATTCCTCCTGGATCAAGTTTGCCAATTCGTTGCGTATGCGTCTGGCAATGCGTATTTCTGCGGTTGATCCGGATAAGGCACGCGCCGAGTTCCGGAAGGGACTGGAAAATGAATTTGGTGTCTTTGAAGCGGAAGCTGAACGGGTAGCAGTCTCTACGAAATCCGGATTCACGAACCCGTTGGGAGAGCTCAACCGGGTATGGAATGAAACTTATATGAGCGCTGCAATGGAATCTATTCTGACAGGCTACGATGATCCCCGATTGAAAGTTTACTTTGAAACCTGTACCGACAAGGCGTATGCAGGAGAGTACCGCGGCATCCGTCAGGGAACCTGCTTTGCGCATAATCATTATGCAGGCTTATCCAAATTGTCCGTCGATCAGAGTACGGATGCCCCTTTGATGAGCTCCGCCGAAGTCTGGTTTCTCCGTGCCGAAGCTGCTTTGCGCGGATGGATTCCGGAAGATGAAGAAGAATGTTATCTGAACGGAATAAAGGCGTCTCTTCATCAACACGGCATTTATCAGATGGACGATTATCTGAACAGTGAGCGTACCCCTGCCGAGTTCATCGACACACAAGACTCCGAAAATAACATTCCTGCCCGTTGCCGGGTTTCTCCTAAATGGAATCCCGCAGACGACAAGGAAATAAAGCTGGAAAAGATCATTACGCAGAAATGGATTGCCTTATTCCCGGAAGGTTGCGAGGCATGGGCGGAACAGCGCCGCACGGGATATCCCCGCCTGTTTCCGGTACGCTTCAACCATAGCAAGAACGGATGTATTGACACAGAGACAATGGTACGTCGTCTCAACTTTCCCGGTACGCTGCAAACCGAAGACAGAGAGCAATACCTGGCTCTTGTGGAGGCTCTGGGCGGGCCCGATCATGGAGGTACCCGATTGTGGTGGGATACAGGAAATAATAGTCTGGATTAAAATTTTAGTGTCGGAATGTGAATATATGTATAGGTTTAACTATTTTTGCACCTTCATTTAAACACATTTGTCATGAAAAAGATCATTTCTGCTCTTTTCCTATGTATGCTGCTTTCTGCCGTACCGGAATTGCAGGCACAAAACATTCAGTTACATTATGATTTCGGACGTTCCCTGTATGATAAAGACTTGAAAGGACGCCCGCTGTTGACCTCCACTGTCGAGAAGTTCCATCCCGACAACTGGGGAAGTACCTACTTCTTTATCGATATGGACTATACGTCCGAAGGAGTCGCTTCCGCTTATTGGGAGATAGCCCGTGAACTGAAATTTTGGAAAGGTCCTTTCTCCGCCCATCTCGAATACAATGGTGGATTGGCAAAAGGATTCTCCTACAACAACGCTTACTTGGCGGGAGCCACCTATACCTATAATAACGCTTCTTTTTCCAGAGGCTTCACATTGACTGCTATGTATAAGTATATACAAAAGCACCCATCCCCGAATAACTTCCAGTTGACAGGAACATGGTACATGAACTTTTGCAAGGATTTGCTCACCTTCTCCGGTTTTGCCGACTGGTGGCGTGAAGAAACCAAGTATGGAAAAACCATCTTTCTCTCCGAACCGCAATTCTGGGTAAACCTGAACCGCATCAAGGGAGTGAATAAAAACTTTAACCTGAGTGTCGGTTCTGAAGTGGAACTGAGCAATAACTTCGGTGGTCGTGACGGCTTCTATGTAATTCCGACACTGGCTTTGAAGTGGACGCTGAACTAAACTTCGAAGTACAAAATTCCCCAGTGGATATACATCAATTATTGAATAAAAATATCGAATGAAAACAGATTTGATCTATGGCGTAGAAGACCGCCCCCCATTTAAAGATGCCCTGTTTGCTGCCTTGCAACATCTGTTGGCTATCTTTGTAGCCATCATTACACCTCCTCTTATCATTGCGAGCGCACTGAAGCTGGATGTTGAAAAAACAAGCTTTCTGGTATCTATGTCCCTTTTTGCTTCGGGGGTATCTACGTTTATACAATGCCGTCGTATCGGCCCGATAGGAGCGAAGCTGCTCTGTATCCAAGGTACCAGTTTCTCCTTTATCGGTCCTATCATAGCGACCGGATTAGTAGGCGGACTTCCGCTGATATTCGGCTCCTGTATAGCTGCCGCACCTATTGAAATGGTCGTCAGCCGTACTTTCAAGTATCTTCGCAATATCATCACTCCGCTAGTGTCCGGCATTGTCGTACTACTAATCGGATTGAGTCTGATCAAAGTCGGTATCGTTTCCTGTGGCGGCGGATATAGCGCGATGGACGATGGCTCCTTCGGTTCGTGGGAAAATCTGTCTATTGCGGCACTCGTACTGTTGAGCGTCTTGTTTTTCAATCGCTGTAAAAACAAATACCTGCGCATGAGTTCCATCGTGATCGGCCTGTGCCTAGGTTATGGACTGGCTTTCGCCTTGGGAAAAGTAAATATGAGCGCACTAAATGTCGAGATGCTGATGAGTTTCAACATCCCGCAACCTTTCAAATACGGTATTGATTTTAATATATCTTCATTTATCGCCATTGGTCTGGTCTATCTGATCACCGCCATTGAAGCCACAGGCGATGTGACAGCCAACTCCATGATTTCCGGACTGCCGATTGAAGGTGATTCTTATCTGAAACGTGTTTCCGGCGGTGTGATGGCAGATGGCTTCAACTCTCTTTTAGCAGGTATATTCAACTCCTTCCCGAACTCCATCTTCGCACAGAATAACGGTATCATCCAATTAACAGGAGTTGCCAGCCGCTATGTAGGCTATTATATTGCCGCTATGCTCGTTCTGCTGGGATTATTCCCCATTGTAGGAGCTATATTCTCTCTGATGCCCGATCCGGTACTGGGAGGCGCCACCTTATTAATGTTCGGTACAGTAGCGGCAGCAGGTATCCGCATCGTTTCCTCACAGGAAATAGGCCGCAAAGAAACCTTAGTCTTAGCAGTCAGCCTATCTTTAGGTTTGGGTGTGGAACTAATGCCGGGCGTATTAAAACAAGCTCCAGAGGCGATTCGAAGTATTTTCTCTTCAGGAATCACCACCGGAGGTTTAACTGCAATTGTTGCTAATATGGTAATTAGAGTGAAGTAATAAGTATTAAGTAATAGGTAATAAGTAATAGGTATTAAGCCATGCGGATAAACTAACCAGTAGCTACGGTTATTACCTATTACCTATTACCTATTACCTAATACCTATTACTTATTTCTAAATTACTCATTTTATCTGTAATCCGAAAGGGGAAATCTGGATACTCGTAGAGGCTGAAACGAGGTTCGGTTTCCCCTTTTGTATAGCTCCAGATAGAAGCGTAGTCTTCCGGGTCTTCCCCCATCTTGCTGAGTTGGCGTAGATAAGCTGCCAGTGATTTATTCTCTACGATATAGATTTGTCCCATCTGATCGATAATAGGGCTATGGTGACGGGTACCGTCATGTTCGAAGCGAAGAATTCGTTTGCCTTCCTCAGTCAATCCTACCAATTGGAAAGTCATACTCTTGCCGATAGCAGGCAGATTCAGTACACTGCGGTCGGTAGCTAGGAAAGGCAGATGATGCTTTCTCATGAACCGTCTTATTTGTTTGGCGGTGTCAGCATCTTCTTTCGGTTTTTCTTCATTTATACCTGCACTGACTTTGGTCTCCAGTATCTTATACAATTCTTCCGCCTGTTCCGGAGTCATCTGTCCGTAAATTTTCTCTTCCTGCTGTTCCTGCATTGAGCGACTGTTGGGTGCAAACACCGCATAATTCTCATTAAACCCCTTCACCGAGAACGTATAATAACATACCACTCCCAGCGAATTGAGTACCTGGCGAAGCCGCGTAGTATGTCCTCTGCGTGAGGCAGCCACCGTATATACCAACTGGTTCGTAATAATCCATCCGGCAGCAAGAATCTTCCGAATTGCTTCTTTAGCCTCGGGGGTAACCTCCAGCGGTGTCTGAAAATGAGTCTGAATGATAAACTGCTTGACGCCAACAGCTGAAGCCTTTTCCTTAAACTCCCGCAATATGTCAACCAACTCGTCATTAATACGCATCGGCAAATAAGCCAATAAACGAGAACCCAGTCTCACCCGTTGCAATTCCGCATATTTCTCACCTTCCGGACGTTCAAGATTCGCTCTTTGCTTGCGTACCGCCATACGATACACTGCTTCTAATATATTTCTCAACGTCTTATTCTGACTCATCAGCGCATCGCCTCCCGTAATCAGAATATCGCGTAACTGCGTATCCTGTTCAAAATAGGTCATCAACCGTCGCAACTTACTGTCCCACGACTCCTTCGGTCGTAACGTCTCAAATTCAAAATTCAGCCGTTCACTCTGAAAGTCATACATACGCTGGCAAGATGCACAAAGGCCTCCACAAGCCCGTCCCATCGTATCAGGAATAAGGATAGCCACCTCCGGATACCGTCGGTGAATATTATGTCCGTCCGGCAAGAGCCATCCGGCAGCATTCGGCTTTCCTGCCTCCACAATATCTTCCTTCTCCCATGCACGAATATTGCCATACGTCTCCACTAATCGTGGCGAATAAAGTATATAACTCCGAATCGCTTCATCATTATACCCATACCCCGTCACATTCAGCAACGACAAATAATAAGGCGTAGCAAAGAACGGCATTCCCTTTTTACGTGCCCGATTCAGCAAATACATCGTCTCCGACGAAAGTGAATTTCCTAAAAAGCGATTCAACTCAGCCGGACTTTTCACAGCCATCGACAAATGAAAGCGGAAATCTCCCCACCATTTGCTTACCAACTGATACTTCTCCTCATAACTCATCCCTTCCTCAAAATGAAACCGCACCGAAGGCTTCGACTTCCGGTTCTCAATCTTCTGAATCAGCAGATGCAGCATCCGTTCCTTATTCTCATCACGCATCTCCCGCACTTCCTCATCCAATCCGGTATCCCACCGGTCATTCTGGCTCTTGATGCGCTGCGGAGACGGCAAAGGAACACTTTCCCCTTGCAAACGTTTGAACAACTGGAACAATTCTAGAAACAAATCCGTCGGCATCTCTATATTCTCCAACTTCTCTGTCAGAAACTGATAAAGCAACCGTATCGTCTGTACCGAAATATCCTGTCCCGTAGACAGTTCATGAACATCCTGTCCATCATACTGGAGTAAGAGTCGAATTTGCTCCCTTGCCTCTTCCGCAACCTCATTAACCATCCCGCAACTATCCAGATGTTTTAGCAGACCAGCCTTAAAGTCCTCCACTGTCGGACTCACCGCCGCCATCTCCACCAACTCCGGCATCTCCTGCGTGTAGATTTGTTTCAACTGCGAAAAAGTAAGTACAAGCATTTTCTTTTGTTTCATAAGCATCCTCTATATTATTATATTATTTATTGCTTAGTAACGACCTATCCCTCCGCAAGGTT
>OGOU01002165.1_pt1 | contig 14217 bp, 18 predicted proteins | sample 1552721 | NCBI WGS metagenome assembly OGOU01 (sample SAMEA2580176, study PRJEB22360) | human gut metagenome | biome: human gut; feature: human-associated habitat; material: faeces | place: Denmark | collected 2008/2010 | reverse complement strand
CTTACTGACGTATATGGTTGCGGGAGATAAGAAAATGTATTGAGCCGCCGCTTGCGAGGTGTTAAAAGATACCTTTAAAATCGACAGACTGGGCATTGTCGGCGGTCCTGCAATCAATTTTCTTATCGCCTGCAACAATATATGAGATGTTCTGTTCATCAAGATAGCTCAGATATTCCTCGCTGACCTGCTTAGACATAAGCAGAATATGCGGCTGCTCATATTGGCTGTCGTGCTTCCAGAGCAGTGTACCTTTGGTGTCAGCTACGATTGTATAGCCGTTTGCACTGTCCGTTTTCTTAGAAACAGCTTCCTTTCCAAAGGCGGAATTGTTCTTCGGTGTAAATTCACCCGATTCAGCCATTTCCAACTGAGCGGTTCTCTTTCCGCTTACTGACGATTGCAATCCTAATTCATCAAGCAAAGGGTAATATTCGTCCACACCCGCAAGCTGTCCTACCATATCGCAATCAATTCTTCCGTCAACAGAGGTCATCATATAGCAAATAATGTACGGTTTGTTCATAAAATCTTTCCTTTCAAATTTATGGTTTATTTTTGACTGCCCTTTTGCATTTCAAATTTAAGATAATCCAAGCGGTCTAATTGCTTTTCTTTAAAATGGATTTCATCAAGCGTTCCGCTCCGCTTTTCGCTCAGCATTTTTAGCCGCTCTTTCTCGGTAGATTTTCCTTTTACACAAAGTTGCATATATTTTTCTACCTCATCATTGGTAAAGCCAATGTCGTGAAGCGTCATAATCATACTCAGGCGTTCTATATCGGTATCGTCATAATGCCACGAGCCCATAACCTTTTTGACTTCGCCGCACAGCCCCCAGCTTTCATATTCCTGCAAAATCTTAATGGGGATATTATATCGTTCGCTTGCTTCATTGATTGTCATATCAAGCTTCCTTTCTATCAAGGATAAAAAATAAAGGTGCTCCAATCGGGAACACCTTTATTATAAATCTAAATATTTCAAATGTCTAATACTTATAATTTATCGTCAGCTATGCTTTTTATGTATTGCTTTGCAAGATCTATAAATGCCGAGGTGGCAGCGGAAAACATCTGCTCCTTTTTCCACGCTAATGCCGTTGAAACCTCTAATCGTGGGGATACGGGAATAAATTTCAAATCATTGTAGGTACAGTTCAAATTTATGCTGAGCATAACGCCGAGATTTTCTCTTGCCAGCACAGCTTCATTATACGGCAGGTTTGCTGCTGCAACAATTTCAACTTTATCCTTATAATCGCCGAGCCACTTTCCGATTCGGCTCTGGTTGAAGTCGCCTGCCGCAGTTACAAGGGGAATGCCGACCAAATCCTTTGCCGTGACGCTTTCTTTTTCAAATAACGGCGAGCCCTGCGGAACAAAAATACCCCATTGCTCCTTTATCGGCATACCGACAAAGTTATATTTACGCATATCAATCGGTTCTGACATTAAACCTATATCAAGAAAGCCTCTTTCAATATAATCTCCGATATTAAGTGCGTTTCCGCTGTATATCTCATATTTTACATCGGGATATTGACTGTGAAATTCTGCAATGATTTTGGCAAGATACTCGGTTGAACGAAATTCCCCGCTTCCGATTGAAATTGTGCCGGAAAGTGCTTTGTCTTTCTCTATAAAATCCCGTTTTGTTTTGTCAGCCAAAGATAAAATTTCCTGCGCTCTGCGTTTCAATATCATTCCGTCCTCGGTCAAAACGATATTGTGATTGCTGCGGGTAAACAGCTTTACGCCAAGCTCCTGCTCCAAATCGGCAATTTGCCTTGACAGCGTTGGTTGTGTAATGTGAAGTACATTTGCAGCTTTTGTAAAATTTTCTTCTCTTGCGATTACCAAAAAATAATTCAGAACACGAAGCTCCATACAACCACCTCCGCAAACAGTATATCATAGGAATTAAAGAAAAACAATATAACTGAAAGTCAGAAATGATTAATTAAATAGCATAAAATTTCAGCACCTTACCTTTTAGCCAAATACACATTAAAGGTATTAAAATCACATTTGAATGAATCAACCAACTCTAAATCAAAATTACTTTGTATATATTCGGGCGTTTTAGTTAATTCATTCTTTACAAACCAAACGGTATCGTTGAGCGGAATTTTATCGGAGATTTCGTTTTTATCTACACATTCTACATTATCAAATGCCGCAAACCAAGGCTCACTGTAGGTGCAGATATGTGTGTATTCGGGAAAATAATAAGACATAATTCCAAATGAGCTGTCGCAATATATAAAAGTATTTGACGGAGAAATAATTTTGTCAAATCGTTCAAAGAATTTGTTCATTGATGAATTGTACTCAAACATTCCCGTAGCGACAACGCAAATGATGTTCAGCACACACAGTAATATGCAAAGTGATTTTTTGAACTTTAATTTTGTGTTCTTTGTTCCAAAAGCAATTAACAATGCAAAAATACCTGAAACTACAACGCTGTATCGTGCTATGTATAGCGGACGAATAAAAGTTGTAACAATCAAACCAATTATTTGAATACTTAAAATACTGATTGTTGCAAATATTATCGGTAATTTGCGATTTTCTTTTTTAGTGAGAATTACTGCTGAAATTACAACTCCCGATATAAACACAATAATCGAAAGCGGTTCTATGCTTGTAAGCCAGAAGCTGCCGGAAGCTGACTCGGCTTGATATAGAAGCGGAAAAATCCAAGGGAAATACCCTATCATAATATAAATATCGGAGAGAATTATTGCTTTTATCAGTTTTCTGCTTTTAATGAAAATATAGATATTTACAAATGCAAATATTATACCGACTGCTAAAAGTGCATAAATGTGATTGTATGCGGCAAACAGAGCGGCAATAACAAATAAAATACAATGTCTGTATTTATGGCTTTCAATAAATAACAGAGCCTCTATAAAGCAAAGTGTAACAAAAAATATACACCACTCGTATGACCTTTGCTGAACACTGAAATATAGCGACATAGGAATTGCTCCAATGGTAAGCATATATACCATTGATGTACCCGAACCGAAATGCTTCTTAACCACTGTACAGCCAAGCAAAAGCGTTGCAACGTAGCCGAGGACTGAAAAAATTTTAGTTACCAAAACAGAATAACCGAAAATCCCACAAAAAAATTTCAGGGATATGAAGTATAAAGGAGGATGCATATCCGATTTTAATATTTCAATTACCTCAGAATAATTATGCTGAATAAGTGACAAGGTGTATGCCTCGTCAAACCATACATTATTGTTAAAAATCAGACTTAATGAAAACAAAGACAGTATTGCAAAAATTATATACGGAAAATTATTATAGCGATTTTTTAGTTTATCCATTATGATTTCCCTTCCCTGACCTTAAAGCCCTCAAGCGCATAGTCGGTAGATGATGTTGTAAAAACGATGATACACTCTTGGTCAAAGGTTCGCAGCTTTTTTGCAGTTTCAACGCCGTTTGCTCCGTTCATATATATGTCAAGAAAAACAAGCTCAAATCGTTCGTTTTGAGCAGCGGAAAGGAAAGCTTCTCCACTGCTGTATTCAAAAATTGCAGCGTCAACAGAATATTGGCATAATATAGCCGACAAACGGTTATGCAGTTCTTTTTGATCTGAATTTATATCATCAACAATCGCTATTCGCATAGTAATTCTCCTTTTATTAAGACTTAATAAGTATTGTACCACATTAATTTAAAAAAATCTTATTTAATAATACAATTTGTGACGGATTTTTACGTTTTGAGCTATCGATATTGAATAATAGAACATAAGCAATATAATTAAAGTATCATTTTATAATCCATTGAGCAAAAGGAGCTACATCATATGTACCACATACTAATTTTGGCTGATAACCATAATTTAGGTCGGCAGCTCGCCGAATGGACAAAATGCTTTTGCACAGGGCAGGATTTTTATCCTGTTGTGGAATTGTTTATGGATACGGAATTGTTTTTCAAGGCAATTCAAAATGCAAAGACGGACGGTGTAATTATGGCGCTTTATGGTGTTGCAGGGCTTAACGCTTCTGAACAGCTGTGCTCACTATGCCCTGATTGCGGACTGATATGGTGCAGTGATCTTGATTTTTCACTTCAAGCCTATCGACTGCGAGCGGAATATTTTTTTAAAGCACCTTCGACCGAGGAGGAACTTTGTAAGGGCTTGTCTGTTTTAATAAATTCAAAAGAAAAAAGGCGGCCGGTGGGCGGCACTTATCGGGCAGAGCCTTATAAAGTATAAAGAATATAAATGGATTAATATAATTTTTATAAACATTATAGAAGGAGATGTATTAAATGTTAAAAAGACTATCCAAAAAAGTCACTGCTATTTTTTTATCGGTATGCACTTTATTATCAACTATGGCATTATATGTTCCTGCTGTCAGTGCGGCTGATAATGAAAATGATTCATTAGAAAACTATATTTCTTCACTTTATGTAGCAACTTCTGCGGATGACAGGAATGGTAAGGGGTCGTCATATACTTATATTGATAAAAATTTAGATGATAATTCCTATGTTTATTTGGGATATTCGTTAACAAATGATTTTACTGAAGCAATAACGGGAATTGTATTTTCAAAAGAGATGAAAGACACCTTAACTTATTGCGGAAGAAACTATAGCCTTTTGGATTCCGTTAATTTTAATAAGGATAAGGGACAAGAGGATTTATACCTGTATTATACCAAAGAACAAGACCCATACGGCACAACAGAGTATTTGACAAATCTTGATGTGGTAGGAACAAGCAACAGTTCTTTAGACGGTGAAGAATATAAAACTGTGGTTCGTGTAGAAACCAAACTCCCGCAAAATTTAAATGCAGCGTATGATTCTTTTGATAAACGACCATATTTATATCTGGGTTATCAAAGTGAAATGTCACATGACGCTGCATATCAAAAACTCGGAAACGGGGATTTAGCTTCAAATGTAAAATCAGTAAATGGGATAGATTACTATAATTTTGATACCGATGTAGCGAAAAATGATTTTCTTGTAAATGCCATTAATGAAAATATATTTCAATATTATCCGAATGTTCCCGGAGATGCAACTGAATTCAGCACACTGAATTTAAAATATGTTACAAATGATGATATTACTGCAAAGGGTACTATTGAAATTAATACATCCAATATTGAGCATAATTATTATGAAAACGGCTTCTGCAAAAGCTGTGGTGCATATCAGCCGGCATATCTCAATAGTGACGGTGTTTATGAAATCGGCAACGCCGGTCAGCTTTACTGGTTTGCTTCACTTGTAAACGGCGACAGAACTCACGCTGATTTTGACAGTCAGAACGGTTCGGCAAATGCAGTGCTTGTTAGCTTGGTCTAACAACCCGTTCTTTAACAACGGATTCCCGATGATTATGGGAAATTATCTGAGAAGTACCCTGAAATCTGCCGGAAATAACATAACAGTTAAGGGAAAATGCACGAGGATTTAAATATTAAATATGAAGCTTGCAGCAAAGCTGACAGCGATTATTTGAGCTTATCTTCATCAGTAGGAGAAAACAAGCTTTTGCAGGTGTATTCCGTAAGTGTGACAGATAATAACGGCAGCTATATTCCCGCCGAGCTATGGTGTGAGGGAGAATTTGAAATTTCCGTTCCTGTTGAAAATAAAAATGTTAAGTTTGCAGGATTAGATGCTGACGGTAATATTACTTATTATGAGCCTGATTCTGTTGAAAACGGTGTGGCTGTTTTCACAGCTGCGTATCCTATGTCATTTGCAGTTGTTGAAAATGTATCAGCTGATAGCAATATATCTGTAATAAAACCATCGAATGATGGTACACCGATTCAAACAGGTGCAGCTATGTATAATGCAGCACTTCTTACCGCAGTGTTCGCAGTTGTATTGATTTTCAGTTTAAGAAGAAGGAATAAGATTGGATAAAGAAAAGAAAAAATCAAAGAAAAAGTTATTAATTATTATAATTGTAATACTTATTTTTGCGGCTTTAGCTGTCGGCGGGGTTGTTGTGTATAACAACTTCTTCGCAGAGCCGCCAACGCCTTCAAACGGGGTTGTCGGAAAAATAACAGACAGTTGGGATGCAGGGCTGGAAGATGAAACCTCGCCTAAGGGTGCGGGTATTCAAATTCCCGGATACGGTACAGCCGAGATGAAGTCAGGAGATACGAGCCTGCACTTGAGTATCGGAAATCCTAAGTCAAACGAATGTGGATTTTACGCAGCCTTAAAGCTTGAGGACGGAACAGTACTTTATAAATCAGAGCTTCTTGAACCCGGATTTGGTCTTACAGAGGTTCCGCTGTCCAAAACTCTTGAAAAGGGCGAATACACCGCAATGGTTTGTTACGAATGTGTTTCTCTTGATGAAAAGCATACTCCGTTAAATTCAGCCGAATCAGAATTTATGTTAATCGTTAAGTAAATCAGAGATTATAATTCAACGGCTTAAATTTATAAAATATTAATAGTGAAAGGATGTTTTTTATGAAAACTAAAAAGATTATCTCAATTCTGTTGGCAGGAGCACTTGCAGCGGGGGGCGCGGCCCTCCCCTGCTCCCTCTGCGAACTGACCGGCCGCCGTATCAGCTTCTGCTGCTGAATTAACTAACAATACCCCTGACGGAAGCACAGAGGTTACTGCAAATATTGAGGGTGCTGCTCCCGGGGAAGTAAGCTACATAATTACAATTCCTGACGCCGTAACCTTCGGTAATCTTACACAGCCGGAAAGTGAAGTTGACAGCTATAAATACTGCAATTTCCAGCTTGAGGCAACCAAAATTGATATTGAACCTACACAGGCGGTAACAGTTTTCGTTAAGGATGGTTCCGATAAAACAGACGGTCAGTTCTATCTTACACAGAAGGATGCTGCGAATCCGTTTAGCTGGAATTATAATATGTATGAGCGTGTAGTTAATGACGATAATATCGAAAACTATACTCCAATGAACGAGAGCGGTGACAGCGGTGAGTATGGCTATCATCTTTGCACATTTGCCGCAGGAACTCAGGGACAACTGCAGGACGTTACTCTTGCTTTCAATCAGAAGAATCTTTACGGTCAGAATCTTGACGATATAGCAGGTGATTACAGCGGTAACCTGGTATTCCACAGCGCATTATTAACTTGCTGATAATTTCCTTTTTAATTAGTAGGTAATATGAAAAACATAAAAATAAGCAAGTTTTTGTGCCTGCTGTTTGTTACAGTTTTTTCAATACTTTTTATGGCTTCCTTGGATGCTTTTGCTGCGCATACTGATGGAAGCACAAAGGTCACTGCTCATATAGAAGCTGCTTCTACCGAGGCATCGCAGCCTGTTACAGGAGAGGACGATAATTATGTTCCTCAGGACAGCAGTAATATTTCAACAGGAGATATTGTATCAGGCTGTGTTATTGTTGCTTTACTCGTACTTTTGATTTCAATGTTTGCAGTTCTGCTGTGCAATAAAAAGTTATAGACGGGAAGGCAAATAGATTCAAACTATTACTATATGATTTAATGAAAGCCTTGTTTGAAAAAAGCTGATACCTTAGCTGAGCATAAGATGACAAACCGTAATATTATAAATACATCAACCACCCCATATGTTGCAAATGTGACATATGGGGTGTTTTTTATAATTTAAAGGTATGTGGTTATATTTGGCAGAGATTATAATACTTTTCGTATCTGATTCATTGACATTGCTTTGTATGAATGATAAAATAAATTAAGATATAATTGTTGCTTTTGCATATATTTATTGGATAATATAGGGCTATATTGGATATCACGCATCTTAATGTATTATATACATCATTACTTTGTCATTAGATTAAATAGGAGATGGCATTATTATGAAAGTTCTTAAAAAAATAAGTGAGTTTTTGGGAAAGTATATGGCTATAATTGTGTTAGCTATTGCGGTTCTGTCATTATTTTTTCCAAAATCAACTATATGGATTCAGACAGGCTGGGTTAACTATCTTTTAATGGCGGTTATGTTTGGTATGGGACTTACGTTAAAGCTTGATGATTTTAGGCTTGTATTTACCAGACCTAAGGATATGATTATCGGGTGTGCGTCACAGTTTATTGTAATGCCTCTGCTTGCGTTCGTACTTTCAAGGCTATTTGGTCTTGACCCTGCCCTTACAGCCGGAATGGTTCTTGTGGGAACCTGCCCCGGAGGAACGTCAAGCAATGTAATAACATATTTGTCAAAGGGTGATGTAGCTTTATCCGTTGGTATGACAAGCGTGAATACAATTCTTGCACCGTTTATTACTCCGGCAATAACATATCTTCTTTTAAGGACTACGGTTTCCGTGGATATGCTGAGTATGTTTTTATCCATAATACAGGTTGTCATAGTGCCTATAGCTCTTGGCTTTATCATAAATAAGCTTGCCGGAAAATACACCCAAAAGCTGGTTGATGTACTGCCGATGGTTTCGGTTATTGCAATTTGTCTTATTGTCGGCGCTGTGGTTTCACATAATTCGGAAAAAATAATAAGCACAGGAGCTGTGGTATTTGCCGCCGTTATTCTCCACAATCTGTTGGGCTATCTTTGCGGATTTGGTTTGGGCAAAATGTTTAAAATGGGTGCAAAAAAGACAAAGGCTTTGTCGGTGGAAATAGGAATGCAAAACTCAGGACTTGCCACATCGCTTGCCGGCACATCGTTTCCGAATCTATCAATGGCAACCGTACCGGGTGCAATTTTTTCGGTATGGCATAATATCTCAGGTGCGATATTGGCAAATATTTATCAGAGATGGAATGACAAATAATGTGTGCGATAGGGTTAAGAGAATCAAGAAGAAATGAGGATTAAATAATGTCATTTGATTACAAAAAAGAATACAAGGAATTTTATATGCCTCCCAAAAAGCCGACTATAGTTGAGGTTCCCGAAATGAATTATATTGCAGTCAGGGGAAGGGGCAATCCGAATGACGAAAACGGCGATTATAAACAGTCGATTGGTTTGCTCTACGCAATAGCCTTTACAATAAAAATGAGCAAAAAGGGCGATTACAGGATTGACGGCTATTTTGACTATGTAGTTCCGCCGCTTGAGGGCTTCTGGTGGCAGGACGGTGTTGAGGGAATCGACTATGCACACAAGGAAAATTTCAGATTTATTTCAATTATCCGTCTGCCCGATTTTGTTACCAAAAAAGATTTTGATTGGGCAGTCGAAGAAGCAACAAGAAAAAAGAAAACAGATTTTTCAAAGGTGGAGTTTCTGACATACAACGAGGGTTTGTGCGTTCAGTGTATGCACATAGGCAGGTATGATGACGAACCGGCAACTGTTGAACTTATGCACGAATATGCTAAGAATCAGGGATATGAAATTGATATAACCGACCGGCGCTATCATCACGAAATTTATTTAAGTGACGCAAGACGTGTTGCGCCAGAAAAGCTTAAAACAGTTGTGCGGCATCCGATAAAGAAAAAGTAACTCGGTGCTGTCTGTACAAAGCTGCGAGATTTAATACGGTGGTGGAGCTTATGAAATGCCTTTATGTATCCGATTTGGACGGTACGTTATTAAGAAGTGACGAAACTATATCAGAATATACCGGCAATGTAATAAATACTCTTACTAAAAAGGGTATGATTTTTTCTTATGCCACGGCAAGGTCCTTGATTACTGCAAAAAAGGTGACAAAGGGCATAAACGCTGAAATTCCTCTGGTTGTATATAACGGGGCTTTCGTAGTTGACAGCATTACAAATGAAATATTGGTTTCAAATTATTTTGATAAATCTGTATTAGATGTGCTCAGTAATTTATTTCAAAATGAGGTGTTTCCGATTGTCTATGCTTATATAGACGGAAAAGAAAAATTTTCTTTTGTGCCTGACAGGTGTACAAAAGGGCAGAGGTCTTTTCTTGACAGCCGAAAAGGCGATATAAGAACAAATGTGGTTTCAACACCCGAGGAATTAATGAAGGGCGATATTTTTTACCTCACCTGCATTGACGAGCCGCAAAAGCTCAGGCTTTTATATGAAAAGTACAAGGATGTTTACCACTGTGTTTATTCCAAGGATGTTTATTCTAATGAGCAATGGCTTGAAATTATGCCAAAATCTGCGTCAAAATCAAATGCAATTTCTCAGCTTAAAAAGGTTTTGGGCTGCGAAAAATTAGTTGTATTTGGCGACGGAATAAATGATATTGATATGTTTGAAATTGCTGATGAATGTTATGCGGTGAAAAACGCTGACGAAGTATTGAAAAGCAGGGCAACTGCAATCATTGGGTCAAATGATGAGGACGGGGTTGCAAAATGGCTTGAGAAAAATTATTTATAATACTATAGAAAAACGGTTACTAATAACGGAGGTGAATAACAGTGTTTACAAATCGGGATATTATGCAAATTGCAATGAAGCAGTCGGCAATTGATATTAATTGCGATATGGATGATTTTAAAAAATATGAGAATGTGATTGTGACATCGAATATATGCTCGCAGGCTCGGAAATATTATGAAGAACCGATTGCCTGCAATCTTGTATCATACGGCTGCAATATAGTTGCATCGGTGAAAAATGAATACAAATCTATCGTTAGAGAATACATTGGTAAATTTGAATTTTTCCGATGCTTTGAAACACCGAATATTCTTTGGCTGGATAATAAGATGAGCGAGCTGGGGCAAAGGGTATGCTTTATGGCTGAATACTTTTTGCCTGATATGCAAAAAATACAGCCTTTATCCTGCAATTATGAAATGAGAGTATTGGAGCAAAAAGATTTTGCCGATTTATATTTACCTCAGTGGAGCAATGCGCTGTGTGAAAAAAGAAAAGAGCTTGATATTTTGGGTATGGGAGCATATGATTCAGGCAGATTAGTCGGATTTGCGGCGTGTTCCGAAGATTGCAGCAATATGTGGCAAATCGGAGTTGACGTGCTGCCTGAATATCGCAGAAAAGGCATTGCTTGTGCACTTACCGCAAATTTAGCAATGAAAATTTTAAACAGGAACAAAGTCCCGTTTTATTGCTGTGCATGGTCAAACATTCCGTCGGCACGAAATGCAATCAGGTGCGGATTTTCCCCGGCGTGGGTTGAACTTACTGTAAAACCTGAAGAATTTGTTAAAAATATGATGTGCTGATGTTTACTGCGTTTTATAAATTTTACTGTAGAATTTGCAGTTATATCTGAAATTTGTCTTGTTTGCTGTCAAAATAAATCTAAAACTTATTATGATGATGAATTGTAAATTTAAATGAAATATGTTACAATGAAATAAAATATAGATTCCTAATGAGATTTGCAATAACGGTTGCAGTCGATATAAGAGAACGAGCAAAACAAGGCGGCAAAGCGCCTTTTCAGAAAGGGTGATGCTTGTGAAATATCATAGGCTGTTGGAAAACGCCAAGCACCCCAAAGGTTTTTGGGGCAAGAAAATGATTAATTCTATGAACGAGGGGCATTACAAGCTTACAGGCTGGGCTCTTAACCATATAAAGTTAGAAAGAAATTACAGAGTCCTTGATGTTGGCTGCGGCGGAGGTATTACCGTTTCAAGGATTGCCGAGAGAATCGGCAACGGCAAGGTTTACGGCATAGACTATTCTGCACTGTGTGTTAAGCATTCTAAGGCTCAAAACAGAAAAAATATTCTGTGCAACAAGGTGAAAATTGTTTTAGCTTCGGTTTCATCCCTGCCGTTTGATGATTGCAGCTTTGATGTTGTAACAGCGGTAGAAACCTATTATTTCTGGCCGGACAAGCTAAATGATTTAAAGGAAATTCACAGGGTTTTAAAGCAGAACGGCAAAATTATGCTTGTGTTTGAAATGCTTAAAACACCGGAAGAACCCGACAAATGGAAGGCTGTGGAGAATAAAATCGGCATTAAAACAGTTACGGAGGAGGAGATAAGGGCTATGCTTGAAAAAGCAGGCTTTGAGGATATAGAAACCTATAGAAAAGAAAACACCACCTGGCTGTGCACCATAGGTGTTAAAAAATAAAAAAGCAGGTGAATATATGAAGGCTTTAATTACAGGAGCAAGTTCGGGGATTGGTAAGGAAATTGCGAGATGTCTGGCTGCAATGGGGTATGATTTAATTATTGCAGCAAGAAGCTATGATAAACTGATGGAACTTAAAGCTGAACTTAAAAATGTAAAAGTCAGAGTAATCACCGTTGATTTGTCACGAGAAGAGGACGCTATTGACCTGTATGAGCACTTAAAGGACGAGGATATTGATTTTCTCGTCAATAATGCAGGCTTTGGCGCTTACGGAAAGTTTTTGGATGTACCTCTGAAAAAAGAGCTTGACTTAATTCACACGAATGTCAGCGCAGTGCATATCCTCACAAAATGCTACCTGAGGGATATGGTTGAAAAAAACAGAGGATATATTCTTAATGTCGGTTCATCGGCAGGATTTTTGCCGGGGCCGACCTTTTCAAGCTACTATGCGTCAAAAAATTATGTGGTAAGACTCACCGAGGCTGTGCACGAGGAGTTAAGGCGGCAGGGCAGCAATGTAAAAATATCAGTGCTTTGCCCCGGCCCTGTAAATACAAATTTTAACGATGTGGCGAATGTAAAATTTTGTATTAACGGGCTTTCGGCTGATTTTGTAGCAAAATATGCTATAGAACAGACGATGAAGGGGAAAATGGTTATCATCCCCGGATTTACAATGAAGGCTGCTAAGTTTTTGCAGCACTTTGCAAGCGAAAATCTGCTGACAAGGGTTTCGTATAATGTGCAGAGCAGAAAAGAGGGGCAAAAGTCAGAAAGCAAGCGTAGTAATTTCAATACTGCTGAACACGCTTAAAAGGAGCGGAGAAACTATGAAAAAATCACTATCAATTTTGTTTGTGCTTGTTTTTATAGTTATCTCCGCTTTTTCCGCATTTGCAGCAGAAGAAAACGGAGTTTCTTTTATAACTGAGGATATAAATTGCAGCAAGGGCAGGCTGTTTTCTGTTGATGTTAAGGCAAGTTCCGCTGATAAGCTGTCGGCTGTTATATTCACCTTTACTTATGACAGAAATCTGATGGAGTATCGCTCCGTAAGCACTGCCTCCGACAGTATGGTGTATGCCTATGACAACGGAAAAACGCTCAATGTATCATATCTTTGTGCAGACGGCAAAGAAATTAATAAAGATACGGTGATTTTTACCCTTAAATTTAAGGCTGTTTCGGCAGGAAAAACCGACTTATCCTATACAGCTGAGGATTGTGTGACTCCCTCGGCTCAGAGCATACCGATATATAAATGTACAAATGGTGCAGTAACAGTCGGTGCGGACAGCGTCGATGTCAATGACGCTCAAAACAGCGACTCTTCGGGAAATGATAATAGGGACTTACCTGATGAGAATAATGCTGCCGACAATAATACCTCTGAGTGTACGACAGATGAAATCGGTTTTCTTAACGGGAGGTTTGAGGATAACGGAGCATATATGCTCGCAGTCGGAATGTTGTGCGGGACAGCGGTTGCCTTGTTGTTTTTTATGATATATTTTATTATATCAAGGATAAAGGGCAAAGAAAATAGCGGAAAAAAAGAGAATTAGCTTGACATAAATCTGATTATGCTATAAAATTGTTAAAAAATAAGTTTATTACGGTTTATTCGCTTAATTAATAGGGAAGACGGTGCAAGTCCGTCACAACCGCCATTACTGTAAGCAGCTAAAGTCATAGCATTATGCCATTGGGAAACTGAGAAGGCGATGGAGACGCAGGATAATATCCATAAGCGTGAGTCAGAAGACCTACGAGGTTTGTAGTTGGTGCGCCCGTGCGGTAAAACGGCGCATGAACAGTGCTTTGCAAAAATGCGGTTGCGGCAATTTTAGGGGAAGAACCCCGGAATTGCCGCAATTTTTTATGCTTAGGAGGGAAAAACATAATGGCACAGGCACAAATCGGAACGGATCCTCATGAAAAGACTCGTCTTGAACTGGAGCAGAAGTTTGCGAAGGAACACAGCAAGGCAAGCGATGAAGAACTGCTCGCCTGCCTTAGGCGGCAAGCGCAGGAGCTGGGCAGACTGCCCGAAAAAGCGGACATAACAGGCTATCAGCTAATAAAAAGTCGTTTTGGCCCATGGCCGAGGGTGCTTGAAAAGGCGGGACTGAAACCGCCCACGCAGCGCAAAACCATGCGCGAAAAGCGGGAAGCCACCCGCCGCCGC
>OGOU01002156.1_pt1 | contig 14242 bp, 6 predicted proteins | sample 1552721 | NCBI WGS metagenome assembly OGOU01 (sample SAMEA2580176, study PRJEB22360) | human gut metagenome | biome: human gut; feature: human-associated habitat; material: faeces | place: Denmark | collected 2008/2010 | reverse complement strand
AGAAGTCGGTTGGTATTGGGAAAATAGCGGGGATAGGGTATTGACGGGAGAATGGAAGATAAAAAAAGTGGATAGAAATCATTGCCGTACGCATCGGGTAGGTGAAAAACAGCCGAATGAGTTGGGCTTATACGATATGAGTGGTAATGTTTATGAATGGTGTGAAGACTGGTACGGAAATTATAGTAGTGATTCTCAGAGAGACCCGTTAGGAGCTACTAGTGGTTCTGGCCGGGTGTCCCGGGGCGGTAGCTGGCTCTACGAAGTCAGGTTCTGTCGCGTGTCGTTTCGTTACTACTTCGCGCCTGACTACCGTTTCATCAACCTCGGCTTCCGGTTAGTATGTTAGTTCCTGACCTTCTGGTCTTAAATCGAGCTAAAAAAGAGGGGAGAAGTCGTACGGAGGGTCTCCCGGAAAGGGCGGTTGTAGCTGCTCCAAAGGGAGACCGGACGGGAGACGGTGGGTAGGGGTGAAAAATAAAGGATTTGAAAATAGAGATGTTTATAAGAACTTTGACTTTTTGGAGATAAGTATTTTTTTACGGGAAAATGCTCTGACTTTTTCGGGAAGGTAAAGAAAAAATTATTGATATAAATTTTTAAAGATGAAATTATTGATAGAGATAATTTTGTTGCTGAGTATTTCAGTAGTAGAAGCCCAGCAACTTTCAGTGAAATCATTCCAGAAGCTGGAAAATGACCTTTCGGCCCGGGGGAGCGAGGGGCGTACGGATCAGAACGGGGATCGTTGTGCCATTATCAAGGTAGTGACAAACGAAAAGGGGTTTGTGTTTGAGCCGGATGCTTTGGGGTTGGTGGGGAGTGTTGACAAGACCAGTGAAATCTGGCTGTATGTGCCTTATGGAGCGAAACGGCTGACGATCAAACATCCGCAGTTGGGGATGTTACGGGATTATGTTTACCCAGAGCGGATCGAGAAAGCTGGTGTATACGAATTGGTATTGACCACCGGTCGGGTAGAGACGGTAGTCCATGAGACCGTGAACATGGATTATCTGGTGATCCGTCCGGATCCGGCGGATGCTCTGGTCTATATCGATGAGGTATATGAGTCGGGAACGGGGGGAGTGGTACAAAAGTTTGTGCCTTGGGGAAAGCATACTTACCGGGTAGAGCATCCGTTGTATCATACGGAAGCGGGGCAGGTGGAAGTCGGTTCTTCGGGAAAAAAAGAATTGTCGGTCAGTTTGCGTCCGGCCTTCGGTTCTGTAGAGATAAACTCCTTTTCGGAAAGCGGGGCGGAAGTTTATATCGATGGGGAACGGGTGGGGACGACTCCTTACCGGGGCGATTGGTTAAAGAGCGGGGAGCACCGGATACGGGTGTTACAAGCGATGTATCAGCCATCGGAGAAAGTGGTGACGGTTCGGGATAACGAAACGTCGGTTGTATCGTTGGAATTACAGCCGAACTTTGGGGTGTTGACATTTACGAGCGATCCTTCCTCTGAGATTTGGATAAACAACGAATTGAAGGGTCAGGGAAGCTGGAGCGGCCGATTGAATGCGGGGAGCTATCTGTTGGAAGTGCGTCGGGAGCATCATCGTTCGTTCAGGCAGACATTGACGGTAGAAGCGGGAGAAAACCGTACGGTGGCATTAGGTAATCCTGTTCCGATTTATGGGATGTTGAATATTACGAGTACCCCGGGAGATGCATTGATCAGATTAAACGGTCAGGAATATGGTCGCACGCCTGCTTTATTAAAAGATATTCTTATCGGTACTTATACCTTGGAGTTATCGAAGGAGGGTTATGCCAGAGAGAGTCGGGAAATAACTATAGAAGAAGGAAAGGTATTGCCTGTGAACATAGAGATGCGTTCCGGCCGGACGTATACGATACAGACGGACCGTTCGGGTGATAGTATATATATAGACGGAAAGCGGGTTGGTGTTTCTCCCCAGAAGTTGGAGTTGTCTTACGGCATACATACAATACGCGCTGAGCGGGGAGAACAGCATACAGAAAAGGAGCTAGAGGTAACGGAAACGGGAGGAGAAAGTATAGTGACCTTGGGCATTGGTTTATTGTCTCAGATACATTGGTCCTCTTCGGTGACGCCTAAGCAGAAGGAGGTATTGAGTCGTTTGGTTGGGAATATGGTTCAGGTGGATGGAGGCCGTTTTCAGATGGGTGGTACACCGGAACAGGGGAGTGATGCTGATAGTTATGAGAAACCAGTTCATGAGGTAACGTTAAGTGATTATTATATGGGGAAGTACGAAGTGCGGCAATCGGAATGGGAGGCCGTTATAGGTAGTAATCCTTCTCATTTTAAGGGCGATGACTTACCAGTAGAGAATGTGAGTTGGGAAGATTGTCATGAATTTATTGGGAGATTGAATGCTTTGACAGGCTTAAGTTTTAAATTGCCGACGGAGGCTCAGTGGGAGTATGCTGCGCGTGGCGGCAATTTGAGCAAAGGTTATAAATATTCGGGTAGTAATAATTTGGGAGAAGTCGGTTGGTATGGGAGTAATTCCGGAGATTATACGCATCGGGTAGGTGAGAAACAGCCGAATGAGTTGGGCTTATATGATATGAGTGGAAATGTCTGGGAATGGTGTGAGGACTGGTCTGGAGTTTATAGTGTTACTCCTCAGAGAGACCCGTTAGGAGCTGCTGGTGGTTCTAGCCAGGTGCTCCGGGGCAGTTGCTGGATCGGCGAAGCCAGGTACTGTCGCGTGTCGTATCGTGACGGCAGCACGCCTGGCAACCGTTTCAGCATCCTCGGCTTCCGGTTAGTATGTTAGTTCCTAACCTTCCGGTCTTAAATCGAGCTAAAAAAGAGGGGAGAAGTCTTACGGAAGGTCTCCCGGAAAGGGCGGTTGTATCCGCCCAAAAGGGAGACTGGATGGGAGAAGGTGGGTGGGAAGGGCATAAAAGAATAAAAAATAGGATTATGCAAGTAAAAATTTTTACCCTTTGTGTTGAAGGAGATGAAAAAGGAGAGGGGGTATTGAATCGTTTTTTACGAAGTACCCGGATTTTTACTTAATTCGTTCGTTTATTGTAGAAAATGAGGGGAAAAAAGAGAAAGTTCAAAAGGGATTATAAAAATGAATAGATCACATATGAGGTTGTTAATAGGTATTATATTGTTGAGTTGGTTTTCTCTGGCCGAGGCTCAGCAGATTTCGGTAAAAACGTTCCGGAAATTGGAAAATGATTTGTCTGCCCGTACGGAAAATCGGCTGGATCAGAATGGGGATGTCTGCGCTCTCATCAAGGTCGTCGTGCCGGAACAGGGTTTTTATTTTGACGGGGACGGCAACGGCATTGTTACCGTAGAGCGGAAAATCGGAGAGTATTGGGTCTTTATACCTTATGGTTCCCGTTATCTTACCGTCAAACACGATAATTTGGGCGTGCTTCGGGCTTATGCTTATCCGGAACGGATCGAAAAGGCCTGTGTGTATGAGTTGGTGTTGACGACGGGACGGGTACATACGGTGGTGGAAGAGGCGGAGTTACAAAGTGGATGGCTGATTCTGCAAAGCGAGCCTTCGGGGGCGGATGTATACCTGGACGACAAATTACAGGGAACCACGCCCTTTCAGAAAAAACTGTTGCTGGGGAAATATCGTTACCGTCTGGAGTTGCCGCTTTACCATTCTGCAGCGGGAGTAGTGGAATTGACGGAGGGAGGGCGGCAGCAATTGTCCGTACCGCTTTCGCCGGCTTTTGGTTATGTGACGGTTCGTACGGAACCGGAGATGGGAGCGGAAATTATGGTGGACGGAGAAGAGAGCGGTTTAAAGACGAATGCGACGACCGCCCGTCTTTCAAGCGGAGTGCACCGGATTACGGTGAAATTGGATATGTACCAGCCGCAGGTAAAAGAGGTGGAGGTGAAGGACGGGGACACGACGGTAGTGGCTTTTACGATGCAACCGAACTTTGCCGAATTAAGTTTATCGGCTCCGGACTCAGCGGAATTGTATATTGACGGAATGTTTGTGGGAAAAGGAAAATACCGGGGGCGTTTGATGGAAGGGCTTCACGATCTGGAAGCTCGTCAGGCTTCCCATCGTTCCGATAAACGTCAGGAATTGATAAGTGCGGGAAAATCGGTGGAAATGATTTTACGGCCTCGACCGATATACGGGAAGCTGGACGTCATCACTACTCCTATGGATGCAGAAGTATGGATAGACAATCGTCCTTATGGTAAGACTCCTTTGACGGTGACGGATTTATTGATAGGCAACCGTGAAGTGGAGCTTCGTAAACAGGGGTACGCTAGCGTTCGTCGTACGGTTAAAATAGAAGAAAATAAACTTCAGACGCTTCAAGAGACGCTTTCTTCCGGTCGTAGTGTGACCCTTCAGACGGATCGGGAAGGCGATATTTTATATGTAGACGGAAAGCGGGTTGGTGTTTCTCCGCAGAAGCTGGAGTTGTCGTACGGTGTACATACGATTCGCGCTGAGCGGGGGGAACAGCATACGGAAAAGGAGCTAGAGGTAACGGAAACGGGAGGAGAAAGTGTAGTGACCTTGGGCTTTGGATTATTGTCGGGGATACGCTGGTCCTCTTCGGTGACGCCCAAGCAGAAGGAGATATTGAGTCGTTTGGTTGGGAATATGGTTCAGGTGGAGGGAGGTCGTTTTCAGATGGGTGGTACACCGGAGCAGGGGAGTGATGCTAATGATTGGGAGAAACCAGTTCATGAGGTAACGTTAAGTGATTATTATATGGGGAAGTACGAAGTGCGGCAATCGGAATGGGAGGCAGTTATGGGTAATAATCCTTCTTATTTTAAGGGCGATGACTTACCAGTAGAGAATGTGAGTTGGGAAGATTGTCATGAATTTATTGGGAGATTGAATGCTTTGACGGGCTTAAGTTTTAAATTGCCGACGGAGGCCCAATGGGAATATGCAGCCCGTGGCGGCAGTTTAAGCAAAGGTTATAAATTTTCGGGGAGTAATGATCTGGAGGAGGTGGGTTGGTATGGGAGTAATTCCGGGAATTATACGCATCGGGTAGGTGAAAAACAGCCGAATGAGTTAGGTTTATATGATATGAGTGGAAATGTATGGGAATGGTGTGAGGATTGGTATGGAGATTATAGTAGCGATTCTCAGAGCGATCCAATAGGTGCTGTTAGTGGTTCTTTCCGGGTGTATCGGGGCGGTAGTAGGAATAGTGGAGCTAGGCTTTGTCGTGTGTCGTACCGTCTCTACAATGCGCCTAACCGCCGTAACAGCTTCCTCGGCTTCCGGTTAGTCTGTTCGTTTCCGACCTTCCGGTCTTAAATCGAGCTAAAAGAGAGGGGAAAAGTCGTACGGAAGGTCTCCCGGAAAGGGCGGTTGTAGCTGCTCAGAAGGGAAACAGGATGGGAGACGGTGGGTAGGCCAAAAAGGAGATTTAAAGGGATCTAACTTCGCAATCGGCACGCTGCTGACGAGCAACCTTTCGGGTCTAATGGCCGGAACTCTGTTCCCGAGAAAAATTTGACAAGGAAAAACAATAGTAGATTTTATCCGAACACAAGATTCGTTCATGAATACTGTAAGAGTATCAGTCCTTTTGGGTAAATGAAAAAGAAAGTTTAAAAAAGGTAGGAATTCTAAAAAGAGAATATAATTTTGAAGTATAAAATGTTCGGAAGGCCAGAGAGATTCGATAGGCGGACGGATTTTTTAATGAAGATAAATTTTTTCCGATGAAAAGTGTTTTAGGAATAGTGTTATTATTTTTCGTTTCTTTGGCGGAGGCCCAGCAGATTTCAGTACAATCGTTCCGGAAACTGGAGAACGATCTTTCGGCCCGAGGGAGTGAGGGGCGTACGGACCAAAATGGAGACCGGTGTGCGATTATTAAAGTGGTGACGCCGGGAACGGACTTTGTGTTTGAACCGGATGCTTTGGGAACGATGGGGACGGTGCAGAAAACAGGGGAGATTTGGTTGTATGTACCTTATGGGGCGAAACACTTGACAATTAAACACTTGGATCTGGGTATATTGCGGAATTATGCTTATCCGGAACGAATAGAAAAGGCTTGTGTATACGAAATGATATTGACGACTGGGCGGGTGAAGACGGTTGTGGAAGAAGATGTCGGCGGACAGTGGTTGGTGATTATGGCCGAACCTCAGGAAGCAATGGTGTATATTGACGAAATCTACGAAGCCGGGGAGGCCGGACGGGTACAGAAGTTTTTACCCTTAGGACGGCATACGTACCGGGTGGATTGTGCCTTATATCATCCGGAGGCGGGACAGGTGGAACTTTCTGCCGAGAATAAACAGGAGTTATCTGTTCGCTTGCGCCCCGCATTCGGCTATGTGGAAATAAATTCGGAACCCGAAACGGGAGCCCGGGTATGGATAGACGGGGAAGAGGTGGGACGAACCCCTTACCGGAGTGAGCGCTTAAAGAGTGGGGAGCATTCTGTAGAAGTGGTAAAAGCGATGTATGCGCCAATTCGTCAGACGATAAAGGTCACGGACGGAGAGACGCTTCCACTGCGGCTGAACCTGTCGGCTAATTACGGATTACTGACCGTTACGACCGACCGGGAAGCTGAAATCTGGATCAATGATGAAAAGAAAGAACAAGGAAGATGGAACGGTCGGTTGACTGCAGGTATGTATGTGGTGGAAGCTCGTCGTCCTTCCCACCGTGTCGTTCGTCAGTCTATAGAAATAAAAGCCGGAGAAAACCGTGAGTTAACTATCGGTTCGCCTGAACCGATTTACGGAACATTAAATATCAATAGCAATCCGGGAGGAGCCGATATTCTTTTAAACGGAGAAAGTTGCGGAACGACCCCTCAGATTGTTCGGCAGGTATTGATCGGAGAGAATAGAGTGGAATTAATCAAACCGGGATATGAGAAAATAACCCGCTTTTGTACGGTGGAGGAAGGGAAAGTGTCAGCACTTGATCTGACGTTATCACCGGAGAGTGCGAAAGTTTGGAACGAGGCAGACATCGACTTTTCGGGCGTTCCTTCCTACACTTCCAGAACAAATCCCCTTATCCTGGGACAACAGGCTTATGTCTTGTTTGTCCAGCGGGAGTGTTCTCCCAGCTATACGGCCTCTGTCTTTGCTAAAGACGAAGCTCAAAGTCGTGTTTCCGGAAGGACGATAAACAAATATTACCACTTTAAAGCCCATAAAGAAACGGTTTCTGTAAGGGGATTTTACAAATATGATTTTCCTTCGAAAAAGTGGATTGCCTGTGCCCTTCCCCCTTATGCAGCCCGTACGGTAGAAGTGTCAGAAAATATAAAATTTCCGTTGGGCGAAAGTCGGGTAGATTGGGGATTAGCGGCTATGGGGAATGCTATTTTTACTTTAGGACAGGATTATATTTATCAGCCGGGGCTGGATAAATGGGCTCCTGTTCCGGTTGTATGGAGGTGGACTACAAAGTATTGGTTTCAGCATAAGATTGTTTTCTCTTCCTCGGAAAAGAATGGGTATTCGGTATCCGTATATGATCCGGAGGAAAATCGTTCGGAATTAGTGCTGACGATTCCCGCCAAGAAAGGGTATTTTGCTCATTTTGCCGTGGAGGAGGGAAAAATGTATTTTGTGGTCGGACCGGCGAACAAAAAGAAGATAAATACGGTTCAGGTATATTTTATTCATGTCGGAAAGAAAAAGGCGGAACAAATAAAGGGCGTGGACGATGCGTTTTACAAAAAGTTAATGGAGTCATCGGCAGACCCATATAAAATAGAATTAAAAACAAGTAATTTATAAAGTTAGCTTGCATGAAATTTATATTATTTATGGTATTGGTTATGGGTATTTCTTTGGCGGAAGCCCAGCAGATTTCAGTACAATCGTTCCGCAAACTGGAGAACGATCTCTCGGCCCGTACGGAGAAGCGTGTAGATCAGAACGGGGACATATGTGCTATCGTCAAGGTAGTTGCACCGGAACAGGGATTTTACTTTGACGGGGACGGGAACGGGATTGTTGCGGTGGAACGGAAAATCGGGGAGTATTGGGTGTATGTTCCTTATGGCTCCCGCTATCTTACCGTAAAACACGACAAGCTGGGAGTGCTCCGGGCTTATGCTTATAAGGAGCGGATAGACAAGGCTTGTGTATACGAAATGGTATTGACGACTGGTAAGGTGATCACGACGGTGGAGAATGCCCTGACGGAACAGTGGCTGGTGATTCGGGTGGAACCTAAGGAAGCCATGGTTTATATAGACGATGTGTATGAGGCGGCTACGGAAGGGGTGGTACAGAAATATATGAAGTTCGGGCAGTATTCATACCGGATTACGGCCCCTTTGTACCGGACGGAAGCCGGTACGGTGGAAGTAAAAGCCGATCAAAAGGCGGAGTTGGATATACGGTTGAAGCCTGCTTTCGGATACCTGACTCTTACTTCACAGCCGGAAACCGGGGCAAGGGTATGGGTGGATGAGGAAGAAGTCGGACTCACTCCTTATAAAAGCGGACGTTTGAAAGAAGGAAAACACCGGATAAGGGTGGCCAAAAACTTTTTTCATCCGGTAGAACAGGAAGTGAATCTGACGGCCGGATCCACGGAAGATTTATCTCTGACCATGCCGTCGGCTTATGGCTTTCTAGCGGTCACTTCGCAACCGGAAACCGGTGCGGACGTGTATATCGACGGAGTAAAGGTGGGACAGACTCCCTATAAGAGCGAGCGTTTAAAGAGCGGAGAATACCGGGTACAAGTGGTGTGTTCGATGTATCAGCCGGTGGAGCAACTGGTGACCGTATCCGATAATCAGACAGCTACCGTAGACGCCGGACTTTCGGCTAATTTTGCTTCGGTTACCGTGACGACAGACCCGGAAGCGGAATTGTGGATCAATAATGAGCAGAAGGGGAAGGGAAAATGGAGCGGTCGGTTGAGTGCTGGGGTATGCGTTGTGGAAGCCCGCAGACCTTCCCACCGGACAGTTCGGAAATCATTGGAATTACAAGCGGGGGATACCAAGGCGATTGTGCTGGAAGCTCCTCAGCCGATTTATGGAGCTTTGAATGTCAGTTCTGTGCCCGCAGGAGCGGAGATTCGCATAGACGGGAAAAAATGGGGGAATACTCCTTTGGTACTTCCGAAAGTGTTGATTGGGGAGTGCCGGCTGGAAATTTTGAAAGAGGGATATAATTCCTATGTCCGGAATCTCCGGATTACCGAAGGAAAGCTCGAAGAAGTAAAAGCGGAACTGGAAGTTTTCCGCTTTACAGCTGCGGAATTGAATGCCAAGGGAGACTCTGCAGCCCTGCTAGGCCAATACGAAGAGGCTGCCGGTTTTTACAAGCAGGCTTGTGAACGGGGAGACGGAAGAGGATATTACAATATGGCCGTTTTATACAAAGACGGAAGGGGAGTGGAAAAAAATTCGATACAGGCTGTGCTGTTTTTTAAGCGGGCTATGGAAGCCGGGGACGAGAAAGCTTTACAGGCGAATGGAAAATTGTTTCAAAAAGGAAAATGGAGAAAGAGGGCAGCTCCTCCTTTCTCTGTCCGCTATGGGGGAATTAGTTTTGCCTTCGGACAAAAAATATATATAGGAGGCCGGTATGGCACTGATTTTTGGGAATACGATACGGAACAGGACAAATGGTCGAAAAAAGGAAAACTGCCTCAGGAAATTTATGCTCCGGTATTTTTTGTTATCGGCGACAGAGGATATATGGGAGCGGCTTCCGGTTATAAGGGATCTCGGAAATTTTGGGAGTATAATCCGCAGACGGATAGCTGGACGGCGAAACGGGATTTTAAAGGGAATATCAGTTATAACACTTACGGATTCGCTTACCAAGGGAAAGGATATGTGGGAGAGCGGAAAAAAAACAAGTGGTGGGAATATGATCCGCGAACGGATCAATGGACGGAAAAGGGAGCCGACCCGGGAGGATATCATGGATTTTCGAATGCAGAGAAGGCCTATATTCTGGTGAATAAAAACCTCTATGAGCTGGATCCGGTAACGATGCAGAAAACGGCTGTACCGGATTATCCGGGTGCAACGCTTCATTTTGTCGGATGTGCCACTACCCAGTATTTGTATTTTTCCGGGCATATAACCGGGAAAAACAGATCCTTCTATGGCTTTGACATAAACCATAAACAATGGCAAATCTTGCCGGAAGCAGATTTTAAAGATTTCCAATGCATCTGTACCGGGCTAGGCGATAAATTGTATGTTTTTGAAGGGGAATCTACCTGGGAATACGACCCCTCGAAAATCCTGCTTCTTGAAAATAGTGGGGGAAACTCTTCGAAAACCTCCATCGATCGCAGTCAGGGAAATACGCCTCCTACGACTACGACAGAAACTAAAACATATAAGATAGGGGATTTATATGAGCGGGGAGGTTTAAAAGGTATGGTCTATCGGGTAGAAAAGGGAGGACAACACGGCTGGGCCATTTCTTTCCATCAATTAGCTGATATTTCCTGGAACGGAGCAAAAAGCTGGTGTGAAGGAAAAGGCTGGCGTTTGCCAACTCTGGAAGAAATCAAATTTTTATATTCCATAAAAAAGGCGGTTAATACTTTGTTTTCCTATCGTGGAGGTACGCCTTTAGACAAGATATATTGGACTTCTACAGCTTATGGGGGAGGACTGATGTATACCTGTAGTTTTCAAACGGGTATATGTAATAATGGAAGTAAAGACAATAAACGGGCTGTTTTTGCAGTTTATAAATTTTAAAAGCGAAACGATGAAATTACTCTTGTTGCTTTTGTTCTTTTTCACTTGGGGAGGGGTACAGGCCCAACAAATTTCGGTTCAATCTTTCCGGAAATTGGAAACCGATTTATCGGCTCGGGGAAGTGAGGGACGTACGGACCAGAATGGGGATCGTTGTGCGATTATCAAGATCGTGACGACAGAGACCGGATTTGATTTTGATCCGGATGCTTTGGGCAGTATGGGCAGTATACAAAAGAAAGGGGAAGTCTGGTTGTATGTGCCCTATGGGGCCAGGCGACTGACGATCCGGCATGCCCGTTTGGGGATTTTGCGTGATTATCTATATCCAGAACGGATTGAAAAAGCTTGTGTGTACGAAATGGTGCTGACAACGGGAACAATAGAAACAATTGTACACGAAATTGTACAAAAACAATATTTGGTTGTCACAACAGAACCGGAAGAGTCATTAATATATGTAGATAACGAATATGTAGGAAGCGGACAGGAAATGGTACATAAATTATTGTCTTTGGGAAAACATACCTATCGGGTGGAAGCTCCGATGTATCACACGGAAGCGGGAACGGTAGAATTGATGGCGGAAAAGAAGTCAGAACTTCGTGTCGCATTGCGTCCGGCTTTTGGATTTATTAAAATTGTTACGGAACCGGAAAACGGAGCTCAGGTGATCGTGGATGAAGAGTTGACAGCTTTGATAACCCCTTGCGTAACGGAAAAAGTGAAAAGTGGTACTCACCGGATTAAAGTGATAAAATCCATGTATCAGCCTGTTGTCCGGGAGGTGACTGTGGAAGACGGGAAAACCAGCCTGGTGCATATCGATTTGCAACCCAATTTTGCCGAGCTGACGTTAATAGGAGAAGGGGGAGCTTCTTTGTGGGTCAATGGAGAGGAGAAAGGGACGGGAAGCTGGAAAGGAAGAGTGAATGCCGGGTTGTGCAGTATCGAGCAACGCATGCCTTCCTGTCGGACTCAACGGAAAGATATCGAAGTAAAAGCCGGAGAGGAGCTGACCTTGAAATTGGAACCGCTGGTCCGGATATATGGTATTCTGGATGTCAGCAGTGAGCCGGCGGGGGCTACTATTTATGTGGACGAGGAGGTTTTCGGGACTACCCCCAATTTGATTCAGAAAATGGGAGTAGGAGAGCATAAGATCCGGCTAGCCCTTGAAGGGTATAAGGACGAGGAAAAAACAGTGATGATACAGGAAGGAAAAATCTGTGCCCTGAACATGGTTTTGAAAAAAGGACTTTCTCCGGAGACGGTGATGATTCAGGGTGAGGCTTTTTATCAGGCTGGTAATTATTCGGAGGCTTATATTTGTTTCCGGAAAGCTGCAGAAGCCGGAAATATTATTGCCCAGAATTGGGTCGGAATATTGTTGGAAACGGGGAAAGGCGTCAGGGAAAGTAAAGTACAGGCGGCTAATTGGTATCGGCGGGCGGCTTTGCAAGGGAATGCGGATGCCCAATATCATTTGGGGCGTCTGTATGAAAACGGAGAAGGGGTGGAAAGAGACTCGGCTCAGGCAGATTCCTGGTATGAGAAAGCGGCTGCTCAGGGACAGGAAAAGGCTGCGGCTGCTTTAAAGCGAAGGAGGGGAGAGAGGGATACTTTCGTTTGTGGTGCTGTTTTTGTGGATCCCCGCGATGGACAACAGTATCCGACGATACAAATCGGGAACCAATGCTGGATGGCTAAAAATATGAATGTCGGGGAATGGGTAAAAATTCGGGATGTACAGACCCATCGGAAAGCAGGTATACAGAAGTTTGCATACGGGGATCAGCAGGCGAACAATGAGGTTTATGGCGGATTGTACACCTGGTGGGAAGCGATGTTTGGAGAGAGCACAAGCGGCATTAAATATGTAGAAGGCAGTTGGACGGAAATTCAGGGTATTTGCCCGGATGGATGGCATATACCCAGTGAAGCGGAATGGAACATGTTAGCGGGAAATTCGCTCGGGCAACTGATACAAGGGATGCTTGCCGGAGGTTACCGTTCCCCGGAAGGAAGTTTTTTAAAGGCCAGTGCATACGGGTATTGGTGGTTGTCTACTTCTGTGAATAGTAATGAAGCTTATGGATTGGAACTGGAGTCTAACAGGAAAAAATATAAATTGAGTAAAAAAAGTGGAGAAAAAGAAAGGGGATTTAGTGTGCGTTGCATTCGTAATTAATATAAAACCGAGATAATATGAAAAAGACAGTCGTTATTTTGCTATTGGTTTTTCTGCCTTTTTTGGTGTGGGGTCAGAGTAAAAGAGAATTGGAAGAGTTTGCCCGTAAACAAGAACAGGAACGGGAACAGTTAAAGCAGGAACAGAAAAAGGGGCTTAGCGATTTGCTTGCTGAGTATGAGAAATATGTGAAAGCCGAACAGGAAGCTTATGCTGCTTTTAAAAAGCAGGTGGAGAAGGAATGGGGAAAAGGAAATGCCGTAGAAAGTACCAATAAAGATTGGGTAGAATATTCGGATGACCATAAAAGCCGGACTGTGGTGGATTTTGAAAAAGGGGAAGCGAAAATAGAAATAATTGTAGGAGGGAATGAAGTACAGGATACGGGGGAATTAAAACGGAAATTGGAAGAAGAGGTGACCCGTTTGATGGAGAACAGGGGGACTTCTAAAGATTACGATACGGAATACGAGAAACGGCGGCAATTGAGTGAAGAACCGGTATTGGCAGGGCAGGTGGAGACCCCGGAAGGCGGAAAAATTTCCAAGGAAAATCTTCCGGAAGCGGTGAAAGAAATTGTAGAAAAAGGAGAGCCCAAGATCGAAAAAGTAAAAGGAGAAGACGGGGAAGAGCGGGAAGTCGTTGTATTTTCCCTGCCTTTAGCTCCCGATCATATCCAGGTAAGGGCCAAACGCTATGAAACAGAGGTGGAGAACTTTTGCAGGAAATACAGCTTTGATCCGGCTTTGGTGTATGCGGTTATTCATACGGAATCTTATTTTAATCCCAAAGCTAAATCTTACGTTCCGGCTTACGGTTTGATGCAAATCGTGCCCCATTATGCAGGCAAAGACGCTTATCGCTATGTTTACGGAAAAGACAAACGTCCTACAGCTAATTATTTGTACGAACCTCATAATAATGTTGAATTGGGGACTGCTTATTTGCATCTATTGTATACGCGTTCTTTTCAGCAGATAAAGGATTCCAAAAGCCGGATGTTGTGCGTGATTGCTGCCTATAATACGGGAGCTGGCAACGTAAGCCGGGCTTTTACCGGCAATACTCGCTTAAGCAATGCTATTTCCAAAATAAACAGCTACAGTTACGAGGATTTATATGCTTATCTTTCTAAGCGGTTGCCGGCACAGGAAACCCGGGATTATATCCGGAAAGTAACAGAGAGAATGCAGCAATATAAGGAATGGAGATAAACCCAGAGACGGTGTTGTTTATCTTAAGGTAGATTTAATTTGCTTTTTTATTTTTTCTCAGGTATTCCTCCGCCTTATTTCGGGAAAGAGCTGGAGGCTCCGTTCGCTATTTTGTATAGTCAGTCTCCCCTAAAACGCA
>OGOU01002149.1_pt1 | contig 14278 bp, 15 predicted proteins | sample 1552721 | NCBI WGS metagenome assembly OGOU01 (sample SAMEA2580176, study PRJEB22360) | human gut metagenome | biome: human gut; feature: human-associated habitat; material: faeces | place: Denmark | collected 2008/2010 | reverse complement strand
TTATTAATTGTTCGACATATAAATAACATTGCTCTAATTATCGTCTATTGATAAGATCAAGAGAAATAGAAAATCACACACATCTGTAAATCTCATACAACCAATTATCTTTACTTGTTTTCAATAAACTAAAAACGAAAAGCGATCTGCTTTTCGTCAAAAGATATTCATACATAACCAAATGTCTCTTAGCTCTAAACAACCGAAGGGCTATCCCTATCACGGAATAGCCCTTCGGTTTTATAAAAACAAAGCTAAAACATTACTTCTTTTCGCCTTCACATTCCTTTTTACAGGCTTTCTTATCTTTCCCGGATTTCACCGTTTCTTTGGCTTTTCCCTCGTTCATTCCCTTTACCGGGATTTCCAGCTTTTCAATCGCTTTTTTGATCCCTTCCGCACTGTTCTTATCCTCACGGAAAGTCACGGTGATTGTCTGTGCGTCCAGATTTACTTTCAAATCTTTCACGCCCTTCTCAAAAGCAATATTCTTTTCTACTTTCGCTTTGCAGGATTCACAATGCATCGTCGCATCGTACACCACCGTTTTTTCTCCTTTTTTCTGAGCTTGTGCGGACACTGCCACGGACAAACCGATTACCAATATTAAAAAAAATCTCATCGCTTTCATCTCATTATTATTTTAGAGTTAATAAATTCAATAAATATTTATCAGCGCAAAATACACTCTCTCCCCTTTTTTTACAACTATTTCCTATCCAAACCGAACCTGATTCCGATATAAAATTTCCTTCCATGCACGGGCCCCCATATCTTTGAAGAATCGAAATGGCTTCCCCAAGGATCGTCTGCTGCAATAATAGGATTTTTTTGCGTAAAATCCCCGATATTTTCACACCCGGCATAAATACTCCATTTCCGGAAAAATTTACTGATCTGGGCATTCATAATCCGGAAAGAATCGAAATCACCACCGGAATTTTCCGGTCCATTCCCCGGAATCCTTCCCGGCCCGTTAAACTGCGTAGTAAAATCGAACTGCCATTTTTTCAGATTCGTAGCATAGGAAAGATTAAGCAACCCTTTAGAACGGCTTTGTAAAGGTGCACGCAGCAAACGCCCCCCTATAGTCGTCTTCACATCGTTATACCGATAAGCCCCGGTAACATCCAATCGGGGGATCAACTCATACCTCACCTCTACCTGATAACAGTTAGAATAAGAATCTCCATCCAGATTATAGAAATTTACTTTACCGGACTCCGTTTCATTATCTGCTATCACCTGCCGCAGGAAGTCTGTGCGATAATAATCCAGATTGATATTCAGCATTCGGTCGAACACTAAAAACTTCCGGTTGAACTGTACTCCAAAATTCCAGGCTTTTTCCATATCCAATCGTTTCAGTTCTCCCGGATTCTCTGCCAATAAACGCCCATTCACATACATGGGAGAAGCGGAAGCCAACAAATAACTATTGTCTGCCAGCACATTGGCCGTACGATAGCCTAAACCGACCGAAGCCTTCAGCATCGTTAAATCGTTCGGAGCATAAGCGATATGAAAACGGGGCGTCACAAACCCATTGTACAAACTATGATAATCGTAACGCAAACCTCCCATTATCGCCAGCTTATCCCAAAAAATTCCGGTATATTGGAAGAAAACTCCGGTAACACTCTCATCCCGGTCGAAATAGGCCGTTTCTGTCTTTTGTTGTGAGGCTACCAAAAAATCATTGAAAGATTCGTCATAAAAATCATGATTAAAAGAAATTCCGGCAGAATACTGCTGATTTTCATTATTTCCAAAGATCGATTGGAAAATGTAATTGGCAAATATCGTCTTTTGCCGCACACCGAAATTTCGCGCCCCATACCAGGAATCCTGATCGTGGTCGGTGTAGTTCACCAGCAATGCCATACTGGTGTTTTCGTATTCGGGCATTAAATACCCTAATTTCAAAAATCCCTCATAACGGCGGGTTTCTATCCCGATACCATACAAATTCTCTCCCCCGTAATTTCCCCGCATACTCTTCTTAATCCCTTTTTGTCCGCCTAAACGATCCTCGTCCAACAGCTTCCCTCCAAACTGAATATTCCATTTGTCGGTCTTATATTGCCAGCGATTCATCACATTATACTGCGTTTTTCCCGGCATATCGAGAAATCCGTCATGGTTCGCATCATGCTCCATCGTGAGCCAGTCACCATGAATCAGCAGGGCGGTACTCCACTTATCGTTCAATAGCAAACTGGCATTCGCATTAAATTCGATCATCCCTTCACTGCTGTAATACCCGTTTACAAAAATCTTCTCACTGTCTCGGGGCTTTTTATAATCCACGCTGATTTGTCCCGCAATCGCTTCATAACCGTTCACAACCGATCCCATTCCTTTAGAAACAGAGATAGCACTCATCCAAGGGCCCGGTACATAGCTCAAACCGTAAAGAGAGGATACTCCCCGGAAATTAGGTAAATTCTCGGTCATCATCTGTACATACTTTCCGGTCAACCCCAGCAACTGAATTTGTTTCGCCCCTGTCACGGCATCTGCATAAGCCACATCGACAGAAGCATTGGTTGTGAAACTTTCCCCCAGATTACAGCAAGCCGCTTTACACAATTCTTCTCCAGAAATCAATTGTTCCATCAAAGGTCCCCGGGTACTGATGATGGTCGTACTTGCCCGTCCCGTAACTTTCACTTCGTCCAAAGTCTTACCGGAGGTAAGTACCACCTCTATATTTTGTTCGGCAGGCTTCAACTGAAGCGTATCCGATTTATACCCCATATAGCTCACCACAAGCTTATCCGATATGGAATGTCTGACTATTTTAAAAGCCCCGTCCATATCGGTAACTACTCCGTTTTTCGTGCCGAGCCAATAAACATTGGCTCCGGGTATGCCCATTTTTTCCTCCCCGTTTTGTTCCACAACCCGTCCCTTCAATTCCTGGGCACAAACATCCAGACACACCAATGCCAATAAAGCACCACAAATATATTTTATCATTGAATAACAATACGTTTATATAATTATAACTGAAAATAACCGACAGACAAATCTGTCATTCTTAGATCGAATCAGTTATAAATCAACAACGGTAAGTGCATAATAATTCCGGCGAAGGCGGTATATCCGGAATCGTTTCAGGACGCAAAAAATAATGATCTTCTATATCAGACACATAGATGAGACAATCCAAAACCCTTACACCCGGATAAAAAAATACGATATCCGGCAAAGCGCTTTTCACGATTTGTGAAAAACCGGCAACCTGATAAAAATCATGCCGGAAATTTTCCTGATCCTGGGGGCAACACGTTTTTCCCTGGCAAGGCTCTTCCGATCCGCACCGGCAAGTTTTCTCTTGGGGCAACAACTCAACCTGAAGGTATGTGGAATCGCAACAAATACAAGATAATTGCACGATATTCACACCTATTAAAGCTGTGCTTACAATTAAAAGCACCCAAAAACGTAATATCCCGGAAAGCATATTCACCATATTTTGCAAATATACGATTTTCTATTCATTTCCATACACTTCCGATATTTTTTCATCATCTCCTGCCGGCAGGTCACTTGTCTATGCCGAAAAAAAAGTGTACTTTCGGGACAATTTAATCGGCTACAATAACAAGAACATATCATGAAAGTTAAAAAGATTCTTTTATCTGTCTTGGCGATAGTTACACTCTTTTCCTGTTCCCGGAAAGACCAAATGAAAATCAGCGGGGATATTCAAAATGCCAGTAAGCAAAAAGTATATCTGGAACAATTAAACGTAGATCAGTCTGTCGTAGTCGATTCCACCGAAACCAACCGGAAAGGTCAATTCAGTTTTAAAAGGGAAGTGACAACCCCGACCTTTTACAATGTCCGCATCGGTAAAAATGCTTTTGTCACACTACTCGGAGAACCCGATATGCACATTCAGCTAAAAGGGAATCTCGAAGACCTGAACAATAATTACTGGGTAGATGGTTCCGAAGGATCGCTTTGGCTGAAAATGCTGAACTATCAATTAAACCGGACACGGCAAACGATGGACTCCCTGCGAAATGCCTACAACGCTTTACCCGAGGGAAAGGCTTACGATTCGATTCGCGTACACCTTGAAACGGAGTGGGACACGATAACCGGACGGCAAATCAAATTTTCAAAGGATTTTATCTTAAAACATGCCGTTTCTCCGGCTTCCTATTATGCACTTTATCAAAAATTCGATAACGACAACTTTATTCTGACACCGGAAACAAACCTTCATTCTTACAAAATCGTTGCATCTGCCTTAAAGGCTATGTTTCCGGAATCGCAATACACCAAAGCTATTCTAAAACACCTCGACTTAATCAAAAAAAACGACAACATTTTGCGCCTGCAACAGCTTATCGCCAATAGCGAGACGACGTTACCGGAGATCAAGCTGCCTAACAGCGAGGGCGACACCATTGCCTTGAGCTCCTTAAAAGGTAAATTCGTCGTATTGGATTTCTCCGTACTCGGAGGAGCCGATGGCCGGGCCTATGCTGCCGAAATGAAAAAAGTATATGATAAATTCCGGAATAGAGGAGTGCGGATTTATCAGGTATGTCTCGACCAAAATCGCCTGGCATGGCAAAGGTTGGTAAAACAATACAACATTACGTGGGACTGTGTATGGGATGCCGATGCCCTGCAAAGCCGGATCGCCCGCCGCTGGAATATACGTACGGTTCCGGCCAACTTTATCATCAATCCTAAATATGAAATCGTAGGCAAAGACCTGACAGGCAGAAGGCTGGAAGACCGTTTGAACGATCTATTGAAATAAAACAGAGGGGTTATGGGAAAGAAACAGGAAAATAGAAACGTTCCGGCACAAGAAATCTCATTATCTCTACCCAAAGGGAAAAAAATTTACTTTCTTTCAGACGCCCACCTGGGCGCTCCGGTATTGAGTAACAACCGGGAAAGGGAACTCCGGCTGGTAAACTGGCTGGAAGGCATCCGGCAAGATTGTGAAGCTCTTTTTCTACTGGGGGATATATTCGATTTTTGGTTCGAATATAAAAGGTCGGTACCGAAAGGTTATATCCGTTTCCTTGCTAAAATATGTGAATTTACAGATGCCGGTATTCCGGTACATTTTTTCACAGGTAACCATGATATTTGGGCCTTTGATTATTTACCGCAGGAATGTGGTGTTACTCTCCATACAAAAAACGAATTTTTCAATATCAACGGCAAACATTTTCTGATCGGTCACGGGGATGCTCTTAATCCCAAAGATAAAGGATATTTATTTTTATATAATATTTTCCACAACCGCTTTTTACAAAAAGCATTCCGGTGGGTACACCCCGATCTCGGAATCCTGCTGGCCCAAAAATGGTCGTCCCACTCCCGCCTGGAAAACGGGCACATCGAAGCCGATTCGTTCCGGGGAGAGGAACAGGAAGAAATTGTCCGCTTTTGCCGCGATACTTTATCCCGTCGGCACTTTGACTATTTCATTTTCGGGCATCGTCACCTACCTATCGATCTTGCATTAACACCCGGTTCCCACTACATCAATACAGGGGATTGGATCACCTATGACAGCTACGCCGTATTCGACGGAGAAAACCTCGAATTAGTGATACAGAAGCAAAAATAATACACCACTCAAACTTTGGCTTTACAGCGTATTTTACAATAAACATTTTTTAATTTTATTTTACCTTCCCTTTGTATTTATGTAAAAAGAGTTTAACTTGGATAGCCTAATTATTCAAACCAGATGCTATGCTAATTAAAGTCTTTGGCGGAGCGGTAAACGGAATCGAAGCCATTCCGATCACCATAGAAGTGAATATTCTTTGTGGTGCAAAATTTATTATCGTCGGACTGCCCGACAATGCCATCCGCGAAAGCCAGCAGCGCATTGATTCGGCACTCCGTGAAATCGGTTCCCGTATTCCCGGTAAAAGAGTGATCATCAACATGGCTCCTGCCGACGTTAAAAAAGAAGGTTCCGCCTATGACCTGCCTTTGGCTATCGGCATATTGGCAGCTAACGAACAAATACCCTCTTCCGAACTAAAAGAATTTATCATTATGGGAGAATTGTCTCTCGACGGGAAACTCGTTCCGGTGAAAGGGGTACTTCCCATTGCGATCAACGCCCGGAGCGAAGGCTTTAAAAAACTGATCGTCCCCATTGAAAATGCCGACGAAGCCGCAGTTGTAGAAGATATCAGCGTTTACGGGTTTTCACACCTCCGGGAAGTCGTTGGCTTTCTGAAAAAGGAACAACATATTTCTCCCATCCGGTTCGATCCTTTGCAAACAACGGAAAAGGAAGAGCTCACCTTCTACGACTTCAAAGATGTAAAAGGACAGGAAAATGTGAAACGGGCATTGGAAATTGCAGCAGCAGGCTCGCACAACCTGCTTATGGTAGGCAGCCCCGGTGCGGGTAAGACCATGCTGGCACGCCGGTTACCCGGTATCTTACCTCCCATGACCATCGAAGAATCACTGGAAACCACCAAAATACATTCCGTTGCAGGCAAACTGGGACGGCACAACGGTTTGATCACTTCCCGCCCGTTCCGCGCCCCTCATCATACGATATCGGATATCGCCCTGATCGGCGGAGGCGTATTTCCACATCCGGGAGAAATCTCGCTCGCTTCCAACGGAATCTTATTTCTGGATGAACTACCGGAATTTAAGCGCTCTGTCCTTGAAGTCATGCGTCAACCGCTGGAAGATCGGAAAATCACGATCAGCCGGGCCAAATGCTGCGTAGATTATCCCGCCAATTTTATGCTGATCGCCTCCATGAATCCCTGTCCCTGCGGATACTATAATCATCCCACGAAAGAGTGTTCCTGCACAGGATCGATGATACAACGTTATCTGTCAAAAATATCCGGCCCTTTGCTCGACCGCATCGATATGCACATTGAAGTGGTTCCGGTAGAGCTTGACAAAATTACAGGAAACCAGGAAGCGGAAAACAGCCATACCATCCGGGAAAGAGTGATCAAGGCCCGGAATATCCAGACGGAACGCTTCAAGCCCTGGAAAAACATACATTGCAATGCTCAAATGAACTCCACGCTCTTAAAAGAATTCTGTCCATTAGATGAAAAATGTACCGCTTTGCTGAAAATAGCCATGCAGAGATTCGGGCTTTCCGCCCGCGCCTACGATCGGATTATCAAACTGTCGAGAACCATCGCCGACCTGGCCGGGAGCGAAAATATAACGCCCCAGCACATCGCCGAAGCCATTCAATACCGCTCTCTCGACAAAGAATCGTGGGGAAGTTAAACGGATTGCGACTTAAAAGAAAAGAAGAAAAAGGAAAGAAGATTATTATAAATTAAAACCGGGATATTCGATGTTCAAATATCCCGGTTTCTCTATTTTAGAAAAGATAAAATTTTCGATCTCACAAAGAAAAATCCTATATCGAAATCTATAACGACACATTTTCCTCCTTGTTATACCCTGCTCAAAATATCTTCCAAGCCTTCAAAATGATTTTTATAATCTTCAAGGCTACGACGGATTACCTCATAGGCCTCTTCTTTACCATATACATCTGTGATTTCCACTTTATGCTGGCATTCCTCTCCGGGCATATCTTTATAGGTCAGAAAATAATGCCGCATACGATCCACGACCACATGGGGCAACTCCGAAATATCATTATACACGTTATAAGTAGCATCGTGTTTAAGCACTGCTATAATCTTATCGTCCGCCTCATTGCCGTCCAGCATCCGGAACCCGCCGATCGGACGGACACTGGCGATAATATCACCGTGTGCAATAGTTCTTTCGGTCAGAACACAAACATCCAAAGGGTCGCCGTCTCCGGCAATATTCGTCCGGTGGGTTTGCTGCATGCAATATTCCGCCACCAAATCACCACAATAACTTTGCGGGATGAAACCATATAAGGCAGGCACTACATTCGAATATTTTTGAGGACGGTCGATCTTGATATAACCGCTTACCTTATCCAATTCATATTTTACCGTATCGGTCGGGACCATTTCAATAAAGGCCGTCACCACTTCCGGTGCTTGATTCCCCACTTCCAACCCATGCCAGGGGTGAGATTTATACCGTAACCCCATTAAACGAGCTATTGGGTCATTAATTTTATTTCCCATAATCAGATTATTAATTGAAAATGAAACAGAACGTTTCTATTATAAGTTTAGTTTACTTTCTACGTATTCTATTAAAATATGGATGATCTTAATGTGTATTTCCTGAATACGGTCTGAATATCGATGCCAAGGCACAACGATCGATACATCACATTTTTCTGCCATTTGCCCACCGGACTTTCCGGACAATCCGATCACTTTCATCCCTTTCCCATGAGCCGCCTCGATGGCATGCAGGATATTGGCAGAGTTACCGGAAGTGCTGATCGCCAGCAACACATCTCCTGCTTTTCCGTGAGCGTCGATGTATTTGGAAAAAACATATTCAAAACCATAATCATTGGCAATACAGGTGATATGTGAAGGATCTGCAATAGCAATAGCGGGAAGTGCTATCCGGTCGTTACGGAAACGCCCCGTAAATTCCTCGGCAAAGTGCATGGCATCACACAACGATCCTCCATTTCCGCAGCTAAAGACCTTTCCTCCCGCACGGAACATCTCCGCCAGCATTTCTCCCGCCTGTCCCACCTTATCCAAATTAGCGGAATCCGCCACAAAATCGCTCAACACCTGCAAAGCTTCTCCAAAACTATCTTTTATCAAATCCATCCTCTATAACTAAATTTAAAAGCGATCTTCGGTTATTGCTTGTCGGTCTTCCATTCTACCACCCTGCCTCGTCCCTGCTCCAGCATGTGGGCGGGGACTACCGACCGGATTTCCTCACACAATAATTCGATCAGCCTTTGTTTGGTATAATATCTGGAATAAATTACGCTAACTTCGCGTAAAGGTTTATGAGTGCTTAACGCCCTGACCTGCTTTTTCTTGCTTTCGGGCATATACTGCATTGCCAATTCCGGGATCAATGTGAATCCTCCTTCCTTATCGACAATCCGCATCAGGGTTTCCAGCGAATTACTTTCAAATTCGAAAGGCAATCCCTTATGCTGTACACCCGACATCTCACATAAATTAATTACCTGGTCACGGAAACAATGTCCGTCGCCCAGCATCCAAATATCAGAATTAGCGATATCGCTCACTTCGATTTTCTCTTTTTTCAGCAACGCATGGTCCGGATGGGCATAGACGAGCATCTCCTCGTAAAACACAGGGCAACACTGAATCTTCTCGTCCGGATAAGGAGTGACAAAAAGCCCCGCATCGATCAGGTCATGTTTTAAGCGGCGGATAATTTCCTCCGACACCAATTCTTCCACTTCGACCTTTATCGCCGGATATTTCCGAATATAATGCCCGATAAAGATAGGCAGCAGGTAAGGAGCTAAAGTCGGGATAATCCCTATCTTCAAAGTTCCTTCCACCTCTTGCTTATCCTCCCGGATGATCTCTTTAATCCGTTCCGTCGAAGCAAGCGTCAGGCGTGCTTGCTCTACCAATTTAGCCCCGATATCCGTAGGGACGACAGGCTGCCGGGAACGATCGAAGATAATGACTCCCAAATCGTCTTCCAGCTTTTTAATCTGCATACTCAGAGTTGGCTGCGTTACAAAACATTTTTCCGCAGCAGTCGCAAAATGACGATATTCGTCGATAGCAACGATATATTCTAATTGAGTCAGGGTTATCATTCGGTGAATTTTTCCCAAACTTACTCAAAAAAATCTTTCATTTTGCGAAAGAATCCTTTTTTATTCTCCATTTTTTCCGGCTTCAGGAAAGAACGTTCTTTCAATTCTTCTACCACTTTCTTCTCGTCTTTAGAAAGATTTTTAGGAATCCATACATTCACCTTTACCAGTAAATCACCTTTTCCGTATCCATTCACATCCGGCAGCCCCTTCCCTCTTAAACGCAAAATCTTACCCGGCTGCGTACCCGGCTCGATTTTTACCTTCACTTTACCTTCCAATGTAGGAATTTCCACAGAATCACCCAATACGGCCTCAGGGAAACCGACGAAAGTGTTATACAACAAATCGTTGCCGTCACGCACCAATTCTTCGTGCTCTTCCTCCTCGATCAATACGATCAAATCGCCATTCACTCCACCGCGGCGTGCAGCGTTCCCTTTACCGCCTAAAGACAATTGCATCCCGTCGGCAACTCCTGCCGGTATATTCAATGTGATAACTTCTTCAGAAAGCTGTACTCCTTCTCCGTTACAATGGGAACATTTTTCGTTAATAATCTTCCCTTCTCCCTCGCAGGTAGGACAGGTCGAAGTGGTCTGCATAGCCCCTAATATCGTATTCTGTACCCTCGTGATCTGTCCCGTACCTTTACAGGTCGTACACGTAGAAAAAGAAGTCCCGTCTTTCGCTCCTGTTCCGTGACAATGAGTGTCGGCAACATATTTCTTTACCTTGATTTTTTTCTCCACCCCGGTAGCGATCTCCTCCAAGCTCAATTTTACCTTCACCCGAAGATTCGTTCCCCGGTTCACGCGGCGTGCGCTACGTCCGCCGCCACCGAAACCGCCAAAGCCACCGAAACTCCCGAATATATCTCCGAAATGCGAAAAAATATCATCCATACTCATTCCGCCGCCGAAACCGCCGGCTCCTGCTCCTCCTAAACCCGCATGCCCGAATTGATCGTATTTTCTTCGCTTTTCCTCATTGCTCAATACGTCATAAGCTTCTGCAGCTTCTTTGAACTTCTCCTCGGCTTCTTTATTACCGGGATTTTTATCGGGATGATATTGAAGTGCCAATTTACGGTATGCTTTTTTTATCTCTGCAGCATCCGCATTTTTCGATACACCCAGCACTTCATAATAGTCTCTCTTTTCAGCCATTATCGTTATTTATGATTCATGAAAGATTTACGCTTTTTCAGCAAAGCCCAACCTCATTTTGTTTTCACACACAGTAATTATCGCACCTAATAACACAAAGCCCGTGTCGCAAGGATCAACTCCTTAAAACACAAGGCTTATTATTCATACCGCAATCCACATTATTCTCCAACAACTACTTTGGGAAAACGGATCACTTTATCGTTCATCATATATCCTTTTTGGATACAATCTACCACTTTACCTTTCAAATCTTCAGAAGGAGCAGGAATTTTTGTAACTGCTTCCTGTAAATCGGCATCAAAATCAGTATGTAGGCACTCCATTTCCTTTACTCCGTTTTGTGCTAAAAAATCCTTGAAATTGGAATAGATCAACTCTACTCCCTCCCGGAGCGAAGGAACATCGGTCGCTGTTTCCATACTTTTCAATGCCCGCTCAAAGTTATCCATCACCGGAAGAATATTCACCAACAACTGTTCTCCGGCGGTTTTGGTCAATTCCATTTTCTCTTTCAGGGTACGTTTCCGATAATTATCGAACTCTGCCGATAAACGCAAATACTTATCGTTCATCTCGACCAGCCTTTCACCCAGCTCTTCCAGTTTCCCATCTTTATCGTCTCTTTTCGCAGATTTTTCTTTTTTAGATTTTTCTCCGGCAGGTTCCTTAGGAAGTTCTTCCTGCATTTGTTCTTCCACATGCTGCTGCATCTCATCCGCAGTATCTTCCTTTGAATGCTTATCCTTTACTTCTTTAGACATGATATGATATTTTTATTATTATTCTGTTGATAAAGGTTCTACGTAATTATATCCTTCCCGGATACTATAAAAATTGCTAAAGCAAAATTAAACAAAAACCTTGCCAATACCAAAAGCTGCCACAATGCCCAGATTTCATCTGACAGAGTGTCATCTCTTCCGTCATTCTGCTTGTCTGTCTTTATATGCTCCGGGATATTTCATCGCTCAAAGTTTCTCGTGATCAACAAAACTATAATATTCTCCGTGTCCGATAATAATATGATCATAGAGGCGAATATCCAGGAAATCTCCGGCCTCTTTGATCTTTCGGGTGATCATTTCGTCCAGCGTACTGGGATTCAGGATACCCGTCGGATGATTGTGGGCCAAAATGATGAAACAGGCTTTCATATTGATGGCTTTACGGAAAAGAAGCCGGGTATCGATGATCGAATTGTTCATACCGCCTGTCGATAACTTCTCGCTTCCCAAGATATGATTGGAATGTGCCAGGTAAATCACCCATACTTCTTCATGATCCAAATCACACAAAAAAGGGTTGATATAATGATATGCATCCCGGCTCGAACGAATGAACATCGCCTTCTTTTTCACCTCCGGATTACGCCTTCGTCCCAATTCCACAGCAGCGATCACAGAAGAGGCTTTTGCGATTCCAATTCCTTTGTATTGGTTCATCAACTCCCGTACCCCTACTTGTGCCAACTGGTTTAAATCGTCATTGCAATCTTTAAGGATATGCCGGGCAAGATCGAGTGCCGATTCGTTATCTGAACCGGAACGAAGCAAAATTGCCAGCAACTCGTTCGTCGAAAGCATTGACACGCCTTTTTGCAGCAGCTTTTCTCTGGGCCGATCTTCCTCTGCCCAAGATTTCATTGAAAGATATTGTCCACCCATAACATACATTTTAGGTAACAATATAATACTTATTTACGAAATAAAAAAGCATGAAAGAAAGGAGATGAGTTTTTACTCATCTCCTGCAATATTTTTGACAAGACAAACTGATTAAAGCTTATTGACGTGCAGAGCCAGCTTCGATTTCAAATTAGCGGCTTTGTTATCATGAATAACATTCTTTTTCGCTAATTTATCGAGCATAGTAGCAACTTTCGGAAGCAATTCGGAAGCGATCGTTTTATCTGTAGTTGTACGCAACTTTTTCACTGCATTACGAGTGGTTTTTGCATAGTAACGATTGTCTGCTCTTCTTGCTTCAGTTTGTCTGATTCTCTTTTCTGATGATTTATGATTTGCCATCTCTACAAATATAAAAATTCAACTTCTTTAGTAGTCTGTACGGGAATCGAACCCGTGTTACAAGAATGAAAATCTTGCGTCCTAACCCCTAGACGAACAGACCATAGGTCTTTATTGTTTTATTGGTAGTCTGTACGGGAATCGAACCCGTGTTACAAGAATGAAAATCTTGCGTCCTAACCCCTAGACGAACAGACCATCTTTCGCTTAGCGGATGCAAATATACGGCAAATTTGTTTCACACCAAAAAAAATGTCTTTTTTTTTCCATTATTTTCCATCATGCCCCTTAAAGTTCTTATAATGAAATCCTTGTATTTGACAAAAATAAAACGATGTTTACAAATAAATTACTACTTTTGTCACACTTATAAATGAAATTCCTCAATTTTAACGAATAAAAAATGGGTAAACTTTATTTGATCCCAACCCCCGTAGGTAACCTAGAGGATATCACTCTCAGAGCCTTACGTTTATTAAAAGAAGTAGATATCATTCTTGCCGAAGATACCCGGACTACAGCAAAATTATTAAAACATTACGAAATCGATACTCCTTTACTCTCTCATCATAAATTCAACGAACATCAGCAAGTCGATCGGATTGCAGAGCGAATAGAGCGAGGAGAAAATTTAGCTTTGGTAAGCGATGCTGGAACTCCGGGAATTTCCGATCCGGGATTTTTACTGACCAAGACTTGTGTGGAAAGAGGTATAGACACGGAATGTCTGCCCGGAGCAACGGCATTCGTTCCCGCTTTGGTGAACTCCGGATTTCCGTGCGACCGCTTTTGCTTCGAAGGCTTTTTACCTCAGAAGAAAGGACGGCAAAAAAGATTGACAGCACTTGCTGAGGAAACGAGAACGATGATTTTTTACGAATCCCCCTACCGGCTGGTGAAAGCCCTCGATCAAATGTCGGAAATTTTCGGGGAAAACCGCCCGGCCTGCGTCGCCCGGGAAATCAGTAAAATGTTCGAAGAATTCAAACGGGGAAGCCTCAAGGAACTGTCTGCATATTTCACTCAAAAAGGCGTGAAAGGAGAGATCGTAATTTTAGTGGCAGGCAAAGGTTATAACAACGATAAATATCTTTCCATCGAAGAAGAAACCGAGGAGGAAGAGGAATAAACAAAAGCACATCTTTACCTTCATTCAAAAAACAAATAGGGCGGCAAAAAAATTGCCGCCCTATTTTATATAATCCGGACCTAACCAAAGGTACCGATCTTTTCAAGATACTTAAAAATCAAAATTATCCAACTTAATCTGCGCTTTCAACATCACATTCAATTCCAGACTGGCATTCGCATACACCGAAACAGCCTTCCGGACTCCACCCTCCAAAGGAGTGGCA
>OGOU01002142.1_pt1 | contig 14307 bp, 7 predicted proteins | sample 1552721 | NCBI WGS metagenome assembly OGOU01 (sample SAMEA2580176, study PRJEB22360) | human gut metagenome | biome: human gut; feature: human-associated habitat; material: faeces | place: Denmark | collected 2008/2010 | reverse complement strand
TGTGCTCTTCCGATCTGTTGGCGGCACATTGTCTATCCACGGCATGGCGGGTTGCAGGGCGGGGGCGGTGTAGTAGTTCTCTTGAAGTATGTCATACAACCCCTGCGTATTGTCCATAAGGTACTTCACGCGGTAGTGGCCTTCGCCCGCCAGGCCGTGTGCACGGGTGAAGTTTATCTGCCGTTCCACCTCGTCCACAGTCCAGTTGCCTTCGCCGGGGTCGAGGAAGTAGATGCCCAGTCCGGGAATAATCTGCCGGCCGTTGCTTTGCTCCTGCCAGTCGAGGGCGAAAGGATAGAAACCGTTGCCGCGGAAGTACATCATAGGATATATCTGGTCTTGTATGCCTTCGCCCAGCCAGCCTTGTACGTCCTGATAGACGGTGTGGAACGCATTCCAGCCGCGCGACGGATAGCGGGCGGTGTCGCGGTACTTACCCACGGGGCAGGTGCTCACCTTTACCCAGGGCTTCAGCGCCTTGACGCCTTTATAGAGATAACGGACTATTTCCGTGATATTGTCACGCCGCCATTGCGCGAGGTCGCGTCCGTTGCCGTACTTCTTATAGGTATAGCTGTCGGAGAAGCGCAGGGCATGTTCGGGGTAGCGCAGGTAATCGAAATGCACGCCGTCCACATCGTAACGTTCCACGACTTCGCGGACAAGGCTCATCAGGTATTCTTTGGTCTGCGGATGTCCGGGATTGAGGAAATACTCGCGTTTATAAGGTACGCAGATAGCGGGTTTGCGTTTGGTGACCGATGCCTTGCCGAGGGCGGCGACATGCTTGCGGTTGCCTAAAGGAATGGTCACCATCCAGGCGTGGCATTCCATACCGCGTTTGTGGCATTCGGCTACGGCAAAGGCAAGCGGGTCGTAGCCGGGGTTGCCATCGGTTTTTCCTGTCAGGATGGAGTTATAAGGCTCGATGGACGATTTGTAGAGCACATCGCCCCGCGTACGGGTCTGAAACAGTACGGTGTTGAAGTTGGCGGCTTTCAGTTTGTCCAGTATCTCTACGAGTTCGTCCTGCTGCTTGCGGATGCTTTCGGGCGTGGTGGCGCGGGTGCGGGGCCAGTCCAGTCCGTAGACGGGGGTGACCCATGCGGCACGTACCTCGTGCTTGGGCGGCCGCTGGGCGGCAAGGGGAAGAAGACAGAAGATATATAATAGTATAAGGCTTGATTTCTTCATGTTGCTGTCTTGTTTTCGGTAAATGATGATTTCTCCTCTGCGGTGAAACAAATTCCTTTTTACTTCTTTATTTCTGTTATATTTCACGGCGAAGATACGTAAATCACCTGATAAAATTGCGTAGTTTAGTTAGAAACCGTTACATTTGCATACATAAAATACATTATTAACACTTGCTGGACATTAAACATTAGCACGCCATGATTACATTTACGCTCTGCCTGCTGGCGTTGGTTGCAGGTTATTTCATCTACGGACGCTTTATAGAACACGTATTCGGACCGGACGACCGCAAGACTCCTGCTATTACCAAAGCCGACGGGGTGGACTATATTCCGCTGCCTACGTGGAAAATCTTTATGATACAGTTCCTGAATATCGCAGGCCTGGGACCTATCTTCGGTGCAATCATGGGAGCGAAATTCGGTTCGGCATCCTATCTGTGGATAGTGTTCGGTAGTATTTTTGCTGGGGCGGTGCACGACTATTTTGCAGGAATGCTTTCGTTGCGCAACGGGGGCGAGAGCCTGCCGGAGATTATAGGCCGTTATCTGGGCGTGACTACCAAGCAGGTGATGCGCGGATTTACCGTTGTCCTGATGATACTTGTGGGAGCCGTGTTTGTGGCAGGCCCTGCCGGACTGCTCGCCAGCCTGACGCCGGAAACGCTGGACACCGTTTTCTGGATTGTGGTGGTCTTTATCTATTATATACTTGCCACCTTGCTGCCGGTGGATAAGATTATCGGCAAGATATATCCGCTGTTTGCCATTGCGCTGCTGTTTATGGTGTTGGGTATTTTGGTTATGGTTTACGTGAAGCATCCGGTATTGCCGGAAGTATGGGACGGATTGCAGAATACCCATCCCAACGCTTCGGCGCTGCCTGTATTTCCCATTATGTTTGTCAGTATCGCGTGCGGGGCTATCAGCGGTTTTCATGCCACGCAAAGCCCCTTGATGGCACGCTGCATGACGAGCGAGCGCCATGGACGTCCTATATTCTACGGAGCCATGATTACCGAAGGCATCGTGGCCCTTATCTGGGCTGCCGCCGCTACTTGCTTCTTCCATGAAAACGGAATGGCAGAGACGAAAGCCGCCGTCATTATGGATGCCATCATAACCAAATCAAGAAAAACGAAGTGGCAGACGCGACTGCCGCCGTCATTGTGGATGCCATTACGAAAGACTGGCTGGGAACAATCGGAGGCATACTGGCTATACTGGGTGTGATTGCAGCCCCCATTACCAGCGGCGATACCGCTTTCCGTTCGGCACGGCTTATCGTTGCAGATTTTCTGGGGATGGAACAAAAAACGATGCGCCGCCGTTTATATATCTGCATACCGATGTTTTTGGCTGCTATCGGACTGTTGCTGTACAGCCTGCGCGATAAGGATGGTTTCGATATGATATGGCGTTACTTTGCATGGGCCAACCAGACCTTGTCTGTCTTTACCCTATGGGCTGTCACAGTGTATTTGGTGCGTGCAAGAAAGCTGTATTTCCTGACGCTGATACCTGCCCTCTTCATGACCTGTGTCTGTACAACGTATATCTGTATAGCGCCCGAAGGTTTCGGCCTGTCGCATCCGGCATCCTACGGCATAGGAGCAGCCGGTGTGACGATAGCTCTGGTATGGTTCGTGCTATGGAAGAAAAGACAAACAGACTAAAAACTCTTAAACCGATGAAGAAACTCAAGAAATCTACCGGGCTGACCGTAGCCCTGCTTATTTATGTTTCTGCCACCGCGGCGTATTTCCTGCCGCGCAATACGGAAATCAGTAATACGGAGAAATATGTAACCGTAATCGCTTCGTATGTCATCGTACTGGCGTTGTGGCTGGTGCTGCGCAAAAAAGAGGAGTTGCAGCGTAAGCGCCGTGAAGAAGATAAAATAGAACGAAAATAATTATTCACTTAAAAACGAAAACAAGATGAGAAGACTTGCATTGATCGTATGCCTGCTTATTGGCACAGTGGCTGCCCACGCGCAGTTTGAAAAAGGAAAGTGGTTCGTCAACCCTTCCGTTACCGGACTTAATTTTTCCTACAATACGGAAACGGATAAGGCTCATTTCGGTCTTGAGGTCAAGGGTGGTGCTTTTTTAATCGATAACGTGGCTTTGCTGCTGGATGCCGGCGCTACATGGCAAGGAGGCGGAACGGATGTCTATACGTTGGGTGTGGGCGGACGCTACTATTTCAACAAGATTGGCGTATTTCTGGGAGCTGATGTAAACTTGAACCGTTACAACTGGGACGGTGGCGATAAAACCCGTTTCGGCTTCGGCATGGAGGGCGGTTATGCTTTCTTCCTGTCGCGTACGGTCACTATCGAGCCTGCCGTTTATTGGGATATAAATAAAGACCGTTCGGAATTCGGGTTGAAAGTGGGATTCGGTTTCTACTTCTAAAAAAGAAAAAGCTCTTTTTGCACAATATCTGATTTCGTCTCCTAAGATGGTTTGTTTCGTCTTAGGAGACGATTTTTTGTTTCGTGGGATGAAAAAACATCCCGTAAGACGGATTAATCTATCTTACGGGACGTTTCTGACGGAATTGTACGTTTGGTTATTGTAGTTTTTCTCTTAGGAACTGCCCTGTGTAGCTTGCCGCACATGCCGCCACTTCTTCCGGTGTACCGGTTGCCACGATATAGCCGCCTTTGTCTCCGCCTTCGGGGCCGAGGTCGATAACATGGTCGGCACACTTCACTACGTCCATATTATGCTCGATGATAACGATGGAATGGCCGCGGCGTATCAGTGCATCAAAGGCTTCCAGCAGTTTGCGGATGTCGTGGAAGTGCAGGCCGGTGGTAGGCTCGTCGAAGATGAATAGCGTAGGGTCGGCTTTCTCCATACTGAGGTAGTAGGCCAGTTTTACGCGCTGGTTCTCACCGCCGGAGAGGGTAGAGGACGACTGGCCGAGTTTGATATATCCCAACCCCACATCTTGCAGCGGTTGCAGGCGCTTCACGATTTTCTTCTGTCCGTGTTCGGTGAAGAATTCAATGGCTTGGTTAACGGTCATTTCCAGCACATCGTAGATATTGACATCATGGTATTTCACTTCCAGCGTATCTGCCTTGAAGCGTTTGCCGTGGCAGGATTCGCACTCCAGCACAAGGTCTGCCATGAACTGCATCTCTACGGTGATGGTTCCTTCGCCCTTGCACTCCTCGCAGCGGCCGCCTTCGCTGTTAAAGCTGAAATGGCCGGCGGTATAGCCCATTTGTTTGGCGAGGGGCTGTTCTGCCCAAAGTTTGCGTATTTCGTCGTAGGCCTTTATGTAGGTTACGGGGTTGGAACGCGAGGACTTGCCGATGGGGTTCTGGTCTACAAACTCTACGTTGCGCAGATTTCGCAGGTCTCCGCTGATAGAGGCAAACTCGCCCGGTCGGTCGGTGCATTCGTCCAGTTCGCGTTTGAGGGCGCGGAAGAAGATATCGCGCACCAGTGTGCTTTTACCGGAACCCGATACGCCGGTGACTACGGTCATTACATTGAGCGGAAAGCGTACGTCCACGCCTTTCAGATTGTTCTCGCGGGCGCCTGTGATTTCAATATACTGGTTCCACGGGCGACGGCTTTCGGGCACGGGAATGGTTTCCTCGCCCAGAAGATAACGCACGGTGTAGCTGTTGCTGCCTTTTTGCAAATCTTTCATGTCTCCCTGGTAGACAACCTCGCCGCCCAGACGTCCGGCCTTGGGACCGATGTCGATGATATAATCGGCGGCCCGGATGATTTCTTCGTCATGTTCCACCACGACCACCGTATTGCCCAACTGTTGCAGTTGGCGCAAGACGTGTATCAGCTTGTCCGTGTCGCGGCTGTGAAGTCCGATGCTCGGTTCGTCCAGAATGTAGAGACTGCCCACAAGACTGCTTCCCAGGGAAGTTGCCAGATTGATACGCTGGCTTTCACCGCCGGACAGCGAATTGCTGAGGCGGTTCAGGGTGAGGTATCCCAAACCTACATCCAGCAGGAAGCGGATGCGGTTGTTGATTTCTATAAGGATGCGGCGGGCAACGTCGGCATCATGCTTGTCCAGCTTCAGGTTGTCGAAAAACACTTTCAGTTCGGTAATGGGCAGGTCTACCAGTTCGGAGATGCTGCGTCCGCCCACCCGTACATAACCGGCTTCGGGCTTCAGCCTTGTACCGTGGCATTTGGGACAAAGGGTTTTGCCGCGATAACGCGCCAGCATAACGCGGTATTGTATCTTGTACTGGTTTTCCTGCAACATTTTGAAGAAGGCATTGATACCCTCGAAGTAGCGGGTTCCGTCCCACAGCATGCGGCGTTGTTCGTCGGTTAACTGGTAGTAGGGAGTGAAAATGGGGAAGCCGGCTTTCTCCGCACCGCGTATCACCATGTCTTTCCATTCGCCCATTTTCTCGCCGCGCCAGCACACCACGGCGCCGTCGTATACGGAAAGGGAGCGGTTGGGGATGACGAGATGTTCGTCGATGCCCACGACACGTCCGAAGCCTTCGCATTCCGGACATGCACCGATGGGGGAGTTGAACGAGAACATCTGGTCGTTGGGCTCTTCAAACGTGATGCCGTCTGCCTCGAACTTGGTACTGAAACGGTACAGGCTGGTACTGCCGTCCGGTTGGTAGAAACGCAGCAGGCAGGCTCCGTCACCCTCGTACATGGCGGTTTCGGCGGAGTCGGTGAGGCGGCTGACGGCATCTTTCTCGCCGGAAACCGTCATGCGGTCTACCAATAGGAATACGGTGTCACCGTCTTTAGGCTGATACTCGTCAATGCGCACCATTTCTCCGTTCACTTCCAACCGGTTGAACCCTTGCTTCAAGTCTATTTCCAATTGTTGCTGCAAGGTACGTCCTTCGCGGAGCAATATCGGGGTGAGCACGGTATAGCGTGTTCCCTCAGGTTGCCGGAGCATGCAGTTCACGATGTCCTCGGTGGAGTGTTTCTTTACTTCCTGTCCGCTGACCGGACTGAAAGTCCGTCCCACACGGGCGTAGAGCAGGCGCAGGTATTCGTAGATTTCAGTAGAAGTGCCTACGGTGGAACGGGGATTGCGGCTGCTTACTTTCTGCTCGATGGCAATGGCAGGGGGGATACCCTTGATGAAATCGCATTCGGGCTTACTCATACGTCCCAAAAACTGGCGGGCGTAACTGCTGAGGCTTTCCACATAGCGCCGTTGCCCCTCGGCATAGAGTGTATCGAATGCGAGCGAGGACTTGCCGGAACCGGATAGTCCGGTTATGACGACCAGCTTGTTGCGGGGAATTTCCACATCAATATTTTTCAGATTATTGACGCGTGCTCCCTTTATGATGATAGATGTATTTTTTGCCATAAGACGATTGAAAATGAATTGAGTTGCAAAGATAATCATTATCTTTGCGACACAATATTTAAAAAGAATAAAATGAAAGTGAGAAATCTCCTCTTGTTACTGGCTTTCTGCTGCCTTTCACTGGCTGTACAGGCACAGTTCGTATCCACATCCGCACATCCTAAACGTGAATTTCGTGCCGCATGGATTCAGGCGGTAAACGGACAGTTCCGTGGCATACCGACCGACCGGTTGAAGCAAATCTTGATAAATCAGTTGAACTCCCTGCAAGATGCAGGTATCAATGCCATTATTTTTCAGGTGCGTCCCGAAGCCGATGCGTTGTATGCTTCGCAGTACGAACCGTGGAGTCGTTTCCTGACGGGTGTGCAGGGCAAAGCCCCGGAACCTTATTGGGACCCTATGCAGTTTATGATTGAGGAGTGCCACAAACGGAGCATGGAGTTTCATGCCTGGATTAATCCGTATCGGGTAAAGACTTCGTTGAAGAACGAGCTTTCGCCCATCCATATTTATAATTCGCATCCGGAGTGGTTCGTGACGTATGGCGACCAGCTTTACTTCGACCCTGCGCTTCCCGAAAGCCGCAATCATATCTGCAAAGTGATAACCGACATCGTGTCGCGCTATGATGTGGATGCCATTCATATGGACGATTATTTCTATCCCTATCCTATCAAGGGAAAGGATTTCCCGGATGATGCCAGCTTTGCACGCTATGGCGGCGGTTTCAGCAATAAGGCGGACTGGCGCCGCAGTAATGTGAATATTCTCATTCAGAAAATACATGAGACGGTCCGCGGACTGAAACCCTGGGTGAAGTTCGGTGTGAGTCCTTTCGGTATCTACCGCAATCAGAGCAGCGATCCGTTGGGCAGTGCCACAAACGGTTTGCAGAATTATGATGATTTGTATGCCGATGTACTTCTGTGGGCACGCAAAGGCTGGATTGATTATAACATACCTCAAGTGTATTGGCAGATAGGACATCCGGCTGCCGACTATGAAACTTTGGTGAAGTGGTGGGCAAAGCATACGGAGAACCGTCCTTTGTTTATCGGCCAGTCTGTAATGAATACGGTACAGAATGCCGACCCGAAGAATCCGTCCGTCAATCAGCTTCCCCGCAAGATGGCTTTGCAGCGGGCATATCAGACAATCGGCGGCAGTTGCCAATGGCCTGCCAGCGCAGTAGTGGAGAATGCCGGCAAATACCGCGATGCGCTGGTTGCCGAGTATCATAAATATCCGGCTTTGCCGCCCGTATTTGACTTTATGGACAATGAAGCTCCGGATAAGGTACGCAAGGTAAAACCGGTGTGGACTGCCGACGGTTACATCCTTTTCTGGACTGCTCCGAAGTTCAAGGATGAAATGAACCGTCCGGTACAGTATGTTGTCTACCGTTTTGCTTCGAAGGAGAAGGTGGATATTGACGACCCTTCGCACATTGTGGCTGTTACGTGCAATACTTTCTATAAGTTGCCTTATGAGGATGGCAAGACGAAGTACCGTTATGTGGTTACGGCGCTCGACCGCCTGCACAACGAATCCAAATCTGTAAGCAAGAAAGTGAAGCTGTAGGAATCAACTGTCAATAAAGTATCAGCCCTGCTATTCCGCATACTATAATCATCAGTATGGGGTTGACCTTATATTTTCTTGTTCCGATGAAAGCTGCAAGGAAGATGATGATACTGATGATGAAAGAGTACATATCTTCCTGGGGCGAACTGAAGTTCTCCGTATTCATCAGCACCAGCGCAGCCGATGCCAGCAGTCCTACTACCGCCGGGCGAAGTCCGCTGAATACGGCTTCTACTGCCGGGTGCTTCTGATATTTCAGAAAGAATTTGCTGATAGTGAGCATCAGGATGAACGAAGGCAGCACTACGGCGAAAGTGGCTACGCAAGACCCAAGCACTCCCATGCTCGTGCCGTATTGTTCGGCTATCGTGGAATAGCCTACATAGGTTGCCGAATTGATGCCGATAGGGCCGGGAGTCATCTGGCTGATTGCTACGATGTCGGTAAACTCCTGCGGTGTGAGCCAGCCGTAACGGGTGACTACCTCACCTTGTATCATGGACAGCATGGCGTATCCGCCGCCAAAACCGAACAGGCCGATTTTAAAGAATGTGTAGAATAGATGGAGGAAAAGCATGATGTAGTGATTAGTGGTTAGTGGTTAGTGATTAGCGATAAGTGGGGTGGTTTTGTTTAATTTTTAACTGTTGGTTTTCGGGAAGCGCAGCCTTCCGAACAGGTATCCGCCTATACCGGCAGCAATGATAATCCAGATGGGGGAGAAGCCCAATAACCAGATAAGCAGAGCCGAGACAATAGGAATCCATATCGTGTAGCGGTTGATTTTGGCGGATTTGGCCATACTGAAAGTCGGAGCGGCTATCAGTGCTACAACTGCCGGACGGATACCCTTGAAGATACGCTCTACGTAGACATTGTCTTTGAAGTTATGGAAAAACAAGGCTATGGCAAGGATAATGAGGAAAGAAGGCAGTATCGTTCCCAGGGCGGTAACGATGCTTCCCCGTATTCCACGCAGGCGGTAGCCTATGAATATGGATATGTTGACCGCAAGGATGCCCGGTGCCGACTGGGCGATGGCAAGCAGGTCTATAAAATCCTCTTTGGCTATCCACCGGCGTTTCGTTACGATTTCGTCCTCAATCAATGGAACCATGGCATAGCCGCCGCCAATGGTGAATGCACCGATTTTAAAGAAAATGGAAAATGCTTCGGTATATATATTCGTCATATCATGTGTAATGCTGTAATTCGGTTTATTGTTTGCCCTCTCCAATATTTCCTTCTTCTTTTGCATATTGGCTCGGACTGATATTAAAGTGTTTCTTAAAGACTTCACGGAAGTATTTGGCATCGCTGAAACCGGTCATTTCGGCAACTTCGGTGATGGTGTACTTTTGTTCCTTCAGCAGTTGCATGGCACGTTTCAGGCGTATCAACCGTACATAATCTCCCGGAGCCTGGTCGGTCAGTGCCTTTAACTTGTTGTAGAAACTGGTACGGCTCATGTTGAGCAGGGTGCAAAGCACATCAATCGTGAAGCTCGGATTGTCCATGTTGTCCTCTACATTCTTCTTGATGCTGGCAATGAATTTCCAGTCCAAATCCGTAGAACAGTTGATGCATTCCGTATTGTGGGTATCATCGTTCAGCTCCAGATTGCCGTATCTGTGGCGCAATAAGGCACGGTTGGCAAGCAGATTGGCAATGGTGGCGCGCAGGATTCCGATGTTAAACGGTTTCACGACGTATTCATCCGCTCCGGTTTGCAGCCCGTCGATGATGTTTTTGTCCGTATTGAGGGCCGTAAGCAGGATAACGGGGATGTGCGAGGTATCAATGTCATTCTTCACTTTCTGGCACAGTTCATCACCCCGCATTTCGGGCATCATGATGTCCGAGATAATCAGGTCGGGGAAATACTCCTTCACGATACAAAGCGCCGATTTTCCGTTGGAACATACTTGTACATGGTAGTTCTCCGCCAGCGTACGCCGCAGGTATTCCTTCAGTTCGTCGTTATCCTCTACTATCAGTATTTTCTGGCGGTTACCGGCATCCTGAGTTTGCTGTTGGGCATGTTCGTAACCCTCTATGGGCGTGTTGAAGGCAGGGGTGTCCGGAGTGCCCTTTTCCGGAGAGGTGATTTGTTCCGGTTCATTGTTCTGTTCCTGCTCTTTGGTGGGAGCAGGACGGTGTATGGCCTTGCGGTAGCGTTTCTCGCCTTTAGGGAAAGATACTTTGATGCAGGAGCCTTTTCCTTCGGTGCTGGTGAAGTTGAGCTTTCCTTTATGCATATGCACGAGTTTCCATACAAGAAGCAGTCCGATGCCGCTGCCGGTTACTTTGGAATTGATGGCATTGCTGCCGCGGAAGTGCATCTTGAACAGCTTTTTCTGCTCGTCCAGTGGAATGCCGATACCCGTGTCACTGACTTCCACGTTCCAGGTATCTTCCGTTTCGTAAGCATAGACATGCACGCTTCCGCCTTCGGGCGTGTATTTCAGTGCATTGGATATGATATTCTTCAAAATGGAGTCCATCTTATCCTTATCCAGCCAGACATTCAGATAGCGGAAGTTGCTTTCGTAAGTCAGGTCGATGTGCTTTACGGAAGCGTATGAACGGAAAACATTGACAATGTCGGTCATATAAGCTCCCAGTTCGTATTCGGATACGTAGAAATTGTTCGAATAGGTATCCGCACGTTCAAAGTTTATGAGGTTGGTTGTGAGACGTAGCAGGGCGTTGACGTTGCGAAGCGCCGTGCTGAGGTTGTCCGTTCCTTCCTTGCTTAGTTTCTCACGGTCGGAGAGTTCTTCCAACGGTGCTTTGATGAGCGTCAGCGGAGTACGGATGTCATGCGCGGTGTTGACAAAGAAACGGATCTTGTCATCGGATATCTTTCGTTGCTTGCGCAATACGATTATGCGCAATGCGATGCTTGCAATTGCAACAAGGATAAGCGCATACAGTAATAATGCCCATATGCTGAGCCAAATGGGTTGCTCGACAATAATATCTATGCTGCGCTCTTCCAAGACCATACGCCGGTCTTCACTGGATATGGCGCGGACACGCAGGGTGTAATGACCGGGATTCAGATTGGTGAACCGGATGACATTTTCCTCTCCCGGACGGCTCCAGCCGTCATAGAATCCTTCCAGTTTCCACGAATACAGGATGAGGGAAGGATAGTCATAATTGATGGACGATACCTGAAGCGAAAATATATTCTGGCTGTATTTCAGTTTCAGGCTTTTGGTTTCGTCGATATCCAAAACCAAAGGAGAACCTTCGTCTTTGGGGTATACTGTTTGGTAGAAAACGCGCAAATCGCTGAATATCATGCGCGAACTGTACTCGCGGGGCAATACCATGTCTCTTGGAAATTCTATGGCTCCGTCGGTACTTCCGAAAATGGCATTCCCGTTCTTGCGCAGTGTTCCGGAGTTGGCATTGAAATGGTCGGAATGCAGTCCCTGCTCTTTGGTCCAGTTATGGAATCTTTTTTCTTTGAGGTAGAAACCGCTCAGTCCGTATTCTGTGCTTAAGAGAATATCATCTTTTCCGTCTGACAGAATTGTATAGATATTGTTGGAGATAAGTGCGCAGTTATCTTTATGATAGTGTTCAAAGTTCTGCCTGGCAGGGTCGTAAATCAGCAGACCGGAATTGTTTGTGCCGATATACAGCAGTCCGTTGGGGGCCTGATACAGGGAGTATATATAGGAGGACTCTACCGGCAGCGATATGTACCGGTATTTGCCGGTTGCTTTCTCCAGCAGGTATAAGCCGTTGGCTGTACCTATCCACATGTATTTTTCGTCCCGCTCCTTGATGTCCGTTATAACTTCCAGCCCGAGTATCGATTCAATGTTTTTATGTTTCAGGTCTATTCTTTTCAGGTTGTAGTATCCCCCCGACCAGATATAACCGTCTCTGTCTTTGGTAATGGAACGGATGTACTTGTCGGGACGAATCGTTGCGCCGCCGAACAAGGCGGGCGTGAAAAAGCTGACAGAACGCTTTTTCTTATCTATCTGGTAGATGCCGGAACTGTAGCCGCCTACCCAGATAATGCCGGGACTGACCTCGCACAGAGACATGAATGTATGGCTCTGGTTCTTCTGCTCCTTATCGTAGACGCTCAAGAACGAATGCCATTGTTGGGTACGATGCTCATACAGGCTGATGCCGTTGTTGGTGGCATACCATAGGTCGCCCTCTTCGTCTTCCATAACGGCGTTTACCTGATCGTTGATGAGGGACTGTTTGTTACCGATGGAATGCTTTATCCATTTGTAATCGCTGTACCGGTTGTTGCGTACGGTAATGCCGATAGGATAGTTCGCCATCCAGATGCGTTGCTCGTTATCCACATATATGTCGTAGATTGTATTGCCGTTCATGGCGTTATATCGGTTGAAGTCGGCCACGATGTACGGTTCGGACCGGTAAGTGTCCACATCCATCTTGTAGACACCTGCACCGTCTGTCGCTATCAATATGTCTTTTTCGCCGAAGGTACAGATACGGTTGATGCTGACATCTATCAGGCCGGATTTGATGTGGAACGCCTTATGAAGGTTCAGATCGTATACATAGATACCTCTTTGAAAGGTTCCGATAAAGATTTTGCGGCTGCCTTTATGAAAGAACAGCTCGTTGATTTGCAGTCTTAGCGTATCCAGTTTCTCGCAAGGGCTTAGCGCAAGCACATTGTTTCTCAGTTCGGCATAATGCACGCCTACATCCGTGCCTATAAAATAGTGGGTCTCGTCTATCTGCTCGATGTCGGTGATGCTTTCGTTGATTTCATTCTTTATGACAACGGTTGCTTTTGTCAGGCTGTTATATAGGTAAATGTTTCTTTGGTTGCAGAGCCATATTATATTATTATCATCGATAAATCCATAGCTGACGGGAGTGTGCAGGCCTTCCGTCTCGCTTTTGGGCAATTTATATACCAGTTGGAAACGGTCGTGCTTGCTTTCATAACAGAACACGCGTCCTTGCTTGCCTATTTCCCATAGCCTTCCCTGCGAATCCGAATACAGCCAGTTGAGGTTCATCATGGAGTTGATTTCATCTTCGCCGTCCATGAGTTTATAGTGCTTGAATTCCTTTCCGTTATAACGGTCGATGCCGTCGTGCGTGAGGAACCACATGTAACCTTTAGGCCCTTTTTGAATCGCATATACCCGCCTGTTGCTCAAACCATCCTCTACGCCGATGTAGTTATATGTCTGAGCAGCAGCCAGAAAGGATGATATAAGGAAAAGAAAGAAAAAGAAATGCTTTTTCATATTAGCCGATTTTGGTATTTGAGTTTGATAAAGTTGGGGGGATTTAATATTAACACAAAAGTAGTGAAAATGTTTGAGATATGCAAAAAAGGAAATACAGAGTGGTAAAGCGGCAGGATGGAAGGCGGTGTGGAGATATAAGAAATGTGCCAAAGCTCCTGCAAAAGCAGAGTCTTTGGCACATTATCCATTATTGCATTACAGTTTTACACGTGGTTATTTCCCAGTCTTTTCTTCCACCCACTTGCGTGCGTTGACAAATGCCTCTATCCATGGGGTAACCTGGTCGCTGTGAACGCGGTCTTGCGGATAGTAGCCGTTCTGCCACGGGAAGATGGAGCGTTCCAGGTGAGGCATGATGGCCAGGTGGCGTCCGTCGGTGCTGGCTATTGCCGCAACGGAGTAGTCGGAGCCGTTCGGATTGCCCGGATATTCGTCGTAGGTATATTTTGCCACTACATTGTACTTGTCCTCATCGTAAGGCAATGAGAATTTTCCTTCTCCGTGTGCCACCCAGATACCGAGCTTGCTGCCGCTCAAAGAGCCGAACATTACGCTGCGGTTGGTAGGGATAGTCAGGCCGATAAAGGTCGATTCGAATTTATGGGAATCATTATGCAGCATCTTTCCCTTCTTTTCGTGGTCGGGAGTGATGAGGCCTAATTCCATCATAAGCTGGCAACCGTTGCATACGCCGAGAGACAGCGTGTCTTCGCGTGCATAGAACTTGTCGAGCGCCTCTTTGGCTTTCGGGTTGAAGAGGAAAGCGCCTGCCCAACCTTTGGCGGAGCCTAATACGTCGGAGTTGGAGAAGCCGCCGCAATAAACCACCATGTTTACGTCTTCCAGCGTTTCACGTCCGCTGATGAGGTCGGTCATGGTGACGTCTTTCACATCAAAGCCTG
>OGOU01002141.1_pt1 | contig 14311 bp, 15 predicted proteins | sample 1552721 | NCBI WGS metagenome assembly OGOU01 (sample SAMEA2580176, study PRJEB22360) | human gut metagenome | biome: human gut; feature: human-associated habitat; material: faeces | place: Denmark | collected 2008/2010 | reverse complement strand
ATTAAAATTTCTTTTTCGTTTCCTCTGTTTTTGATTATAAGAACATATTTATTTTGATCTATAATTAGAAATTATAGGAATCGCCGGGATTATAATAAATCAGCGATTTCGTAAATTAAGCGTTCGGATTTCTCCCAGCCGAGGCAAGGGTCGGTAATGGATTTACCATAGCAGCCGCCGCCTACTGGCTGATTGCCGTCTTCGATGTAACTCTCAATCATGAGACCTTTTACAAGTCCTCTGATATCTTTGGAAAGATGGCAGCTATGCATTACTTCTTTTGCAATACGAATCTGCTCAAGGTAATGTTTACCGGAGTTTGCATGGTTTGTGTCAATAATTACACCTGGATTCTTTAAGCTACTCTCCTGATATAACTCAAACAATTCATTTAAATCTTCGTAATGATAGTTAGAATATGTCTTACCATGTTTGTCAACATATCCTCTTAATAATGCATGTGCATATGGATTACCTAATGACTGTACTTCCCATCCACGGTACAGGAATACATGCTGTCCCTGTGCGGCTGTAATAGAGTTCATCATAACGGATAAATCTCCACCTGTTGGATTCTTCATTCCTACTGGGATTCCAACACCACTTGCAGTCAGACGATGCTGCTGATCTTCTACAGAACGTGCTCCGATTGCGACATAAGATAATAAATCAGAAACATAACGATGATTCTCTGGATATAACATCTCATCTGCACAAGTAAGCCCACTCTCAAGAATCGCTCTCTGATGAAGTTCACGAACCGCAATAATACCCTGAAGCATATCTGGCTTCTTTTCCGGGTCTGGCTGATGTACAAGACCTTTGTATCCGCCGCCTGTTGTACGAGGCTTATTCGTGTATACTCTAGGGATAATCATAATCTTATCCTTAACTTTCTCCTGCACTTTTGATAATCTTGTCAGATAATCAAGGACAGCATCCTCTCTGTCTGCAGAACAAGGTCCGATAATTAATAATAACTTGTCAGACTTTCCCTCAAAAATTCTTCGGATTTCAGGATCTCTTTCCTGTTTAATCTTTACGATTCTCTCATCTGCCGGAAACTGCTCTTTTAATTCCTTTGGTACTGGCAGTTTCCTGAAAAATTTCATATCCATATCCATAATCGTCTGTTCTCCTTTATATTACTTTCTTCTTTGTAAAAATGATTGCGTATTTATAAATCTTCCTTATCTTAACATAAAAGATGTATTCACACAACACTTTTTAGCTTTAAAGTGTAGAAAAATATTTTTCAACTATTTTAGAACGTGTTGCAAAAATGATTTTTCAAACACGCTCTATATATTTTGCGAGAGATTTCAATATTTTTTTTACTTTTACCTTCTGATGCTTTATAATAATATCATATAATAACGCCAAAGCACGTTTGAAAAATACTCTAAAAATTTTCAGGAGGAATTTATTGTGGATTCTACAACCAGCACAATCACAGAAGCTTACTCTATGGATTCTGCAGCTAACACAAGCATAGAGTCTTATACTATGGATTCTGCGGCCAGCACAATCACAGAAACTTACTCTATAGATTCTATAGCCGACACCCTTGCAAAAGCTTATTCTATTATAGAAGAAGGAGGACAGCCTTTAGCTTCGGAAACTACTTGTATACAATACATATTTTTATCTCCTTCTCACATTGAAGCTTTCCACAATAATGAACTGTATTTAGAATATATCCAGAATCTCGTAAAAGAAAGGTTCAATGTTTCCTTTCCTGAAGAAAAGTCTGCATTTGACCAATATTTTTCAGATTGCATTCAGCTAAAAGAACAGTTAGAGTCCCACGGAAATTTTGATAAGACTGTATGGCTTTCTTATACAACAAGCCTTCTTGAGTCTTTAAAAACACCGTACTATTCCGTGTATTCTTTTACTTTACTGACGTTAGAGTCCTGTTTTACAGATCCACAGCTTTTTGATAAGGTTCAGAAGTCTTTTTACTCTGTACTAATCAAATCTTCCGAAAAAAAACAGTCTATTATAAGAAAAATTATTGAGCACGCACCAGTTTATAAAAAATATTCTTATATCAAAGAAAATCTTCTTTCTGATATTTTGATAAATACCCTGGCTCTTTTTGGTGATGAAAAAGAATACTGGCTGGCATCTTTTATTAATCTTTTTGAAAATAACAATGCCGTACATTCTTTACCTAAAAATACAAGTAACAAGGAATGGAATACTCCCTCTCTTTTAATGATATTTTTTGAATGGGAGGAACTCTTCTTAAAAAACAGAGCATCAAAAGATTTTTCTTCTTTTTCTGAGTATCTTTCTAGCAGGACTCTATATTTTTATAAACACGCCGGAACTACTTCTGATAATTTACTGAAAAATGCAACAAGCAACGCATCTGTCACATCTGCCGGAACCTCTGCCTCCATAGATTCTGCAATTCTGTCAAATATAGAAAATGCTTATGTAGACAGCGAGTTTTTAAATACTTTTGCCTACAACATGACCACACGCCTTTATCATGCTAATCCGGCAATTGGTCGCGATCAGGAAATTTCAGATTTAGAATTAATTTTGATTTCTCCTAAAAAATCTCCTTTATTAATTGGAGAAGCTGGTGTCGGAAAAACGTCCGTCGTAGAAGGGCTGGCCTATCGTCTTCAGCGCGGCACTGTCCCTGATTTGTTAAAAAATAAAAAAATATTTAAATTGACTACGACTTCTCTTTTGAGTGGCACAAAATATGTTGGCGAAATGGAAGACCGTATCAAAAAGCTTGCTGGCGAATTAGAGGCACACCCTGATGTCATTTTATTTATCGATGAAATTCATACAATTGTTGGAGCGGGCTCCACAGAAAGCTCTAATAATGACATTTCAAATATGCTGAAACCCTATATTGACAGAGGAGATATTAAAATTATTGGCGCAACGACACGAGAAGAATACACTCGTTTTCTTCTTCCTGACAAAGCACTTACCCGCCGTTTTTATCCAATTTCTATTGAAGAACCTGATGAAGAATTAACTTTATCTATCCTTAGTGGAAGTATTCCTTCTATAGAATATGAAACAAAGGTAAAAAATACTTTCTCTGCTAATACAACGGAACGAATTCTGCGCACTTTAATCTCTATATCCATGCCTGAAAATCAGCCAGATGACCAGCCTGCAAAGCGTCCCGAACTTCCTCTCACACTTTTAGAGATGGCCTTTTCCTATGCTGCGCTCTCTGGAAAAACTGCTTTGTCTTGTGAATATATCGAACAGGCTGTACACCATAGTAATCGCTTAAGAAAAGAAATCCGAACAAACTTTACCTGTGCATTGTAAGATTTTTATGGTATTTCTGAAAAACTTCATATAGAATAGAAACTATAGCAACTTCATAAACTACGTCTGCAGACATTAATATAAAAAACTGCCAAATAGGCAGACTAACAGAAAATAATAAATAAATTGGGACTGTGTAATTAAGATTAAATATTATGTTCAAAAATAAAAATAATAATTATGAATCAGAACTGCCTTCAGTCAATTCTCTTTCATAAAAAAACCACGGACTCACCCCTAGTGTACTGCAGATTGTTAAATAATCATCCGCGGAGAGTGAGCCCTTAGCCTTTATTAAAGAGGACTTAGAAAGTCCAGTAGAGATCATAAATGTTTCTTCGGATATATTATGCTGCTCTAAATAATCTATTATCTTTTGTAAATTTATCATAAAGCAACCATCCTTAATAAGAGCCTTTTACTCTTAGAAACTAAACACATTATAGCATAGAAATTCTATTTAAACAAGAAATTTTTAATATTTTTTCTAGTTTAAATAGAATTTCCACAACAAGCGGAGGCCGCAATGAGAAATGACAATATTGCACGATCATTAAGATACTATAGAAATGTCAATCACAAAAGCATTGACGATATCATAGCTTTTTTAAGAGAACATGATTATGATGTCTCTGAAAAAACTATTTACGCATGGGAAAATGGTTCTAACCAGCCTCGCGCAGATATCCTCATGCTCTTATGCGAATATTACCAGATAGATGATGTCCTTACCGCCTTTGGATACAGAGATGCTGAGACCTCTTTCCTTCAAGACCCACTGTCTGTCTCGGAAATCTCTCTCATAAAATCATATCGTGAACATAAAGAAATGCAGCCAGCAGTACACAAATTACTCGACCTGCCAGCACCAGTAACAAGGACGCGCAGAAAAAGAAAACCTAAGAAATCCAATCCAGAAGTCTGATTCACAGAAAAAAGTTCTTGCATTCATATTCTATTTATGGTAAAATTAATATTCGTAAGCGGATATGGCGGAATTGGCAGACGCGCTAGATTCAGGTTCTAGTGAGCATTACGCTCATGCAAGTTCAAGTCTTGTTATCCGCATTACAAAAATAGTAAAGGGTTTGGAACATCTCCAAACCCTTTATTTTTTATCTGGAGCGTGTCTGAAAAATGCTCTAATTCTTATTTTTCAAACTTCTTATTCCATAATTCCACTGTACTAGTCATCGCCCCACTAAAACCGGCCTCTTTACATTTCTTTAATTTTTCTTCTGTATTAACAAACCCAGCTACATAATATTCTCCGTCCCATACTTTTTTAAATGTAGGAAGAAATTCTATAGCATGATAATACGGACGTAACTCAATAGCATCGAATTTCACCTCATTGATCGTCTTCAGGGCATTATCTACAGAAATGGAATCCATCAGCGTAATTCGATAAATCACCTTGACATTTAATCCCTTCATCATATGTAATTTCGTAATACTCGATCCAATAATTCCATCCACATGATAAAGCTTTTTGAGCATTTGAAAAGCAATCCTGTCTTTTCCCAGTCCATCTACCAATTCATGATTTACAATAACCGTCTTTCCAGCCTGATGACATATGTGACTAAGCTGCTGCAAATTTCCAATATGAACACCTGTAAGCTGTATACAGAGATTATCGGATTGTATTGCTTTTTTTAAGTATTTTACCTCTTTTACAGATGGAACAATTTTAAAATTACTTGTATTTTTCTCATTCTCCATAATAATTACATTTTCCTTTGCAAATTACTGTTTTCATTATAATATATTCCCCAGATAAATTAAATAGTAATTTGCCGGGGTGAGTAGACAGACGAAGTCTGAGAATCAAATCACTCCAACAATAAATAGCAATTCCCTCCCCAGCCAAAGCACAGCCCCCGAAGAGAGTCTAACCCCTATATTTGTGGCCTCGGAGCAAGGTTTGGATGCAAGCGTTTAAAGCGAGCATTCAAACCGCCGCGACTAAAGTCACAAATATAGGGGTTAGACTCTCTTCGGGGGCGTCTCTTTTGCCTGCGGCAAATTCCTATTTCACCGTCTTACAGGCGACTAATTCCACTCCGCTTCCTGCGAGGTTTTCCTTAATGACATCCCCCATCTTCACTGGAGCATTCACTTCAATTTCCTGAATCTCTTTCATAGCCTCTGTCATAATCTTTCGTGGAATCGGTTCTTTGGATTTTACAGGGATGAGCAGTTCTTTGCCGTTAATTACTGCATATACAGTACTTGTCAGCATACGTTCTGGATTTATCCATTCCTTGTGGGCAAATTTTTCTCCTCGTGGGCAGTTATTTCCTTCTACGCTTACTACTTCGTTGTTGTCAATCATTACTTTTAATGCACAGCCGGAAGGACAGGTTGTGCAGCACATTGTTACTTCTTTCATTACAGTAGCCTCCTTCTGTAATTATGTATACTCAGAATCTTTCTATGCTTAATTTTGTAAGAAGATTTTTATCAGTTGCTGTTCAATTTTCAGTTATACATTGACAAAACTCAAGTACAACTGATTAAAAATCAATGCTAAAGAAAGATATCAATCATACATATTAATTAAACTAATGTTACCTTAATCTCGTCCTGAACGTCTGCAAGCTGTGCGGCTGTCAGGTTTACATTTTCCATTATGCTCGGTACAAATTTCTTTGCTTTTTTGCTTTCAAAGATTACTTTATCGCCGCTTGTAATGCGGATTTTTGCAGTTTCCACTGGTCTGCCGACACGGAATTTAATTTTTGTAACTGGGGTTCTGTTTGCACAGATTCTTGTTGGAACCGTGTAGCGGACCATGCCTTCTGGGATAACTGCAATTTCTGTTTCTGCATTTGAAGTTCCACATGCTTCTGCTGCTGTCTCTACATCTGTAGATACTGCGGCATCTGCCTGCTGTGCGGCTGCACATTCTGCAGCATATTCAGCCGCATAAGTACCGGCATCTTCTGCTTCTTTTGTTACCTGATCTACAAGGTCGTGTACATGGAGCACATTACCACAGGCAAAGATTCCTTTTACGGATGTTTCTAAAGCGTTGTCTACTTTTGGCCCATTTGTGACTGGGTTTAATTCGATTCCTGCTTTTTTGGAGAGTTCATTTTCTGGAATTAATCCAATGGATAATAGTACAGTATCGCAAGGGATGATTTCTTCAGTTCCCGGAATTGGTTTTAAGTTTTCATCTACAGCGGAAACTTCTACTGCCTGTACTCGCTTGGAACCTACGATTTTTGTTACGGTTGTACTTAAATGCAGTGGGATTCCGAAGTCATCCAGACAGTTTTTGATGTTACGGTAAAGTCCATTTGCATATGGCATCAGTTCGTATACACCGACAACCTTAATGCCTTCGAGGGTTAATCTTCTTGCCATAATAAGACCGATATCTCCGGAACCAAGGATGACAACTCTGCTTCCCGGTTTGAAGTTTTCAAGGTTTACATAACGCTGTGCCAGTCCTGCGGTAAATACACCTGCCGGACGGGTTCCTGGAATACGAATCTGTCCTCTTGTTCTCTCACGGCATCCCATAGCAAGGACAACAGAACTTGCCTCAAAAACAAGCATTCCGTCTTCACTCATAGCAACGACATGTTTATCTTCTGTCACATCAAGTACCATTGTATTTAAGTAACAGGAAATGTCTGTTTCTGCCACCATATCTACATAACGCTGTGCGTATTCTGGTCCGGTTAATTCTTCTTTAAATATATGGAGTCCAAATCCACTGTGGATACACTGATTTAAAATTCCGCCAAGTTCATCATTTCTTTCAAGAACTGCAACTTTTTCTACTTTTTCTCTTGCCTTTAATGCTGCTGCAAGACCTGCCGGGCCGCCTCCGATAACTACTACATCATATTTTAATGTCCTCATTTTCTCTCACCTCACCCTTTAATTTTTCCGTATAATACCTGTGCTCCCTGTTCTTCGAAAAGTACCTGCTCTTCAGGGATTCCAAGTTCTCTGGAAAGAATCTGCATTACCTTGTACTGACAGAAACCACTCTGGCACCGTCCCATTCCTGCACGAGTTCTTCTCTTGACACCTTCTACGGTTCTTGCACCAAGTGTGGAATGAATCGCTGCTATGATTTCACCCTCTGGAACAGTCTCACACCGACATACAATTTTACCCCAGGCAGGGTCTTTTTTGATGAGTGCATCCTGTTCTTCTAAGGAAAGGTCGCTGAAATCCGGAATTGGTTCACGGTATGGGTTGTAGTCTGATTTATCTTTCAGATCTAATCCGGCATTTGCCAGAAGGTCTCTTACATACTCAGCAATCGCAGGGGAAGAAGCGATTCCCGGGGACTGGATTCCGGCAGCATGGATAAAGCCTTTTACTGTCTCAGATTCACGAATGTAGAAATCGTTTCCGTTGTTTAATACAACTGGTCGCTGTCCTGCAAAAGTACGAATAATACATCTTGGGTCAAAGTCTGGAAGAAGCATTTTGGCTCCTTTTATTAATTCATCAATACCATGTGCATCGTTTGTTACGTCATATTTATCTTCTCGCATTGTGGCAGTCGAACCGATAAGGAAGTTACCAGAAACAGTAGGAATCAATGCGATGCCTTTTGTATCCGGTCCCGGACAAGGGAACATAACTGTATGAATCGGAAGCACTTTATCCAGTACGCAAAGGTTTCCGTGACGGCCTTCCACCTGATATTCGTGGATACCTGCCATCGCTGCAACATCGTCCGCATGCACACCGGCTGCATTAACGATAAAACGAGTCTCATACTGTCTGTCCTGTGTGTATACAACAAAGTCTTCTTCTGCACGTTTTTCAATTTTACGCACTTTCTGGCAAAGACCAAGTTCTACACCGTTCTGCATTGCATTTTCCATAAAAGCAATGGCTACTTCAAATGGGTCTACCATTACGGTTGTATTTGCAAGTAGCGCACCTAACGCCTTATCACTGATATGTGGTTCTCTGTTATGGAGCTGCTCAAAATCTAAACGTTCTACTTTTTCTACACCGTTGATTCTGGCATTATCCATCAGTTCGTCTACCTTTTTTAAATCCTGATCGGAGTAGGCAACGACAAGTGTTCCTGTATGTAATATTTTAAAGCCTAATTCTTTAGAAAGTCTTGGATACATTCTTGCTCCCGGAGGATTCAGTTTTGCTTTTAATGTGCCCGGATGCGGGTCATAACCTGGATGGATTACTCCACCATTTTGTTTTGTTGCAGAAAAAGCTACGTCTGTACCGCTCTCTAACAAAATTGTTTTTAACTGATATTTTGCCAGTTCATGAGCAATTCCTGTACCGGTGATTCCGCCACCAATAATTACTACATCATACTTCATATGTCTACCCCTTTCTAGATTAAAAGATTTTATAACCAGTCTTTAGATTTCTCTACTGCCTTGCACCACTGTGCGTAAAGATTTTCTCTTGTTTCCTCATCCATCTGTGGTTCAAATACTCTGTCGGCTTCCCATAATTCCTTGATTTCATCTTCACTCTTGAAAATACCACAGCCAAGTCCTGCTAAATAACATGCACCAAGTGCGGTTGTCTCAATGTCTTTTGGACGTACAACGCGGCAATTTAAAATGTCTGCCTGGAACTGCATTAAGAAGTCATTCTTAGAAGCTCCACCGTCTACTTTCAGCTCTTTTAATTTGATTCCTGAATTGCGCTCCATCTCTTCAAGAAGGTCTCTTGTCTGGTATGCCATGGATTCTAATGCTGCTCTTGTAATCTGTTCTTTTGATGTAGCAGCAGTAATACCAATGATCATTCCTCTGGCACCTGTATTCCAGTGTGGTGCACCAAGTCCGGTAAATGCAGGTACGAAGAACACACCTCCGTTATCCGGGATACTTTCTGCCATAACACTTGTCTTAGCAGCATGGTCAACTAAGTTAATCTTATCTCGTAACCACTGAATAACCTGACCTGCAATTAAAATACTTGCACCCATAGAATATTTTACTTTTCCGTCTTTACCCCATGCAACTGTGAGAAGTCCTTTCTCTGTTTCTGGTGCAACATCACCTGTATACATCAGTGGTACTGCACTTGTTCCGTATGTATTCTTTGCTGCGCCTTCCTCGAAACAAGCCTGTCCAAATAATGCGGCACTCTGGTCACCAGCAATACCTGTGATTGGGATTTCTGCACCAAACCATTCTGGATCTGTATATCCAAAGATTCCTACCGATGGTTTGATTTCCGGAAGCATACATTTTGGAATATTCAGCATAGAAAGAAGTTCATCATCCCATTTTAATTCATGAGCGTTCATAACCATAGAACGAGCTGCGTTAGAATAATCTGTTGCATGTACTTTACCTTTTGTAAGGTTATAAAGCAGCCAGCAGTCAATTGTTCCGAATAATAATTCACCCTTTTCTGCTCTTTCCTGTGCGCCTTCTACTTCATCAAGAATCCAGCGGATCTTAGAACCAGAATACGTTGGGTCAATTACCAGGCCAGTCTTTTTGTTTACAGTATCGTTGTAACCCTCCTCAATCAGTTTCGCACAGATATCTGCCGTACGGCGGCAGCCCCAGACAATCGTGTTGTAAATCGGTTCTCCTGTTGCCTTATCCCAGATTGTTGTGGTCTCTCTCTGGTTGGCAATACCGATTGCCGCGATGTCTTTTCCTGTAAGACCTGCTTTTTTAATTGCATTCCGGGATGTTCTTAATGTAACTTCCCACACGGTCTTTCCACTCTGCTCCCACCAGCCGGAATTCGGGAAAAACTGCTCATACTCTTCATAGTCAATCGCTACTGTTTTACCCTTCTCATCATAAACAACACCTCTTGACCCCGTTGTTCCCTGATCCATTACTAAAATGTAGTTTGCCATATACCTGCTCCTCCTTTTTTAATTGTTCCTGCCAGCTTCACCCTTTAAAACCGGTCAGGATGTTAGATAATTAAAAAAGTCCTGCTTAATAAGACTGTCAAAACTTCAACAGCCTCATAAGCAGGACTCATAACTCTCTCCCGTTAATACATTATTTTGTTGTATCGAAAATAATCTTATAAGCTTTAATTATTAGTTAGGCATATCCTTGTAGAATACTTCAAGAATCTCTGCGGCAGATGCAGCACCTGGGTCAAGATGACCGATAGCACGTTCTCCAAGTCTCATAGCACGGCCTTTTGTTGCTACGATATTTCTTGTAGACTCTAAACCTGCCTTACCAGCTTCAACAGCTTTCTCCATAGCTTCTTTGGCTGGTGTTCCGCCTTCGTATTCTTTGCGGAGTGTCTCAACTGCTGGAACAAATGTGTCAAGCATAGTTTTCTCTCCAGTTGTGGACTTACCACGCTTTTTGATAATCTCAACACCTTTTTCCATCATGGCGATAAATTCTTCAAAAGTTGCTCCCTCATCTGGGCCTTTTGTCTTAATTGGAAGTCCAAACTTCATAAAGAAACTTCCGTAAAGTGGTCCTGAAGAACCGCCTACCTTGTCAAGAAGTGCTGTACCAACTTTGTTATAAAAGTCTCTTACACTTAATCCCTTCCAGTCTTCAATATTTTTATTAACTTCACGGAAACCGATAGAAAGGTTGATTCCGTGGTCACCATCACCGATTGCTGAATCTAGGTCTGTAAAATACTCTTTTCTATCTTCAGCTAAAACAATTAAATCTCTGATTACCTGTACGAAGTAATCTTTACTTAACATGTATTCACTCATTATTAATCACCTTTATTATTTCTGTGTAAAGTATGGAGTGTCGCAAGGTGCATCCATTAATTCTTTTAATTCGTCATCCAGTTTCATTAATGTTACAGACATACCAGCCATATCCATAGAACAAGCAAATGGTCCTACTAATGCTTTGTAAACTTTGATTCCCTTTTCTTCAAGAATCTGAGCTACTCTTCTATAACATACATGAAGGTCGATAAGTGGTGTAGCACCTAAGCTGTTTACAAGAACGTAAACTTCGTCTCCTTCAACGTATGGAAGATCTTTAAGGATTGGCTCCATAATCTCATCAATTACATTATCTGCTGTGTCGATCTTACCTCTTCTGATACCAGGCTCACCGTGGATACCCATACCGATTTCCATGTCACCATCTTCCATATCGAAGATTGTTCCGCCCTTTGCAGGAAGAGTTGCAGAAGACATTGCAACACCCATAGAACGAGTATTGTCATTCGCTTTCTGAGCTGCTGCTACTACTTCGTCTAAGTCTGCACCAGTTGCTGCCTTAGCACCTGCTACTTTAAATACGAAGAAGTCACCAGCGATACCTCTTCTGTCAGGAATATTCTCAGAAGAAACAACATCGTCTGTTACGAGAACTGTCTCTACTCTGATATCGTCTTCCTCATCAGCCTTCTCAGCTCCCATATCGAAGTTCATAACGTCTCCGGCATAATTACCATATAAGTAAATACATCCTTTTCCGTTATCACATGCTTTTGCTGCTGCGTAGCATGGGTCTGGAGATGGGGATGTGTTAATGTTACCGATTACAACAGCATCTGCGAAATCTTCTCCCACATAACCGATGAATAATGGCTCATGTCCTGAACCTCCACCGATGATAACACCAACTTTATCCTTTGTTCCAGCGTCATTCGCTAAAACAACACGTCCCTGTGCCTCATCTAAATCACACATCTTAACATATTGTTTATGTGCGCCTACATAACCTTCTACCATTTCTTCTACGATATCATATGGGTCATTGAAAAGTCTTTTAATCTTTGCCATTGTAAGTCTACCTCCCAAAACTTAATTAGTTTTTATGTACATTGCGTGCATCTTCTGATGCTTTGATAACATCCGCTACATCATCGCTGATTGTTCCCTGAACAACACCAGCTAAAGCACCTTCAACAATCGGTGCGTCTACTAACTGAACCTTCTCAGCTAAATCTTCATCAATTAAATCAATCGCTGTCTCTGCGCTTAAAATAGAACTTCCTAAATCAGCATAGATTAAGATATGATCACAATCTTCTACAGATTCAATAGCTCCCTGAATCTTGATTGCACTTGTTCCGATTCTTCCTCCGTCTGCGCCACCTGCAGCAACTACCTGCACGGAACCATCGTTCATCTCATCCACAAGTTCCTTTAAGCCCTTTGCGATGTATTCGCTATGTGATACGAGTACTACTCCAAACTTTGCCATGTATTTCTCCTCATCTCTGGTCTTCTGTTATAATCAGCCTTTATAACAAAAGTATAATTGCAACATAAAAAAGCCATCATCATGTTGCAATACCTACAACTATTCTAATTCATTATCCATTAAATTTCAATATGTTTTTAAAAAATTCACAATTTATTTAAGAACATCTCTGATAATCTTGTTAAAATTATCTGCCTGCCATGCAGAACGTCCGATAAATAAGCCATCAATGTGTTCCATCTTACTCAGACCTACTGCATTCTCCGGATTTACACTTCCTCCATATAAAACCGGAATCTCATTCCCTGCCTCTTCTCCAAAGAGTTCAACTAATGTTTCGCGGATGACGATATGGATCTGCTCTGCATATTCCTTCGTTGCAGGCTTTCCGTTCACCCCAATCGCCCATACCGGTTCATAAGCAATCCAAAGCTTTTCTGTCTGTTCCTTCGTTACACCGTAAAGCCCCTTCTTTAACTGAATACGGATAACCTCCTCTGAAATTCCGTAATCCTTCTGCTCTCCGGTTTCACCCACACATAAAAGCGTTGTAAAATTATGATTTAAGGCACATAACACCTTTTTATTCTCTTCTTCATCGGTCTCTCCGAGAACATGACGTCTCTCAGAATGTCCAATCATTACGATATCCGTTCCTACTTCCTGAAGCATCAGTGGAGAAATCTCTCCTGTGAACTGTCCCTGTTCCTCCCAGCCCATGTTCTGCGCTCCAACCATCAAAAGGTCTTCATCTTTTGCTTCATTCGCATCTCTCAGCGTTGTATAAGAAGGAATAACAAAGAGCTGCATGTCTTCTCTGCTGATATCCTTTGTCAGCTCCTGCAACTGAGAAACAAATTCCACAGTATCTTTGATTGTCTTATACATTTTGGTATTTGTACCAAAGTAAATCTTCTTTTTTGCCATTATATCGACCTTTCTAGAGCGTGTTTGAAAAATACTTACTAAAAAATGTACATCACACTTTATAAATGCTTTTCAAATACGCTATAATGCAAATATTTTCACTTCAAACAACAACACCTTGTTATTTTAGCATATATTTTCATTTTTACCCACATCAAAAAGTATTTTGTGCTGTTGCGTTTCTATATAAAAAGAAAGACCGTGATTGGCCCTGAAAGTGTCATTGAGGGCCGTATTTTCCACAAGAGTTTTAATAATCATTTTGCGCTCCTGATTACAGATGTTCTTTGGCCATATTGAGGGCATGCTGCAAAAAATCTATGTATTCGCGGCGTACAGAAGGCTTCTTGGTTGCCAAAAAACTGTAGAAGTCGCGTGAGAGTTCTTGATGGTAGCGCTCATGCAAGGCAAAGACCTTCTGGCCGGATTCGGTCAGGTACAGCGCTATGTCTCTGTTGTTATCCGGCTGTTTTGTCTTGCGGATAAACCCTTTCTTTTCAAGCTGCACTAAAATTTTGTGGGTTACCCCTCGCGTAATGCCAAAAAATTTTGCCAGCTCTGCGCTGGTAATCCCTTCCGATTGGCCGATAAGGGCGATGCTATGCAGCTCGCGCCGGTAAAAAATGTCTTTTCCAAAAACCACGGGCCGCCTGGCCAGCGTGGTTACGGTTTCGATCAGTTCCAGAAATAGGTGGGCTATTTTTTCGTTCTCGGCGTTCACAACCACTCTCCATACCGTGATGATCAAAATTGTATGCTAGGCATACAAAACTGGCAATCTTTTTCTCAAAGCCTTTCTGTGCTGGTCTTCCGTCGTGTGGGTTTGCACGTTCTGCTTTTGCATGACGTACATTCTTATGTTATGTGACGCCACATATGAGGCCGACCAGCGCGCCCGCTTGCTTCTCCAAAATTTTTGCGCAGATTGG
>OGOU01002139.1_pt1 | contig 14318 bp, 8 predicted proteins | sample 1552721 | NCBI WGS metagenome assembly OGOU01 (sample SAMEA2580176, study PRJEB22360) | human gut metagenome | biome: human gut; feature: human-associated habitat; material: faeces | place: Denmark | collected 2008/2010 | reverse complement strand
CGCAATGCTCACAAGATCCTTAGTCTTGCTCGTCTGCCAGTTCCGACACTTCCGCGAACAAGATGAATTATAGCAGTGTCCTCTTGTATTGTCAACAGTTTTTTGAAAAAAATATAAAAAATCTTTTTTTAGAAAAAATCAAAAAAATTTTGTTCAAAAAAGGAGGATCTTATGAACAAATTCAAAAAATTAACAGCAGTGCTGCTGAGTGTTATTATGTTAAATTTAACGCTTTCAACAGCATATGCGGCAGGAAGCTCATCCGAAAATTCCGACTCCTCCGCAATTCCTGCAAATGCGGAATATATAGAGGGCGAGGCTATTGTCTGTATAAAAAATCAGACAACAGGCAATCCCGGCAAAAAAACTGCGTCTATAAACTCTCTTGCAAAAAATATTCCCGACTTTGAGTACGAGGAGCTTATGACGGTAGACAGCAGTGCCGAAGTCAGGGAGCAATCAGCTCGTTATGCCACGGTACAGAAAACACCGTCACCTATTAAAAGCTCAGACGAAAAATCAATTATGCTTGTAAAATCAGACTCAATGGATACGGAAAGCCTGATTAAAAAGCTTGAAAAAAATCCGAATGTTGAATTTGCCGAGCCAAACTACATTCAAAGGGTTGAGTCCACTGCCTCAAACGAGCCGTATTATGGCAATCAATGGTATCTTAATAATGACGGAAGTCATTTTGAAAGTACGGGGTATGACCTCAATGTAAATCCAATATATGACAATGTAACCACAGGAAGTGACAAGGTTGTGGTCGCTGTAATTGATACGGGTGTTGATTATACTCACGAAGATTTAGCTGAGCGTATGTGGGACGAAGGATTAGAATATTCACAGCTTAAAGCACTTGGCGGCGGAAAATACGGTTACTGTGCCGTAGAATATAACTCTTTGGGCGAGGAGTATGCTACTGATGACCCTTATGATGATTTCGGTCACGGAACTCACTGTGCGGGAATTATAGGTGCTGCCTGGAATAATAAAGGAGTTGCAGGCGTCAGTGACAACGTTGAGATAATGGCTGTTAAAATCTGCAACGATCAGGGGCAAATGCCTACGAGCAGCATAATTAAAGCCTTTAATTATGTTGATACAGCTCTTGACTGCGGTGTGAATGTAAAAGCAATCAATAATTCCTACGGCGGAGGATTAATGGGCTCTGCTGTTATGTACGCTGTCAATCAGTGCGGTTCAAAAGGTGCGCTTTCGTTTTTTGCTTCAGGTAACGAGGCGTGCAATTTGGATATTAACTATATTGACAAAATGGATTCCCCTTACATTGTTACCGTGGGCGCAACGAACGCTATGGGAGAATTATCAAGCTTCAGCAATTACGGTAAACATTTGGTTGACATAGCTGCTCCGGGATCATTTATATTATCAACGGTACCCGAAAAGTTCGGCACATATATTCCTGAGCTTATGCCGGCGGATTCTACATATTCAATAAATAATTTTGACGGTAAATCATCGGCAAAAATAACTGCCGATGCGGATTCATATATTGATTTTTCATCTGCCGAGCGTGGATACACGGGCAAGGGTATGCGTGCCGTTTATTCAACTGATGCTTATCCGATTGCCAATGTAAAATTTGACAATGCTCCGTCAGGTTATAAGAGAACATATTTTTCTGCAAAGATTTATGGTAAGAATATAAATACCGGTGTATATATATTGTGCTATGACAGAAATGCTGAACAATTAGCAATTTGCGGCAGTGCATATATTGATAAGGATTCATGGAATTTTCTGACATGCGAAATTCCGGAAAGCGCCGATGTTAAAAATTACGGCGTTTTACTGGCATTTGCTCCATCGGATTATCCGGAAAATGACAATATAGGAACTAAGTGCGAATATATAATTGATGATGTTGCCCTTGGCAGCGATACAATTCCATATGATTATTATAACGGTACATCAATGGCAACACCTGCCGCTGTAGGCGTTGCGGCTCTGATTGCCTCGGCAGGAATTGACGATGTTTTTGAATTAAAGGCAAGAATTATCGGCGGAGTAAACAGAAACGATGCTCTGGCTGAATACACTGTGTCACAGGGAGTTTTAGATGCAGAAAAGGCATATTACAATCCTGAGTCGGTTGTTGACTCAATAGAAAGTAACGGTGACGAAATAACAGTTAAAGGCTACTTCTTTGGCAGCTCCAAGGGAAAAGTATCTATGTCGGGCACAGAGCTTGAGGTACTGCAATGGAGCGACAATGCTGTTGTGTGCAAAGCACCTGACAATTCAGCCTCAGGAACATATGAATTCAGGGTGACAGCTTCTGACGGCAGAACAGGAAGAAAATTTTTAAAGCTTAACAGAAATGATTCTGCTTGGAGAACTCTTTCAACAAAGAATATTACTAAAAGCAGCAACAAAAATCTTTATGAAAATATAGGATCAATTTTTTGTGAGGCTAACGGAGATTTGTACTCTGTAATGGATTTTATTGATGAGGAATTTTATAGTAATTTTGAATTATATAAATACAGTATCAGCAACGATAAGTGGGACAAACTCCTGACCTTTGACAGCAGTATATTTAATATAGACTCAATTTGCGAAATTAACGGAAATGTTTATATTATCTGCGATGTTGAGGACGGGGAGTATTACTATACTCAGCTAATGCGTTATGATACAAAATCAGGTGAATTAAATATTGTAAATGATGATATACCGCTCTACGGTATTATGTGTGCTACCGGCTATAACGGTAAAATCCTGACGTTTGCCGAATTCTGGGATAACGGCGATTACGATGAAGAATATGGATATGATGCTTATGAGATTGACCCAAGCAGCGGTTCGGTTTCGGAGTCTGATATAGCTGTCCCTGAATATTATGAGGATTCCATTCTTAAATCTTCGGGAGATAAATTACTTTACTACAATGTCGAACAATACATCTCTGACGGAGATTACTATGGTATTCACTACTATGACGGCTCATCGTGGACAACCTTGCCGAATATTCCAAATCTTTCAGACATTGCAAATCAAGGCTTTAATTTCTCCTTTACCGATAACGGAATTATAATGACAGGACATATTCTGAATCCTGAAAACGGAAATTATGCCGATGTTCTTGAGTATGACCTTTCCAAAGGATATTGGGAGGAGAATGATAATATATACAGCTCAAACGATGTGCTTATACTCGGTGGAATAACTTACGGCGGCAAGTATTATGTATTATCAAAAGTAATAGGTGACAGCGGTGATTATGAATTTAAAGTTCTCCCGTTAAACGGTGTCACTGTTGGCGACGTGAACTGTGACGGTTCTCTTGACGTTAATGATGCAACATACCTGCAGAGGCATCTTGCAGGATATACAAATGACGGCAAGCCTATGATTGATGAAAGCAACAGCACAGAATTTATGGTTGCAGACTTCAACAATGACAATGTTATTGATGTAAACGATGTAACCGCAATCCAGAACTATCTTGCAGGCAGCAGCCTATAATTTGAGTTTATTTGGCAGATAGTATCGTATAATATTAAATTTCCTATAAAGAAGCCGACTGTCGAAAATGACAGTCGGCTTTAGCTTGCAGAAAAAGTATGTATCATCAATCAATATGTACAAGAGGAACATATGACTTGGGGAACCCCAGGCGTGGTTTTTTAGTCCGAGCAGATAGTATGGTTTTAATTCAAGCTTTTTATTCCCGAATCTAAACGAAATTAATTTCGGGCATAAGAGTTTCTTCTTTATGATACTATCCACTCGGATAAGTGCAGTCCACTGACTGCCCCGACTGCCATTTTTTGACAGTCGGGTTTTAACTTTTGCAGACAGGTTAATATACTCAATACATACTGTCCGCTTATTTTAAAATTTACTCGTCAATATCAGCAAGTTCTTCTGTTTCGACTTTGCTCTCCGCTGCTTCGGTTTCTTCAACCTCAGGCTTCGGCTTGTCAAGCTGAACTCCTGCATAACGCTGCATACCTGTACCAGCCGGAATTACCTTACCGATAATAACGTTTTCCTTAAGACCGATGAGCGGGTCAACCTTACCCTTGATAGCTGCGTCTGTAAGAACTCTGGTTGTTTCCTGGAATGACGCTGCCGAAAGGAAGCTGTCGGTTGCAAGCGCAGCCTTGGTAATACCGAGGAGAAGCTGTGTAAAGGTTGCCTCTCTGAGGTTTTCCTCACCGTTTGCAATACGCTTTTTAATCTGCTCATTTTCGTAAAGAACATCGTTCTTATCGTAGGTCTGACCCGACATAAACTTGGTGTCGCCTGCGTCCTCTACCTTTACCTTGCGCATCATCTGACGAACGATAACCTCAATGTGCTTATCGTTGATTTCAACACCCTGTAAACGGTAGGTACTCTGTACCTCAGAGATAAGGTAGTTCATTACTGCATCTGAGCCAAGGATTGCAAGAATATCGTGCGGATTAACTGCACCGTCGGTGATTTTGTCACCCTTCTTGATAATCTGGCCCTCCTGAACCTTTACTCTGAAGCCGAACGGGATAAGATACTGTCTTTCATCGCCTGTGTCTTTATTGAATATAACAGCGTGACGTGCGTTTTTGATTTCCTCAAAGCGAACCTCACCGTCAATTTCACTGATAATAGCAAGGCTTTTTGGTTTACGAGCCTCAAACAGCTCCTCAACTCTCGGAAGACCCTGTGTAATATCCTCAGCCGAAGCAACGCCGCCGGTATGGAAGGTTCTCATTGTAAGCTGTGTACCCGGCTCACCGATTGACTGAGCCGCAATAATACCAACAGCCTCACCTACTGTTACAGGCTGACGGTTTGCAAGGTTGGAGCCGTAGCACTTCTTGCAGGCACCGTGCTTTGCACGACAGGAAAGTACAGAACGGATTTTGATTCTTTCTATGCCGCTGTTTACAATGATGTCTGCTTCCTTGTCGCCCATCATTACGTCCTTTGAAACAAGGGTGTTTCCGTTGGAATCGCAGAAATCGTCAACAAGGTATCTGCCGATAAGTCTTTCGTGAAGACCCTCGATAACATTGTTTTCTCCTGCCTTGATGTCAAAAATCTCAAGACCGTCTGTTGTGCCGCAGTCGTCCTCACGAATGATAACCTCCTGCGATACGTCAACAAGTCGGCGGGTAAGGTAACCTGAGTCGGCGGTTCTGAGCGCCGTATCCGTAAGACCCTTACGAGCGCCTCGGGATGAAATAAAGTATTCCATAATATTAAGGCCTTCACGGTAGTTAGCCTTAATCGGAATTTCAATGGTTTTACCTGATGTATTGGCTATAAGGCCACGCATACCTGCAAGCTGACGGATCTGGCTCATACTACCACGGGCACCTGAGTCAGCCATCATAAAGATTGGGTTGTATCGGTCGAGGTTTTTCTGGAGGGCGTCGGTTACATCGTTTGTAGCCTTTTCCCAGATGCGCAGAACTTCCTCGTAACGCTCCTCGTCAGAACGCAGACCCATCATAAATTCGTCACGGACTACATCAACGTCTTCCTCTGCCTTTTTGATGATTTCTTTCTTTACAGGAGGAATAACTGCGTCACAAACGGCAACTGTAATAGCGCCCTTTGTTGAGTATTTATAACCCTGAGCCTTAATCTGGTCGAGTACATGGCTTGTAATCTCTGTGCCGTTTATCTGAATACATTTATCTATAATCTTTTTGAGCTTTGACTTGCCTACAAGGAAGTCAACCTCAAGCTTAAAGAGGTTTTCAGGCTTGCTTCTGTCAACAAAGCCAAGGTTCTGAGGAATCGGGTTGTTAAATATAATCTTGCCGATTGTGGTGTCAATAAGATTGGAATATTTAACTCCGTTTATTTCCTTTTCATATCTTACCTTGATTTTTGAGTGAAGCTGAATAACGCCTGTCTGGTAAGCCATCATAACCTCATCAACATCACGGAACACCTTGCCCTCGCCAATCTCGCCGTCCTTGTCGAGTGTGAGGTAATACGAACCGAGAATCATATCCTGAGTAGGTACGGTTACAGGCTGACCGTCAGAGGGCTTGAGCAGGTTGCCTGCGGCAAGCATAAGGAATCTTGCCTCAGCCTGAGCCTCAGCGGAAAGCGGAACGTGAACAGCCATCTGGTCGCCGTCAAAGTCAGCGTTGTACGCTGTGCAGGCAAGCGGATGGAGCTTGAGCGCTCTTCCCTCAACGAGTACAGGCTCGAATGCCTGAATACCAAGACGGTGAAGTGTTGGAGCACGGTTGAGAAGTACCGGATGTCCCTTGATTACAACCTCAAGTGCGTCCCAGACCTCATCCTTAGCTCTTTCAACTGCTTTTCTTGCAGCCTTGATATTTATAACAGCCTTAGTTTCTACAAGGCGCTTCATAACAAATGGTTTGAACAGCTCAAGTGCCATTTCCTTTGGCAGACCGCACTGGTACATCTTAAGCTCAGGGCCTACAACGATAACCGAACGGCCTGAATAGTCAACACGCTTGCCGAGGAGGTTCTGACGGAAACGTCCCTGCTTACCCTTTAACATATCCGAAAGTGACTTGAGCGGACGGTTGTTAGGGCCTGTAACAGGTCTGCCACGTCTGCCGTTGTCAATAAGGGCGTCAACCGATTCCTGAAGCATTCTCTTTTCGTTTCGGATAATGATTTCAGGAGCGTTAAGCTCAAGCAGCTTTTTAAGACGGTTGTTCCTGTTGATAACACGTCTGTAAAGGTCGTTAAGGTCAGAGGTGGCAAATCTGCCGCCGTCAAGCTGAACCATAGGGCGGATGTCAGGCGGAATTACCGGAATGACATCCATAATCATCCACTCGGGGCGGTTGCCCGAAAGGCGGAAGCTCTCTACTACGTCAAGACGCTTGAGAATACGAACTCTCTTCTGTCCCGAAGCGGTTTCAAGCTCCTCTTTAAGCTGTGCAGAGAGCTGGTCAAGGTCAATTTCCTTGAGGAGCTTCTGAATTGACTCCGCACCCATACCTGCCTCAAAATCGTTATCGTACTTTTCACGCATTTCTGCGTACTCTTTTTCGGTTAAGCACTGATTTTTTTCAAGGTCACGGCAGTCGCCGGGGTCTGTAACAATATATCTTGAGAAATAAAGAACATTTTCGAGTGTTCTCGGAGAAATGTCGAGCATAAGAGAAATTCTTGACGGAATACCCTTAAAGTACCAAATATGAGAAACAGGAGCTGCAAGCTCAATGTGTCCCATTCTCTCACGTCTTACCTTTGCTCTTGTAACCTCAACACCGCAGTTTCCGCAGATTTTGCCCTTAAAGCGGATTCTCTTGTACTTGCCGCAGTGGCACTCCCAGTCCTTTGTAGGTCCAAAAATACGCTCGCAGAACAAGCCGTCACGCTCAGGCTTTAATGTACGGTAGTTGATTGTTTCGGGCTTTTTTACCTCTCCGTAAGACCATTCTCTTATCTGCTCAGGGGAAGCAAGTCCGATTTTTATTGAATCAAATGCGTTGTTATCTATCATTTTATTGCACTTCCTCCTTACATATCATCTGTGTTTGAGCCGTCAAAGTCAAGGTAATCGCTGTCATCGTCAGCGGCAAGACCGGAGTCGTCAAACATATTGCCCTCTTTGCCGTCCTCGTCAAGGCTGTAGCCCTCCATTGAGGCGGTCATTACCGACTCCTCCTCAAACTCGGTTGAGGCTGCCTCTGTAATATCATCGTCCTCGTCAAACTTCTGCTTAATGTCGATTTCCTCGCCCTGTGCGTCAAGCACACGAACATCAAGAGCAAGCGACTGAAGCTCTTTAATAAGAACTCTGAAGGATTCCGGAATACCCGGAGCAGGAATATTCTGTCCCTTAACGATAGCCTCGTAGGTCTTGACTCTGCCGATAACATCGTCAGACTTAACTGTGAGAATTTCCTGAAGTGTATAAGCAGCACCGTAAGCCTCGAGCGCCCAAACTTCCATTTCGCCGAAACGCTGTCCGCCGAACTGAGCCTTACCGCCGAGCGGCTGCTGTGTAACAAGTGAGTACGGGCCTGTACTTCTTGCGTGGATTTTTTCATCAACAAGGTGATGGAGCTTGAGGTAATACATATAGCCAACGGTTACGGGGTTGTCAAAGCGTTCGCCCGTTCTGCCGTCAATAAGCCATGTTTTACCGTCCTCGCTGTAGCCTGCGTCCTTGAGAGCCTCAAAAATATCGCCCTCGTGTGCGCCGTCAAATACAGGAGTCATAATCTTCCATCCAAGTGCCTTTGCGGCATAGCCGAGGTGAACCTCAAGCACCTGACCGATGTTCATACGGGAAGGTACGCCCAATGGGTTAAGTACAATATCAAGAGGAGTACCGTCCGGCAGGAACGGCATATCCTCAACAGGGAGAATTCTTGAAACAACACCCTTGTTGCCGTGACGGCCTGCCATCTTGTCGCCTACGCTGATTTTACGCTTTAATGCAAGGTAAACTCTTACAACCTTGTTTACGCCCGGCTGAAGCTCGTTGCGGCTGTCGGCTCTTGTAAACACCTTAACGTCAACAACGGTGCCGCTCTCGCCGTGAGGAACTCTCAGGGAGGTATCTCTTACCTCTCTTGCCTTTTCGCCGAAAATAGCTCTCAAAAGTCTTTCCTCGGCTGTAAGCTCGGTTTCGCCCTTAGGAGTAACCTTACCTACAAGAATGTCGCCTGCGTGAACCTCTGCACCTACCTGAATAATACCGTCTTCATCAAGGTACTTGAGCATATCCTCGCCGACATTCGGAATATCTCTTGTAATTTCTTCTGGGCCGAGCTTTGTATCTCTTGCCTCTGTATCGTATTCCTCAATATGGATTGAGGTGTAAACGTCATCTCTTACAATTTTTTCGTTAAGAAGAACTGCGTCCTCGTAGTTGTAGCCTTCCCAGGTCATAAAGCCGATGAGGGCGTTTTTGCCGATGGCAACCTCGCCGTGGTCGGTAGCCGGGCCGTCTGCAAGAACCTCGCCTTTCTTAACTCTCTGTCCTCTTTCAACAATAGGACGCTGATTGATACAGGTGCCCTGGTTTGAACGCAGGAACTTGATAACCTCAAAGTCCTGAACCCTGCCTGAATCGTACTGAACACGGATATTGCGGGCGTCAACGCTCATTACAATACCGTCCTCCTCAGCAAGTATGCACACGCCTGAGTCTGTACCTGCCTTGTATTCCATACCTGTGCCTACGATAGGAGCTTCTGTTCTGAGAAGCGGAACCGCCTGTCGCTGCATGTTCGCACCCATAAGAGCACGGTTTGCGTCATCGTTTTCAAGGAACGGAATCATAGCTGTAGCAACGGAAAGTACCTGCTTAGGCGAAACGTCCATAAAGTCAAAGCTGCCTGCAGGCAGGTCAACAAATTCATCTCTGCGTCTGCCCACAACTCTCGGATTTACAAATCTGCCGTTTTCGTCAAGCGGCTCGTTAGCCTGAGCAACAGTATAGTTGTCCTCCATATCGGCTGTCATATAAACAACCTCGTTTGTAACTATGCCTGTTTCCTTGTCAATTTTGCGGTAAGGAGATTCGATAAAGCCGTACTTGTTGATTCTTGCAAATGATGTAAGGTACGAAATAAGTCCGATGTTCGGGCCTTCAGGGGTTTCAATAGGGCACATTCTGCCGTAGTGTGTGTAGTGTACATCTCGAACCTCAAAGCCTGCACGATCTCTTGAAAGACCGCCCGGGCCGAGGGCTGACAAACGGCGCTTATGAGTAAGCTCTGCAAGTGGGTTTGTCTGATCCATAAACTGTGAAAGCGGAGAAGAACCGAAGAACTCTCTGATTGCAGCAGTTACGGGACGAATATTTATAAGTGAGTTTGGAGAAAGGGAGTCCATATCCTGTGACTGTGTAGCCATTCTCTCTCTTACAACTCTGTCAAGTCTTGAAAAACCAATTCTTACCTGATTCTGCAAAAGCTCGCCTACGCAGCGAATTCTTCTGTTGCCAAGATGGTCGATGTCGTCTGTTCTTCCAACTCCGTGAGCAACGCAGTTGAGGTAGTTAATGGTTGCAAAAATATCATCTTTGGTAATGTGATTTGGAACAAGCTCGTCTGCTCTGTCTGTGAGCATTTCCTTAAGCTCCTCCTCGTTCTGAGCGGAGTCAAGAATCTCGCAGAGAACATCAAAGCGAACATTTTCACGGATACCGCATTCAGCCTCAGCGTCAAAGTCAACATAAGCCTTGATGTCAACCATACCGTTGGAAATAATCTTAACAATTTTCTCGTCAAGTGCTCTTACATATGCAACCTTAACGCCTGCATTTTCAATTTCAAGAGCCTTTTCCTTGGTAATCTTTTCATCTCTGAAAGCCATAACCTCGCCGGTGCGTGGATTTGAAATAGGCTCAGTGATAACCTGGCCTTCAAGTCTGTCGGCAATGCCGAGCTTTTTGTTGTACTTATATCTGCCGACTCTCGACATATCATATCTGTTGGGGTCAAAGAAAAGATTATTGATATGAGTCTGAGCGCTGTCAACTGTAGGAGGCTCTGACGGACGGAGCTTTCTGTAAACCTCGATAAGACCTTCCTCAACACTGTTTGTCTGGTCCTTTTCGATAGTAGCTCTCATTCTCTCATCATCGCCGAAGAAGTCAAGAATTTCGCTGTCTGAGCCAAGACCGAGGGATCTGATGAACGCTGTAACAGGAAGCTTACGGTTTTTATCAATACGAACGTAGAAAACGTCGTTAATATCTGTTTCATATTCAAGCCAAGCACCACGATTAGGAATAACGGTTGCGCTGTAAAGCTCCTTACCTGTTTTATCGTGGTCCATCTTGTAGTAAACGCCCGGGCTTCTGACAAGCTGAGAAACTATAACACGCTCAGCACCGTTGATAATAAATGTGCCGCTCGGCGTCATAAGAGGGAAATCTCCCATAAAAACATTGCTCTCTTTAATCTCACCTGTCGCTCTGTTCAAAAGTCTTGCGGTTACACGCAGTGCAGCCGAGTATGTTGCATCTCTTGACTTACACTCAACAATACTGTAATTTGGGTGATCAACATCAATAGAATAATCAATAAAATCAAGCACAAGATTATTCTGATAATCGGTAATTCCCGAAACATCCTTAAATACATCTTTAAGACCTTCGTCCAGGAACCACTGATAAGACTGCTTCTGAACTTCAATAAGATTAGGCATTTCAATAACTTCATTGATTTTGCCAAAGCTCATTCGTTCACGGTTGCCGAGCTTAACGGGTTTGACATTAACCATAGGCGTATCACTCCTTAATAAATTTGAGGGCAATTCCCCAGCCAAAAAAATATCTTGACACAATAGGTTTTTTGTGATAATATCCCAATGTAAGAAAAATTTTTTGACGATTTGTCCGACTGTATCGGTACATAACCCCATTATGGTACATTGTACTATTTTACGCTGCCAAAGGAAGGTTGTCAAGAGCTTTTTTCCAAAAAAGCATAAATTTTTTAAATTTTTTTAATTTTTACCAAACAAAATTCTCCGTAGGAATTAAACGCCTACGGAGATTCTTTCTCAACCTTAATGCTACACCCGGCAGCGTTTATGGATTTTACGGTTTTGATTGTGCGAATAAACATGTAATTTAGTAATAATCTTTTCGTTATTATTTACTGCTAAATATATTGGAAATTGATTTTTCTACATCTAAAATCTGCAAGGAATATATTGATTTTTTAATATGGTAATATATAATGTTAATGTGGTAGTATATTGGCAATAGATAGTCATAAGCCTTTATAAATTTGAAGTATAAACTCAGTAATTATGTAGCAAAAAGAAACATAATATATTAAGAAATAGACAGCATTTACCTAAAGGGGGATAATTAAATGGAAGAGTTGACATCTGTAATATTATCCGAAATAGCATGGGATGCAATTAAAAATGGAATTAAAATCTCTGCAAATTTTTTAAAGAAAAAATTATCTAACTGGATCTTGGATGATGACAAATTGGAAGAAATCAGTAAGTATATTGGCAATATTCCTGACGCATATTGTATGTCAGAGGGTATGATAAAAGAGTACTTAAACTTAAATGAAAGATTATTAGATATTTTAAAAGAATCAAAACCGGTAGGTTGGCATATTTCTCAAACCATTGAAAAAAATAACGGGATTAATATTGGGGTAAGTAATGGAACTATTAATCAAACCATTTATTATAGTGAAGAAAAACCAAGGGATATTACAGGAGAGAAATTTTCGTTAATCAAATAACGGACAAGACTTAATTCTATTCCAATTGTCAAATCATTTTGCGACACAAGAGATAAATGTGTAATAGAAGATGGAGTAGAACTTTCTATATACGCTGATATAATGATTCCAATAGAAGTGAAAGAAAAAGAAGGATGCCAATTTTCTATGATTTTATTTTCTTATATTCCCTCTGAAAATTGGCTCAATTATTTTGATGCGGGTTATAGGATGAAATTTTTCATAGAAACCTCTGATAGCATAAAACAAGTTCAGTTTCAAATAAAAAATTCCAATCAACAACAGTTTGTTGATGTGCCATTAAAAAAAGGAAGTTTTGATTATACAATGAATGATATTTCACAAAGAGAATCATGGAAAGATATTCGGGAAATCTGTTTCATAGTTTTTGCTAACGATGAATATATTATGGGAGAAAATGGGTTTATTCGGATTAAGGGATTAAGATTGGAAAAATAATTTAAAATATGTAGATTTTAAAAATTGGTAAACATCAAATAAAGCACACCTGATAGTGAACAGTCCACCTGAAGACATTCAAGTGGGCTGTTTGTGCTTATCAAACATATTTGGTTTAAAACATACATCGTGTTAATGCAAAACTTTGTTGCAGTCTTTCAAAAATTTTCTAAGAATGAGATTGTGATTTGATTTTACATATCTTCGTGCTGCAGGAAGATTTTATTATCTTTGTGTAATACTTGATCTGTTTTCAAGGAAAGTAATCGCATATAAGCTGTCACCAAGTCTTAATACAAAGCTTGCAATTGAAACGCTTGATATGGCAGTAGCAAGCCGTAATACATCAAACGGTGTGATCTTCCACAACGACCGAGGATGTCAGTTTACTTCAGGGACTTTTAGAAAGCATCTTGACGAACTCAATATTGTTCAGTCATTTTCCGCAAAAAGTCATCCGTACGATAATGCTGTGATGGAGTGCTTTTTCAAGTACTTGAAAAAGGAAGAAACTGATCGAAGGACACCCATAACAGCAGATGTGTCAGAGCGACCTCAAAGAATGAATAGGCTGTCATTTCCAGGTTCGGTTCATCATGCAGCAGATGATATAAAGGATGGTCTAATGCCTTTTCCTTTCCACCATTCTTGTTGTATCTGTAAACATGAAGTGGCAGGCTTGCCACAGATTCTGAAATAACACGCACACAGGCATAAACTGCCGATGTCTGCATGGCACTTCGCTCATTTACCCTTTTCCCGGCTGCACTCTGCCCAATAAAAAAACTGTAGGCGCTGCCTGCAGTTCTGTTCTTGGGTGCATCCCTCGATTTAAAGATTCCACTTATTATTCCCATAATATTTCACCAGTCATTTCAAAAAATAAGCATAATAAAAGCACCAACCATTTCTGATTGATACTCTCACTCGCAATACTTCTTTTTACAAAAATATAGCTTGTAATTTATTCAACGTATCATTTGTAACTGAACACATTGATTTTTTGCCATCTTTAAAATAAATAGTCACATTATTTTGCTAATACTGCTGAGTATTAATTTCAAATTTACTCACAGTTGATTTGTCTACGGGTATCTCTTTTTTTCCAAGCAAGCCATGTACTACCAGAACTATCTTATCTGCTCTTAGTCCTTTAACCTTAATATCTCCATTTTTGTAATCACCACCGATGACATTGTTACACGCAACTCCCATACAGCACCTCCTGTCTAGATTTCTCTTTCATTTTCATAAGTCTTAATTCTTGGGAATTCTTTTCCATTTTTAAATGCATAATATTTTCTCAAAGCATTCTGTCTTGGCTTGTGTGCAGGATTGTCAATATTCTGCAAAACCATAATTGCATTATACATTGATTCATCGTCTGCTACAATATCATCAAGATCTTTTCCAATGATTTCAATTATTTTGTTAGCTAAATTTTTTCTTGTATTTATTCCATTTTGTGCTAATCCCTGTCTTTCAAGAAATCTTACAAATCCTTCCTCATCCATATGAATGCACACTCCTTACATTCGATATTCTCATCATACCATAATAATGTTGTTGTGGTCAAGCTTTTTTGTAACACTTTTGGCTAAAAAATATCATTAAGTAAATTCTCAAAGTAAATGCAACAGTAGAATTTGAAAATGCATTTACTCTGAG
>OGOU01002134.1_pt1 | contig 14329 bp, 13 predicted proteins | sample 1552721 | NCBI WGS metagenome assembly OGOU01 (sample SAMEA2580176, study PRJEB22360) | human gut metagenome | biome: human gut; feature: human-associated habitat; material: faeces | place: Denmark | collected 2008/2010 | reverse complement strand
AATGACCACATCGCCGGTGCGCTCGTAAACGGCGGCATGGACGATGGCATCATGGTGGTTCAGATAAGCTTCCAGCACATCGGCACGGTGCAAAGTCATGCGGACCTTTTCCACATGCACACGCATCCGGCCTTTGCCTTCATGCAGAATGGTACATTTCATATATCAAATATCCTTCTCTATCTTTTTGCCGCAGCGTCAGGCTGCTATACCCTGCACGCCTGCGGCCCCACTCTCACAAAAAAGAGCCGCCCGAAGGCGGCTCGAAAGCCACGTTGGGGCTTTCAGTGCTTTACGAACCGAAAATTACTCAGCGGTCTCTTCGGTGGTCTCCTCGGCGGCATCCTCGATCACAGCAGCCTCGGCTTCAACAGCACGAGCCTCGTTGATGGCCTTTGCATCCTCGAGGATGTCACCGGCCTGCTCCTGGACCTTGTTGACGGTCTCCATGGTGGAGTCCTTCATGCGCAGGACGGCTGCGGTGGTCTGGGTGTAGACCTTCTTGGCATCGCTGCTGGACAGGAGCTTGAAGCCTGCCGAACCAAACACAACGCCGCCGACGAACAGTGCAATCTTTTTCACATCTACCATAATCGTTTTCCTACCTTTATCCATGTTATTGTAAGCCCCGGATGGGGCGAAAAAACCGAACAGCCTTGCTGTTTCTGCGGATATTGTAGCACGGATTTTGGAATTTTCAAGGGATTTTCAAAATGTTAATCGGTGTAAACTTTTTACGTACCGTAGTTAGAAATGCCTATCCCTAGGTGGATTTTCCGCCGGACTACAGTTTGTAATCAAAAACAAACCGGAAAGCGCCGCTCAGCTGCCCCAGAAGCAAAAAGGCCCCGGCTCCGCCAAGGGCCGCAAAGGGCCGGAAGCGGGGCAGGGCCAGCATCAGGCAGTAGGTGAAAGCAAACAGGATCAGAGCAAGCGTCATGCGTTCTCCTCGTGCTCGGCGGGGGCGTCCGGACTATCGTGGTCGGCATCGATCATCCGGTAGCCTACGCCGAGTTCGTTCATGATGTAGTTGTTGTGGCCGGGGCGGCTGCCCAGCTTGCGGCGGATGTTGGCCATGTTGACCTGCAGCTTTTTGGTGCTGCCGCAGTCGGTATCGCCCCAGATGGCCCGGACGATGGCGGGATAGGTCATCACCCGGCCCGCGTGTTCGGAGAGGAAGGCCACGATGTTGTATTCGGTCTGGGTCAGCTTGATCTCCTCCCCGCCCACATAGACCTTGCGCCGCTCGTACTGGATGAGCAGGTCCTGCGCCTGAAAGACGCCGGTGGGGTTGGAGCTGAAGCGATTGAGCCGCAGTGCGGCCCGCACCCGCGCCAGCAGCTCGCCGGTGCTGAAGGGCTTGGTGATGTAGTCGTTCGCGCCAAGGTCCAGCGCTTCGATCTTGTCTGCCTCGGTGGTGCGGGCCGACAGCACGATGATGGGCGTCATGAATTTCTGGCGCACATAGTGGATGAGCTCGCGGCCGTCGCGGTCGGGCAGGCCCAGGTCCAGGATGATGAGGTCGGGCAGGTAGGAGGTGAAGATGGATTTGCCCAGCTCACAGGTGGGGGCCACATAGGTCTTGTAACCGTTGGTGTCCAGCAGGGTATAGATGAAGCTGCAGATGGTGGGTTCGTCTTCAACGATGAGGATCTTGAATTTGTTGTTGCTCATTTCAGATGTTTTCCTCCAGATCAGTGGATTCGTCCGTGGATTCGGTCTCCAGCCAGAAGCGGATGGTGGTGCCTTCGCCGGGGCGGCTCTCGGCCTTGATCTCGCCGCCGTGGGCCTTGACGATGGCCGCGCACACCGCAAGGCCGATGCCCATGCCGTGCTTGCCGGGGCTGGCCGTGTCGTCGGCGGGTAGCATCCGGGTGAACAGCCCTTTCAGCCGCTCTTTGGGGATGCCGCAGCCGTCATCCGAGACTTCAAAGATGGCGTGGTCGCCCAGCGTAAAGACCCGGAGGGTCAGCTTGGTCATTCCATCGGCGTGGAGCACGGCGTTTTCCAGCAGGTTCATCAACACCTGCGAGATGAGCATCGAGTCCATCGGGATGACCACGAAGCTGTCGGGCAGGTCTACCGTGACGTTCACATCCGGGTAGTGCTTCTGGAACCGCACCAGCACGGTGTCGATCAGCTCTTCCAGCACGGTGGGGGTCTTCTGCACCGAGACAGTGCCGGTGTCGAACCGGGTGACCGACAGCAGGTTCTCCACCATCCGGTTGAGCCACTGGGCGTCCGAACAGACTTCGCCGAGAAGTTTTAACTTCTGCTCTTTGGCCAGCGAGTCATAATTTTCAATGACCGTGGAGCAGGCACCGTAGATGGAGGTGAGGGGCGTGCGCAGGTCGTGGGAGACCGCGCGCAGAAGGTTGGCGCGCATCTTCTCGGTCTCGCTCTCCATCCGGAGCTGCTCCTGCAACTTGATGCGGGTGGTAAGGGTGCTGGTCATGATGGAGACGACCAGCATCACCAGCGCGGAGAACAGGTTCTCCGGCAGGGTGAAGTTGAAGGCGAAGTAGGGCGAGCGAAAGGCAAAGTTGACCGCCAGCACACACAGCAGCGAGGCGGCCAGACCCCACAGATAACCATCGGTATACATCGAGATGAGAAAGACGGCCAGCACGAAGACCATGGAGGCTACGCCGTCGATCCGTCCGCTGAGCACCTGGATGCCGGACACCACCAGAAAGGCCGACGCGATGCCGGACAGCATCACCAGCGCATCGTGCCTGCGGGTGGAAGATCTCATAGAAATGTCTCCTTTCGGATGGATATTCGTTCGGTGTTCAAAGTATACCACACCGGCGGCTAAGAAACAGCAAAGGAGTCGGAAACAGGTGCCGAATGCCGCAGAGCCTGCCTCGATCATAGCACAAAAAGCGGAACGGTGCGAGCGCGGGCCGGGTTTTGCTGTTTGACATTTCCGCTGCAAAAGCATATCATAAAGTTACCTATTATAGAGAGGATGCAGAACACGATGTTTTACTTTGAGAACGACTACTGCGAGGGAGCCCATCCGGCGATCCTCCAGAAACTTCTGGAAACCAATATGGAGAAGCTTTCCGGCTATGGCACAGACAAATACTGTGATTCTGCAAAGGAGAAGATCCGTAAAGCCTGTGGCTGCCCGGATGCAGATGTGTTTTTCCTGGTGGGAGGAACTCAGACCAATGCCACGATCATAGGTTCTGTCCTGAACCGTTATGAAGGTGTTCTTGCGGCGCAGACCGGACACGTAAGCTGTCATGAGGCCGGAGCAATCGAGTATACAGGACATAAGGTACTGACACTTCCGGCAGAAAACGGAAAGATCAAAGCAGAAAGTATCACAGATTATGTGGAAACTTTTTATGGGGATGAAAGTCACGACCATATGGTATTTCCGGGAATGGTTTATATTTCTCATCCGACAGAGTACGGAACACTTTATACGAAGAAAGAGCTGGAGGAAATTTCCGAGGTATGCCATAAATACGAGCTTCCGCTGTTTCTGGACGGAGCAAGACTTGGCTACGGTCTGGTAAGTCCGGAAGCAGATGTGACACTTGAGGATATCGCCAGATGTACAGATGTGTTCTACATCGGCGGAACCAAGGTCGGTGCACTCTGCGGTGAGGCAGTGGTCTTTACGAAAAAAGCTCCGAAGCACTTTATGACTATGGTGAAGCAGCAGGGAGCCCTTCTGGCAAAAGGCCGTCTTCTGGGAATCCAGTTTGACACACTGTTTACCGATGATCTGTATACAAGGATCAGCAAAAATGCTATTGAAACAGCTATGAAGCTGAAAAGAGCCCTTCAGGAAAAAGGATATCAGCTTTTCCTGGATTCTCCCACGAACCAGCAGTTTGTAGTTTTGGAAAATAAAAAGAAAGAAGAACTGGGCAAAGAAGTTCAGTTTGATTTCTGGGAAAAATATGATGAAGATCATACAGTGATCCGTTTTGCCACAAGCTGGGGAACAAAAATGGAAGATATTGACGCGCTGATCGAGTTGCTGTAGGGCTGTCGGCAGACGATAAAAGAGATGAGATGGAAAAACTCCGTGAGGTCCGGGTGAATGCAGACCTCACGGAGTTTTTGTTTTCGAAAATTATAACTTCTTACCCTTCTCAGCAGCTGCGGTAAGCGCTTCGAATACGGCACTGCGGAAGCCGCTCTTTTCCAGGGTGCGGACACCTTCAATGGTAGTTCCTGCCGGTGAGCAGACCATGTCTTTCAGGTCTCCCGGGTGTCTGCCGGTTTCCAGAACCATTTTTGCGCTGCCGAGAACAGTCTGGGAAGCAAATTTATAAGCCTGTTTACGAGGCATTCCCTGGCTGACAGCGGCATCTGCCATGGCTTCGATAAACATAAACACATAAGCAGGTGAACAGCCGCCTACAGCGCCTGCGGCGTCCATCAGACGCTCCGGTATCACTTCGGTACAGCCAAAGCTGTCTGTGATCTTAAGGATTTCTGCCAGTTCGTCTTCCGAAACCCGGTCATTGGTACATACAGCAGTCATTCCGGCCCCAACCTGTGCAGGAGTATTAGGCATAAAACGGACAACTTTCAGAGGAAGACCGGCTTTTTCTTCCAGCCATGCAAGAGTCTTGCCGGGAGCGATTCCGATGATGGTGTGCTCTGTCGTGAGACTGTCGTGGACCTCTGTGAGAACTTCCTCATAAAACTGCGGCTTTACTGCAAGAACGACAGTTTTTGCAGATCTGACTATTTCATTGTTATCCAGAGTGGTGACAACACCAAGAGTTTTTTCACTGCGCGCTCTGCCTTCGTCTGTAAGGTTGGAAACAATGATCTCGTCCTTTGAAAAGATCCCCTGACGGAGAATACCGCCGATCATGGCAGAGGCCATATTTCCACATCCGATAAATCCAATCTTCATAAACAAAAATCCTCCTTGAAATTTATAAAAAAGGACACGCCTGACTGCGTGCCCTCTTTGGCAATGAAAGCAGATAACGGGAATCGAACCCGCCTCCTCAGCTTGGGAAGCTGATGTTCTACCGATGAACTATATCTGCCTGCATTACTAATTATACCACCTGAAATAAGAAATACAAGTGCGATTTCAGATTCGGTCAGCTATTAATCTGCCAGCCCTGGCTCATGGTACTGTTATGATATCTGGTGGAATAAGTTACATCTTCTCCGAACCAGTCCGGCGCAGTGTAGGCATTGGCGGCTTCCTCTGTAGGAAATTCCACCTCAGCCAGAAGAACTCCCTCGTATTCTCCGTGGAACACATCCAGTTCAATAAAAAGTCCGTCTTTTTCCGGAATCACATAGCGGTCCTTGGTAATGAGGATACCGTCTGCTTTAGGCTTCAGATGCTCATAGGCTTCAGCGGTGAGCGGAAGATTATATTCTTCACGGCTCATGAGACCCCTGGATTTGTAAGTAAGAAAATAGTCATCATCCTGCCGGCGGATGCGGACAACAGGGGAAGTGCAAAGATACCCCTGCTCGATCCTGTGGCAGGGATAAGAAGCCAGATCCTGCGGAAGGTCATCCTTCCGGATCAGAAATTTACGTTCGATCTCCATATAAAAAACCTCCGGATTTGTGAAATGAAAAGATATTATGTTCAGTCTACAGGAAAAAAACAGGATTTGCAATGGCATATCTGTTGAAATTTCTTGACATTTTCAGATGGAAAAAGCATTATGGAAGGGAATGGGGAATACAGAAAATATTTATGGATTTTATAAAAGAAAGGATGAACAGGATCATGAGTAAAGTATATATTTTTTTCGCAGATGGTTTTGAAGATATTGAAGGACTGACCGTGGTAGATCTGATGAGAAGAGCCGGGATCGACATCCAGACAGTATCTATCAAAGAGACAAAAGAGATCAGAACCTCTCATGGGATCGATCTTCTTACAGACCGTACCTTTGGAGAATGTGATTTTTCCGATGCGGATATGCTTGTAATTCCGGGAGGAATGCCGGGAACAAAATATCTGGAGGAATATAAACCGCTGACTGAGCTTCTGACAGATTTCTATCAGAATGGTGGCAAGGTAGCAGCTATTTGTGCGGCACCAGGTATATTCGAGAGACTTGGATTCCTGAAAGGCAGAAATGCTACATCGTACCCATCTGTTATGGAACAGCTTAAAAGTGCCAGAACATCTCTGGAGCCTGTAGTGGTAGATGGAAATGTAACTACCAGCAGAGGCCTTGGAACAGCCATCGATTTCAGCCTTTCCCTGATCGGACAGCTGGAGGGAAGCGCAAAGGCAGAAGAGATCGCTGAATCGGTGGTGTATGTAAGAGCATGAAAAAAGAGATGAAACAGGTCCTGTGGGTAGTGGCGTTTTTTGTTATACTGATGACAGCCACAGGAAATTTGGTGTCAGCTGCCGGCTTTGACTGGTCGGATGATACATTCGGGAATGCTTGCAAAAAAGTGTATTCCGTATCTTTCAGGTCAGGCGGAGGAGCCTCCTCTGCTATATATAAAAAATTGGAAAAGAAACAGAAATATGGTTCCATGATCACGATTCCCAAAGTGCCGCAGGTCCCAGCAGGATATCAGGCAGAAGGATGGTCTCTGAAAAAAGGAGGAGCGGAGGCAGGATATAAGCCGGGAAAAAAATATTTTGTAAAAAGAAATGTAACGTTTTATGCAGTGATAAAAAAGAAGAACAATCCCAAACTGATCCTGCACAGGAATGACGGAGATATCTACAAGATCATCCAGGCTCCAAGCGGAAAACTGAAACTACCGGTGATGGCCAATGAAGAGAATTATACATTCCTTGGATGGTCTACCAGGGCAGGTCAGAAGACCGCACCAAGGTATGAAGCCGGACAGGTGATCACAGTCAGTGGAACCATGCATCTCTATGCGGTGAGATTCTGGCGGTATCAGGAACCGAATCTGGTCAGGAACAGCTTTCATTATCCTGAGAATTATGAAAGGATCATCTTTGTGGGAGATTCCAGGACATATGGTCTTCAGAAGGTATTGTACGAACAGTTTGGAAAGGAGTATGTGGACAGCCATGTCAGCTTTGTATGCCGTTCTAATACGGAACTGGGCTGGCTGAAGTCAACGGGCGCACAGGCTCTTTTGAAAGAAATAGAAAAATGTCGTAAAAATGAAAAATACGCAAAGATCGCAGTGGTGTTTAATCATGGTATCAATGATCTCAGAGATATTAACGGAAAACAGGATCTGAATGATAGACTCTCACAGTACGTGTCTTATATGAAAAAGCTGGGAACAAAGCTTTCCATGAAAAACTGCAGTCTGTATTATATGTCTGTGAATCCGATCAATGGAGGGGAAAAGGGAAGTACCAAGAATCGTAAATGTGAGGATGTCCGGACTTTTAACAGCGGTCTTGCCGGTGAGCTTGGAAGTCAGTACCACTATATTGATGTTTACAGTTATCTGATGCGGACCGGATATGGTACTGTATCCAATACGGGAGACGGTACAGACGATGGTGTTCATTATACGCCTAAAACTTATAAAAGGATTTTTACATTTTGTCTTAACAACATAAGAAAGACAGAAAATTACTTTAACATTGAGGACGTGGGCAGCTGAGAAATGCCCTGTGGGGGCATATGGAAAACTGAAAAAAATACTGGCGTTTTTACAGTGGTTATGCTATACTACAGAAATGACTGTAAATATATAATGCGAGTGTTAACTATTTTATATAAGGTATTTACTCGATATGATTAAGGAGGAACAAGAAACATGAGTTTACAGGTGGAGAAAATGGAGAAAAACATGGCGAAACTTACAATCGAGGTTTCCGCCGAGGATCTTGACAAAGCAATGCAGAATGCATATCAGAAAGCAAAAGGCAGAATTTCTATTCCGGGATTCCGTAAAGGAAAAGCTCCAAGAAAAATGATCGAGCAGATGTACGGAAAGGGAGTATTCCTTGAGGACGCTGCAAACGCTCTGATCCCTGAGCATTACAGCAAAGCACTTGCTGAGTGTGATCTTGAGATCGTTTCCCAGCCTAAGATCGATGTAACACAGGTTGAGCCTGGCAAACCATTTATCTTTACAGCAGAAGTAGCTACTAAACCAGAGGTAACTCTTGGTGACTATAAAGGACTTGAGGTTCCGAAGTCTGAGACAGAGGTAACAGACGAGGAAGTTGAGGCTGAGATTAAGAAAGAGCAGGAGAAAAACTCCAGAACCATTACAGTTGAGGATCGTGCAGCACAGAACGGCGATACAGCAACTATCGATTTCGAGGGCTTCGTAGACGGTGAGGCATTCGAGGGCGGTAAAGGAACAGACTATCCGCTGACACTTGGTTCCAACACCTTCATCCCGGGATTCGAGGAGCAGCTTGTTGGTGCTAACACAGGTGATCACGTAGAAGTTAAGGTTACATTCCCGGAGGAGTATCAGGCAAAAGAGCTGGCTGGCAAAGAAGCTGTATTCCAGTGCGATGTTAAGAAGATCGAAGCAAAAGAGCTTCCGGAGCTTGACGATGACTTCGCTAAGGATGTATCTGAGTTTGATACACTTGCTGAGTACAAGGAAGACGTTAAGAAGAACCTGACAGAGAAGAAAGCAGAAGATGCACGTCGTGCAAAAGAAGACGCAGCAGTAGATAAAGTGATCGAGAATGCACAGATGGATATTCCGGAGGCAATGATCGAGACACAGACACGTCAGATGCTTGACGATTTCGCAAGAAGAATGCAGTCCCAGGGTCTTTCCATGGAGCAGTACTTCCAGTTCACAGGCCAGAGCGTTGACAAGATGATGGAAGACATGAAGCCACAGGCTCTTAAGAGAATCCAGACAAGACTTGTTCTTGAGAAGATCGCTGAGGTAGAGAACATCCAGCCAACAGAGGAAGAGGTTAACGAAGAGATCTCCAAGATGGCAGAGATGTACAAGATGGAAGCAGACAAATTAAAAGATCTCATCGGTGAGAACGAGATGGAGCAGATGAAGAAAGATATGGCTGTTCAGAAAGCTGTTACATTAGTTGCCGATGCAGCTGTAGAGGCGTAATAAACCTCGGAAATGGAGGGTAAAATGAGTTTAGTACCTTACGTCATTGAGCAGACCAGCAGAGGAGAAAGAAGTTATGATATCTATTCAAGACTTCTTAAGGACCGAATCATTTTCCTTGGAGAAGAGGTAAACGATGTCAGTGCGAACCTGATCGTTGCGCAGCTTCTCTTCCTGGAAGCAGAAGATCCTTCCAAGGATATCCAGCTTTATATTAACAGCCCGGGTGGTTCTGTAACTGCCGGAATGGCAATTTATGATACAATGCAGTATATCAAGTGCGATGTATCTACGATCTGCCTTGGAATGGCAGCCAGCATGGGAGCTTTCCTCCTGTCCTCCGGTGCCAAAGGCAAAAGATATGCACTGCCGAATTCGACGATCATGATCCATCAGCCATCAGGCGGTGCACAGGGGCAGGCTACAGAGATCCAGATCGTAGCTGACCAGATCGCAAAAACCAAAAAGAAGCTGAACGAGATTCTTTCTGCGAATACCGGACAGCCTCTTGAAATTGTGGAAAAAGATACTGACCGTGACAACTATATGACAGCGGAAGAAGCTAAGGCATACGGCCTGATCGACGGTGTTGTGATCCACAAATAATGCGTAAGAAAAGACTCCTGTAAAGACACAGGAGTCTTATCTTGCTTTAAAAAGGAATTTTAAATGTCTGCGAGAGACGGACATTTACGCTTAGAAAGGAAACAAAAAGATATGGCAGATAAAGTAAAAGAAGGAAAGGTAAGATGCTCCTTTTGCCATAAGACTGAAGATCAGGTACGCAAGCTGATCGCAGGTCCGGATGGAGCATATATTTGTGATGAATGTATCGGGATCTGCTCCGAGATCATGGAAGAAGAATTCAGTATGTATGATCATGAGGCAGATTATGAAACAGGGATCAACCTTCTGAAACCGGAAGAGATCCACAGTATCCTGGATGAGTATGTGATCGGACAGGATGATGCCAAGAAGGCACTTTCCGTAGCTGTTTACAATCATTACAAGAGGATTCTTGCTTCAAGAAACCTGGACGTGGAGCTGCAGAAGAGTAATATCCTGATGCTTGGTCCGACCGGTTCCGGTAAGACACTTCTTGCACAGACACTGGCAAGACTGCTGAATGTTCCTTTTGCCATCGCAGATGCCACTACTCTCACAGAGGCAGGTTATGTTGGCGAGGATGTTGAGAACATTCTTCTGAAGATCATTCAGGCAGCCGATTATGATATTGAGCGTGCCCAGTACGGAATCATCTATATCGATGAGATCGATAAGATCACAAGAAAATCCGAGAATACCTCCATCACCAGAGATGTGTCCGGTGAGGGCGTACAGCAGGCACTTCTGAAAATTCTGGAAGGAACCGTTGCAAGCGTACCTCCTCAGGGAGGAAGAAAGCATCCTCATCAGGAATTTATCCAGATCGATACTACAAACATCCTGTTCATTTGCGGTGGTGCTTTTGACGGACTGGAGAAGATCATCGAGGCAAGACAGGATACCAAATCCATTGGTTTCGGAGCAGAGGTTTCCGAGAAGGAAGACCGCAATGTGGGCGAAGTTCTGAAGGAGGTTATGCCGGAGGACTTTATTAAATTCGGTCTGATCCCGGAGTTTATCGGACGAGTTCCGGTCGTGGTAACCTTGGATTCTCTGGATGAAGAAGCACTGATCCGTATTCTGAAGGAGCCTAAGAATTCCCTCACAAAACAGTACGACAAGCTTTTTGAGCTGGATGGCGTGCAGCTTGAGTTCCAGGATGAAGCACTTGAGACAGTTGCCCGGAAATCTCTTGAGAGAAAAACAGGTGCCAGAGGACTTCGTGCCATCATGGAGCATACCCTGATGGATCTGATGTACAAGACACCATCGGACGACACCATCCGTAAGTGTATCGTCACAAAAGAGGCAGTGGAGGGAACCGGAGAGCCGGAGATCATCCACGGGGAGGCCAAGGCTCCTGCAAAAAAAGCAGGACGCAAAACATCCCGTTCGAGAAAGAAAGGCAAGCCGGAAACAGCTTGATGAAGGGAATGACATAAATGACAAATCAGGTCAATATATTGCCAATGATCGCTCTCCGTGGGACTACAGTCCTTCCGGATATGATCGTACACTTTGATGTGAGCAGGGAGAAATCTATCCGTGCCGTGGAAGCAGCCATGCTCCATGACCAGAAGATCTTTCTGCTGACACAGAAGGATCCTGAGGTGGAAATACCGGAACTTACGGATCTGTATCAGGTAGGAACCGTCGCTTATATCAAGCAGGTGGTGAAGCTTCCGCAGGATCTTTACCGGGTTCTGGTAGAGGGACTGGACAGGGCAGAGGTTCTGGGCCTGGAGCAGGAGGAACCATATCTGAAGGCGGAATGCGAGATCGTTACGGCACAGGAAGAGGATTACCCGGAACCGGTAAAGGACGCCATGCTTCGCAGCATCCGGGAGCTTTTTCAGAGATATTGCAGAGAAAGCGGAAAAATAAGCAAGGATCTGGTAACCCAGATCATGAACATCGAAGATGTGCAGGAAACCATCGACCAGATCGCAGTAAATCTTCCGATGGCGTATCAGAACAAGCAGAAGCTTCTGGAAACAGTGTCTTTGAATGACCGTTATGAGATCCTTGGAGCGCTTCTTGGCAGCGAGATCGAGGTGATCCATATCACTAAAGATCTTCAGCGCAAGGTGAAATCCCATATCGACAAGAATCAGAGAGAGTATATCCTCCGGGAACAGCTGAAAACCATCCGTGAGGAGCTGGGCGAGGAGAATACTGCTGATGATATCGATGAATTTAAAAAACAGCTGAAGGAGCTGGATGCATCTGATGAAGTAAAAGAGAAGATTTCCAAGGAGATCAGCCGTTTTAAAGGAATGGCAGCCAGTGCTGCAGAGGCAACGGTGCAGAGAGGCTATCTGGAAACCGTTCTTGCACTTCCGTGGAATAAGAAATCCGAGGATTCCGAGGATCTTGAGAACGCATGGAAGGTTTTGGAAGAGGGTCATTACGGACTGAAAGAGGTCAAAGAACGTATCATGGAATTCCTTGCTGTACGTAAGCTGACCCACAAGGGAAAGAGTCCGATCCTCTGTCTGGTGGGACCTCCGGGAACCGGAAAAACTTCCATTGCACGTTCTGTGGCAGAGGCCATGAACAAGAAATACGTCCGCATCTGTCTTGGAGGTGTCCGTGATGAGGCAGAGATCCGTGGCCACAGAAAGACTTACGTCGGTGCCATGCCAGGAAGGATCACAGTCGCACTGAAGGAAGCCGGAGTCAGCAACCCGCTGATGCTTCTTGATGAGATCGATAAGACCAGCAGCGATTATAAAGGAGATACCTCCGCAGCACTTCTGGAGGTTCTGGATCCGGAGCAGAACAGTAAGTTCAATGATCACTATGTAGAGATTCCCCAGGATCTTTCCGAGGTACTGTTTATTGCCACTGCAAATGATGTTCAGGGAATCCCGAGACCTCTTCTTGACCGTATGGAGCTGATGGAAATCCCGGGATATACGGAAAATGAGAAGGAACATATCGCAAGGGAGCATCTGATCCCGAAGCAGATGGAGATCAACGGTATTCCGGAAGGCAAGCTGGTGATCCAGCCGGCAGCTCTTGGCAAGCTGATCAACAACTATACCAAGGAAGCAGGAGTCCGTTCTCTGGAGAGAGGCATCGGACGTATCTGCAGAAAAACTGCACGTGCTATCATGGAAGAGGGTAAGGATAAGGTAGTTGTCACATCCAGAAATATTTCCAGATTCCTTGGCAAAGAACGATATAACTATCTAATGGCCAATGAGAAGGATGAGATCGGGATCGCCCGCGGTCTTGCATGGACACAGGTAGGCGGTGATACCCTGCAGATCGAAGTCAATATCATGCCCGGAAAAGGCGAGCTGCTTCTTACCGGACAGCTTGGAGATGTGATGAAGGAATCTGCACAGGCAGGTATCAGCTATATCCGTTCGGTTTCTGACCAATATGAGATCGATCCGGAATTTTTCCAGAAGCATGATATGCATGTACATATTCCGGAGGGTGCCGTTCCGAAGGATGGCCCGTCCGCCGGTATTACAATGGCAACTGCCATGCTGTCTGCAATTATCGAAAAACCGGTACGTGCGGATCTTGCCATGACCGGTGAGATCACCTTAAGAGGCCGTGTGCTTCCGATCGGCGGACTGAAAGAGAAGCTGCTTGCAGCTAAATATGCCAGGATCAAGGAAGTCCTTGTTCCGGAAAAAAATCGTCCGGATATCGAGGAGATGGACAGAGAGATCATCCAGGGACTGGATATCCGGTTTGTGGATAACATGAAAGAAGTTCTCGGTGAAGCTCTTGCATAAACAAAAAACAGAAAAACCCTGCCCTGACCTTCAGGACAGGGCTTTTAAAAGAAAAGGGAGGAATAACGAATGGTAATCAAAAACGTATCGCTGGATATCGTCTGCGGCATCACAAGCAAGATCCCGGACACAGGAAGGCCGGAGGTAGCTTTTGCGGGAAAATCAAATGTAGGGAAATCCTCCCTGATCAATGGTCTGATGAACCGCAAGGCCCTGGCAAGAACCAGCGCACAGCCGGGAAAAACACAGACGATCAATTTTTATAACATTAATGAAGCAATGTATCTCGTAGACCTGCCGGGCTACGGCTACGCCAAGGTTTCAAAGGCGGAGCAGGAAAGCTGGGGCAAGCTGATGGAAAGCTACCTTTCCGGCGGAAGCGTGAGCCATATATTCATGCTTATAGATATTCGCCACGAGCCTACCGCCGCCGATAAGCAGATGCTTGAATGGATAATATATTACGGCATTCCGTATACGCTCATTGCCACCAAGGCGGATAAGCTTTCCCGTTCAAAGCGGCAGCAGGCGGCAAATGCAAACGCCAAACTGCTCGGTGCGCCGCCGTGGGCGCTCTGTTACAGCGCGGAAACAGGCGATGGACGCGAAGAATTGGTGGCCAGAATTGGCGCAATAGTGAACGACAGTTTGTCAAATGCAAAGTAATGCACAAATATTGCAGACTTTTTGCATATGCTACTTGACATAACTATATGCCGTACGCATAATAGTGAAAGTAAAAAACAAACTGTGGAGGATGTGGCAATATGGCTTTGAGAAAATGCCCGCGCTGCGAACTGAATTATATAAAAGACGATGAAAAATACTGCAATGTGTGCCGCCGCGAAATGAAGGGCGGGGACAGCGAGCCGGAGGACAGCATAGTAATGTGCAGCGAGTGCGGCGAGAATCCCGCCGTTAAGGGCAGCGACCTTTGCGCGATATGCCTTAGGGGA
>OGOU01002131.1_pt1 | contig 14340 bp, 10 predicted proteins | sample 1552721 | NCBI WGS metagenome assembly OGOU01 (sample SAMEA2580176, study PRJEB22360) | human gut metagenome | biome: human gut; feature: human-associated habitat; material: faeces | place: Denmark | collected 2008/2010 | reverse complement strand
TTCGCTTGATCGGGCGCGTGCGGCGAAAATATCCAAGATCAGCATCGTCCGATCAATCACGCGCACATCCGTGAGCTTCTCAATATTACGCTGTTGGGACGGCGTCAGCTCGCTGTCGAAAACCAGCAGATCCGCTTCATGATCGCGGCAAAAGGTTTTGATCTCCACAATCCGGCCGGAGCCAATGAAGGTAGCTGCGTCCGGCGTGTCGCGCTTTTGCACCATTTTAGCGAGCACCTCTGCGCCCGCCGTGTGCGCGAGCTCGTCCAGCTCATCAATGGATGCTTGTGCATCAAATGCCCCCGTATCCACGCTGACAAGCAACGCGCGCTCCGGGCGCTCTATATTTTCAAAATAAGCCATAATCATAACCGCATCCTTTCCCGTTCACTCGGGTATTTGCAGCGCCTCTTTCCGGCGCGAAAGAAAAAACGCCCGTTTGAATAAATCTACCTTTTCATCCAATGGTAACCTCTTCCCCATGATTTTCCGGCTGGTTAGGCCAGTCATTTGTATCATATCCCACTTTGTTTTTTTATGCAATAAATATAATTTTTCTACTTTTTATTATCCCTTCTCTCTTTTCTTTAGTGTTATTCATGTTACTTTTCTGATTTTTGTAGTGCGAATCCTGCCGGCATTTTATGTGTACTTCTGATTCGCACCTACATAATTAAAGGTTGATCTACTGGAATTCCACGTTCTATACCTACATGTTCTATTTTAGTCTGATAATTATTTCCGAGGTAATAAAAACGTAAGCTATCTTTATTTTTGTCAATAATATCAGACAATATCCCCTTCAAAGCAACACTTTGAGCGCTATCCAAAATACACTCAAATACAGAATTTTGCACCCTTCTTCCATAATTTGTACATTGCTTCGCCACTTTACGCAAACGAGTTCTTCCTGCAGTTGTCTCTGTATTTACATCATAAGTAATCACTACCAACACTTTGTCACCTCATTTCCACAAAAACACTGGATAACTGTCCAAATCTCCTCTTAAATATCTTGCCAACAACATTGCCTGTACATAAGGAACCATTCCCCATTCCACCTTTTCTTTCAAGAACGGATGTGTGATGGTTTCCTTCTTTTTCTTCTGCCATTCTACCAACAGCTTTTTTCGCAGCTCATCATCCATCAGAACAGCTCCATTTTCTTTTTTGGTAAAATTCTTTCCATTTACAATCTTTTTGTTAACAAGCGATAATACAAAACGATCTGCCAATACAGCTCTTAATTCCTCTATCATATCCAAAGCCAGTGATACTCTACCTGGTCTTTCGGTATGAAGATATCCCACATAAGGATCCAGCCCCACACACTCCAGGGAAGAAGCAATCGTATTTGTCAACAACGTATATACAAAAGACAACATTGCATTCATATTATCTAACGGTGGTCTTTTATTTCTTCCTTGAAATGAAAAATCCTTTTTCTGTTGCAAAATCATTTCATCAAAAACTCCAAAATACACGCTGGCCGCTTCCCCTTCAAAACCTCTTAATTGTGCTTTTGATTCACATGTTTGAATTAATCCCAACGTATGTTTCAGCTTTTCTGATGCTATTTTTATTTTGTCCGCATCTACCTGCATACTATGATCTCTAACACAGCGTTCCAACACCCATCTTGCATTATACACCTTTCCAAGTATACAGTTTTTTGCAATTTCCAGGCTGATTGCTGAATCCAAACTGCTTGCATACTGCTGTTCTCGCAAAAGCACATTTCCTCTTGTCTTTCCGGTTATCCTCGCAAGAAATTTTCCCTGGGGCGTCATAAAACAAAGAGAGATATTTTTTTCTGCACAAGATCCCATCAATGCCGGACTGACGCCCCTGTATCCAAAGGAAACTATCCCTTCCAGATTATGTAATGGAAGTCTTCCTTTTTCTTTATCCTCTTCAAAAACAACTATATTTTCTCCATCTAAACCCAAATAGCTGTTTTCAGAAGTTACATACAACGTATTCAAAAGTTTTTTCATGTCTCTTCCTCCTTCAGCATCTGGTCTATATAATGTTTCACAGAAACTTGTTTGTTTAATTTGGTCAGACAAAGTTCCTTTAATGAACAGGAATTACACATTTTACCTGTTTTTACCTTCGGAGTATAACCTCTATTGTAATACTGATGCATCTCTTCAAATATATCTTTGACTGCATTTCTCAGATCCTCTGTAATTTCCACAACTTCTCTTCGTCTTGTTTCTCCATAAAAAAGAGCTGCTTCAGGTATTGTTGCAGAAAACATTTCTTCGAGACATAAAACCTGTGCCACAAGCTGCAATCTATCGGCATCTGTTGATTTTTCTTTTCCTTTTTTGTATTCTACCGGATAAACAGAATACATTCCCCGATGTCCATGAAGCCGTATTCCATCTTCACATTTATGAAATTCTACAAGATCACACTCTCCACTCACTCCCATAATTCTTGAAGAAACCGGCAAAGCTCTTACCAAAATAGTATCTTTTCTTTTTTCCGTCAAATATGGATCATGTACCTTCTGGTGCATCAGTTTTCCAACAGCTGTATGAACATTTTCTGCCCACTGCTGCTCCAGAAAAATCAATCCCCATTGGCGGCGGCAGTAGGCGTAATGCTGCAAGGCGGAGAGGGTCGCGTCCTGCTGCGTCACCCCTTCACTTCGCAGGTGACGCCGTCCGGCAGATTCGCGTCATCCACCGTCCATTCGTAGTCCGTAAAGCTGCGCGGAACCGTCACGTCCGCCTTACGCGCTACACGCACGCGTTCAAACAGCTTCCACGCGGGGGCGTTGCCCAGTTCCTTCTCATGGCGGAAGATGATGAGCTTGCGCACTGCCATCATGCCGCGCGCGGCGGAGTGGTCGTTTTCAAACATGTTGAGGATGGCATCCCACAACAGGGCGAGGTCTTCTTCGCTGAATCCCGTGGTCTTGCGCGCCAGATTTGCGGATACGAACCCTTCCACGCGGTACAGCCCGTAGGGGACGATGTACTTGCGCCCCATTTCGGTGCCCTTCTTCTCCGCGTCCTTTTCCGTCGTGATGGCGACGCGGGTGATGGTGATTTCCTGCGGCACAATGGGGTCAACGCTGCGGGCAAAGCCCAGCTGCACCGGCCCGCGCACCTGACCGCAGTTCAGCGATGCCTTGACAAACGTCGTCATCACCGCGCCGAACGTCCGGATGTCGTAGTAGTGGCTGCACATATAATCGCGCAGCTTGCGGTCAATCTCCGGGTCATTCGACTTCAGTTTCTTTTTGAGGTCGTCCTCCTTGATGTCGCCGTAGCCGCAGGCCTCCAGCCCTTCACGGTCGCAGCGATTCAGCGGAACGCCATCCTGAATATAGATGCCGTAATGCGGGTCGCCCTCCTTGACGGTCGCCACATAGTCGCGAATCTTGCGCTTCAAGCACACGTCCGTCACCAGCCCAAGACCCGTTTCCGGGTCGGTGCGGGGCATATTGCCGGCATCGGGGTCACCGTTGGGATTGCCGTTCTGCACGTCGAACAGTACCACGAAATCATAGCGATTGCGAATCACATCAGACATTGCTGTTTTCCTCCTTTTTCGTGAAGAACTTCTGCTTCTGGTGATAGTAGCCCAGCTGGAAAATACCCTGATCCTGCAGGTTCAGGCGCGCAGGGTAGCTGTCAGTCAAGCGCCCGCACAGTTCCGTCAGCTGCTTGTCGTAATAGATGAAATAGCCGGTATCAAGTTTCTTCAGGTGACTCTGCGCCAGCTTCAGCAGCGTCGGGAAAACGATGCTGGGCGTTGCGCAGGCAGCGTTGAAGTAACGATCCATGATGGTAGCGTTGATGCCGGGATTTGCCTTCTGCTGGAGGCTTTCCAGCACCGCAAAGAGACGACCCAGCACATATGGTGCGTAATTCGTCTGTTCGTTGAGTTGCACGTCGATGACCTCCTTGTACTGTGGATTGCTGCCGTTTTTCAGCAGCCATGCTTTGAGAATTGCCGCCTTGCCGCGGCTGACACTGTGCTCCGCATGGATGCGCAGCTCTGTTTGCGTCAGCAGCGAAACAGGGTAAGGCGTATCGCCAAGAATGGCGCGGAGCAAATCGCCCACCAGATGCGACGGCGGCAGCTTGTCCCTGCTGTTGGGATTCGCTGTTTCCTTGAGCAGCGAATAGGCGGAAAGTGTTTCACGCGTGTCATAGGATGGGCGAATGATGTTCAAACGCTCCTGATGACGCGCCAAATTCGCGGCAAAATCGCCAAACGTCCCTTGCAGGAAGAAACGAACCGACAGACGGGACGCATTCGGCGACAGCCCCAGAATGTAGAAGGGTGTACGGGAATCAAGCGGAACATTCTCCCACTGAAGACCCTGCCCAAGGCGGATGGCTTTCATGATGCCGTCCAGCGTATTCTGCGTCATGTCTTCGTTTGTCCCCAGCAGAGCGGCAAAGCAGTCGCTGTAAGCGGATTGCGCCGTTTCTGCCCAGTAAACGAGAGTGGCAGATCCCAGCAGACTGTGATAGTCCTTCACGCGAAGCATGTAGTTGAGCGCTTCGCCGTAGGCAAAGGCGGCGTGATTCCCGACGGGGGCGTTTAAACCCTGACTGCCACTCCGCCCGTAGGATTCAAAAGCGAAGGCGTTGAAGGAAACCAGCGACGCGCCAGAGGACTGTGCGCCAACAACGCCCTTGATGCTTGGATGCAGAATGGCGATGGTGTCTTGTGTGCCTGTAACCAGACAGCGACCAAAGGTAGAACGTTCCGAGCTATTGGAGACGCTTGCATCCCACGCAGCTTGAATTTCAGGCACGTTCTGCGCTTCTGTAACAGTTCCCAATTCGTTGATGAGGCAGAAAAGCAGATTGCCGCCCTTGCACAGGTCATCGAAATGCTCCTGCAGGGCAGGGGACTGCGCCGCCTTTTCAGGCTGCCAAGTGTCAAAAAAGCGGAGAATTGCCTGCGCCATCGGGCAGGATACACCGTCCAGCAGCTCGTGATGCTTTTTGGCACTGATGCGGAAACAGGCTTCTGCCTCTTTGGCGGGGTTTTTGCCTGTGCCGTCGTATGGCTCGTTGGTGATGCCAAATAAATATTTCGCATTGTCACACAAGAAGCAGGCTGCCTTACCGCTGGTGCGCTTGACAGGGGTGGGAAGAGGCTTCTGTACAGGGATTGGCTTGCCTTTCTCATCGGGTTTACCGAGTAACTCCACCGATACCAGTTCGCCGTTTTCTTTCAGACGCAAGCCCCACTGCACCTTGACGGATGACCAGCCGGGACGCTCCAATTTGCCCTGTGCGGCGAGCGAATTGTAGCACCGCACGAGCGATTGCAGAATCATTTCACCACCTCACAGTCTGTCAAATCAATCACGCCATGCACCATCTGCGCCCGGAAGAACATCGGTTGTATGTTTTCCGGGTCGGAATATTCCATGTCGTAAAGCATATAGCCCAAATCCCGCGTTTCGTCGATGGTGGGAATGTCGCCGCCCTCCCAAAGGCGGAAATGCGCCGTGCATTCCCGGCAGCCCAGATACGGCTGCATGTATGCCTGACCGCTGCGAAGACGCCGCTTCACGATGTCCTGAAACTTGCCGGGATTGTCCGACGGATTGGCTTTGTCGGTCATCTCGAAGTGCGCTTCAATGACGTAGTGCACGTTTCGCAGCATGGTGGTAGCGCGCTGCTGAATATCGGCGTTTCGGTCGATGTAGGAGCGCTTCTTGCCGTTGGCTTCGGTCAGCACGTTTCTGACGGAAATCTTAGATGCCACTTCGTTGCGGAGAATGTTCGTGAAGCGGATGGGCTTGCAGACGTAGATTTTATCCACATGCCATTTTAGGCCTGGATGGTAGTATACACTTTCTACCATTCCGCGGGCGGCGCTGGGCGTGGGAACGTCATAGCTGACACGCTCAACCTTCATTTCAGGCCGGGTGAAGCAAGCGTACTCGCCCCACACCTCCATTTTGATGGACATTGGTTCACCTCCTCATTCTTACTTCTCAATCAACACTTGCCGATGTGGGCAAGTGACAGTTCGCAAGGGGACGAATGGGTGTATCGTCAGCAACTCACTTCCTTTCGTTTGACAAGAACAGTATAGCACGGCACAGCGTATATGTCAAGAAGAAAATTCACTAAACTAGAAAATAATTTTTAGATTGAACAGAACTATCAATCATGGTTTGACACGCCAGCGAAAAGATGATAAAATGCCAAAGTCGGATGGAAACGGCGGGCAATTCGCTGCTTCTATCTGTGGGTTGAAATACTAAGCTAGACAATCGTCTAACGGGGCGGGCGGTGAGCGCAATGCTTGCCGCCCGTTTCAGTTTTCCTTCATTATATATGTCAGGCGAATAGCCCCAGTCCGCTCGTGCAGCTGACCTGCAAGCCGCATTCCGGCGTGTACAATTTGATGTCGCTTAGAATGCCGCAGTGCGCATCGGCAATTTCCGTGACGCCGCCGATGCTGCACAACGCCTGATACTCGCGGCGGTAGATACTCACGCCGCAGCGCCCCAGACGGCGGAAAAGCTCACGCGAATAGTGCCCATCACGCAGGGCTTTGATGTCCTCGCTGTTTTCAGGTGTCGGAATGTACACCGTTACCGTATCTGTGTCGATAAAGCGGAAATGCTCGGCGGTTTCGCGGAAAGCAAATCTTGCTTCGGATGACAGCGTTTTGCTGGTATCCAGTAAATCATTTTCGGACGAAACGGGTCGTGAACGCTGCTGATTTTCGCCGCGCTTGAAGAGCAAATCGCAAAAATACGCGTGGATGGCTTTGCGGCTGCCGATGTCCTCAGCATACAGGCGCAGCACTGTGCGGCAGCTTTCAATGTTCGGGCGCATCATGGGCGCAATGGCGTGCTCGGTCTGGTAGATGTGGACGATGCTGTCCTGCGCCGCTTCCTTTCCCTCACGATTGCAGCGTCCGGCGGCTTGCAGAATGCTGTCCAGTCCGGCTAATTCGCGGTATACGGTCGGAAAATCCACGTCAACGCCCGCTTCAATCAGGCTGGTGGAGATGACGCGGCAGCACTGTTTCTTGTCTAAGCGTTCGCGAATTGTGGCAATGGTGCGTTCACGGTCGATGGCGTTCATCAGCGTGGAAAGGTGGAAACGCCCCTCTTCCGGCAGGGCTTCGTACAGGCTGCGCGCCTGTTTGCGGGAATTGACGATGCACAGCACGGCATTTTCCTGACGAATCCGCGCGGCTAATTCCTCGTCCGAAAGCGTCCCGTCCTGCTGGAAGGTGACGCGGCGAAGGCTGCTGAACAGCGCATCCGGGTCGGGAACAAGCTCTTGAATGCGGGTGCCCGCGGTGAAGCCGCTGAAAATGGACAGCAATTCGGGCTGCGTCGCGGTACAGAGAACGGCGGTGACGCCGTAATGCTGCACCAGCTGGTCAATCACCGAAACGCAGGGACGCATCAGCGAAATCGGCAGGGTTTGCGCCTCGTCAAAAATCACCACGCTGTTGGCGACGTTGTGGAGTTTGCGGCAGCGGCCGGGCTTGGCGGCGTAGAAGGATTCAAAGAACTGCACGGCGGTCGTGACGATGACGGGGGCATCCCAGTTTTCGCAGGCAAGGCGCTTGCGGAGGGCATCGGGCGTTTCGGCATCCGTATCGGGCAAGTCCACCTGACTGTGATGCTCCACCACGTTCTCATCGTCCAGAATATCCCGAAAGACCTTCGCATTTTGGTCGATAATGCTGGTGTAGGGGATGACGTAGATGATGCGCTTCATCCCATGCTTCACTGCGTGGCTGAGCGCAAAGGCAAGCGACGAAACCGTTTTGCCGCCGCCCGTGGGGACGGTCAGGCTGTACAAGCCCTGCGGATCTTCGCTGCCACGCAGGCAGCGCCGCAGCACCTCGTTGCGCAGCGCGCAGAGGTCGGACTTGGGCTTTTCCAGCCATTTGGCAACGTGCGCTTGCAGCTTTTCCAGCAGCGCGGGCATGGAATCGCCGATGCCGCGCGGCTTTTCTTCCTTGCTGAGCGCGCTCTCCGTGTCCAGAAAATCAGCATCCACCAGACAGGAGAACAGCATCCGGATGTACATGGCAGTCAGGCGCGCATCATTCCGCGGAAGCCACGGCGGTGTGGGCTGAACGCCTGTTGGCAAAGAAATCTCACTGCGCCACGCGGAGGGATCGTCGCCGCCGGTCAGCTTTTTGTTCAGCCGTGCGCACAATGTGCCATCATCGAGGCTGAGACGGGTTCCCAAGTCGGGCAGACCGCCGTGATGCCCCGCAATGGCAAACGCCGCGGGCATATCGTCCAAATCTGCCGCCGCCTTCGCACCTGCCGTGCTGTGGTCCACCTTGGCGGTGTGTTCCGGGTCACGCTGGCGGCGCTGCCCGTTGGGGCTGTACTTGCCGATGTCGTGCAGCAGGGCTGTTCTTTCGGCGTGAAAACTCGCTCCAAAAGAAGCGGCGAATTTCGCAGAACGCGTCGCTGTGCCTTCCAAATGCTCCTTGAGTGGCTGATAGCTGCCGTCCTCGCGGAGGTGGGTGACGTATTCCATACAGAAAACCCTCCCGATATAATCAATTTGTGTGTATCTAATGTTAATAATAGTATAGCACTATAATAACCTGCTGTCAAGAAAAATAAAACTATCGAGCAGTTTTTGTCAAACACTTCCGGGAAAAACAATGCGCAAAGCAGGAATATATTTGTGCGCTGCTGCCCTTGCAATGCCGCCGCCAAAATGGTATGATGGAAATGAACAAAAAAATACAGAAAAGGAGTCTTCCACATGGCAAAGAAAACGAAAACCCAGCCGAAAGCGCGTAAAACAATCACCTCCAATAATCTCGCTGATTTATCAAAACTCGTTCAAGCACTTGAAATAGACGATGAGAATCCGGAAAATCAGCAAAAGCCATCGGCGCTTGACAAAAAAATCATCTACAATGAGTTCCAGAATTCAACGTACACGCGGTGTCGCCGATGGCGTACCTCATTGGCATCGACAAAGAAAACTTTGGCGAAGAAAATGCGAGACCATTTCTGCTGAAAAGCTACGAAGAACTGGACGCGCACAAAGAGGCGCGCATTATCCGCAATCTGTGCCGCATTCGCACGGCGATGGAACGCAATTATCCAGCCATTGTGAATGAATTTCGCATGAGCTTCCGCAATATCGGCAGCGTGCCGAATCTCATTCCATCAGAAGCGGTGGCGCAGCTGGAACAGGACGGCGTCAGAATTTACAAAGCAAAGCCGGATATTGACGAATACATTATCAGCATCAATTGTGAAATCAGCAACCGAATCAATCAAGTCGCGCGCTTTTTCCCGGAATGGGTGAAGTGGGACTATGTGAAACCCATTTTCCTGATGCCGAACGGGACGAAGAAAGATGGTATCAAAAAAGCAGGGGAATACTATAAAAGCGATACCCGCCGCTACCCGTTCCACTGCTGGATTAACTGGGATGCTGTTGCCACAAGCCCGGAGAGCAAGGGCAATATCCTCTATAATGATGAAAAATTCGTAACGATTCTCTATGAACGCCACGAAGACCGCTTTGAAAACCTGTCGCTGGTGCGCGATGCGGGCAACCACACGATGCGCAATCTGGGCAGGCTGCTGGAGCAGTGCAAAAAATGCCTGATTGCGGTGGACTGCGAAAATTCGGATGCCGTGAAGCTCGCGGCGGCGCTGAGCAGCCTCCCGACCGAGCAGCTGGGCAAAATATCCAAGGTGATTCTGTTTGACAGCGAGTATACAACGGCACAATGGAAAACGCTGGTTGACCGCACGCTCTCTACGGCGGTGGATGAAAAAGCGAACCTTGAGCTGGAACATATTAAGGTCGAGCGGCTGAACCAGAACAAATCGCAGTGCGATATGGCGCTGGCGGTGCGGACAAGCCGCGAAGTGTATACCTCCGGCGTGGATGCGGTCATCCTTGTTTCGTCGGACAGCGACTACTGGGCGATGATTCGCCAGCTGGACAGCGTCCGCTTCCTTGTTATGCTGGAGAAGGGCAAAACGGGCATGGCCATCATGGACACCTTGGCGCAGCATGAAATCCCGTTCTGCTTCATTGACGACTTCTGCACGGCGGCGTCGTACAACATCAAAACCAGTACGCTGATCAATGCAATTCAGGAGCAAATCAATCAGCAGCTGGCGGGAGAAAGCACGAAACCATTCAACGTTCGCGAGATGATGGAGACGGCGCTGCAAAACTCGTGGATCATGATGACGGACAAGGAGAAGGAAGCGTTTTACAAGCGATACTTGCTGTGCATGAAATTGAATGTCAGCCCGGATGGCGCGGTCAGCATCACGCTGGGATAAAGGGCAGCGCCTCTGAACGGTGGAGCGAAGGAAGGCTTTGCTTGATGATTTGCCATTTCTGAACCTGCATACGCTCTTTTAAACAGCATCGGCACAGCGCCAAGTTTTCATTTGACGCTGTGCCGATGATTTTTTGTGAGTTCGCAAGATGACAAATTTCCTCTTTATACTATTTCCGAATTGGTTCATCACGGAATCGACAAAGAAGGAAAGATACGTTTTTATCCTCTTTTTTCCTTCTTTATCCGTTTATATTCCTCACGCTGCCCCTTTCCACAAGGTGCACCGGCAAAATAACCTTCTTCTGCGCAATCTCTTCCTTCCGCAGCTGCGCCAAAATCATCTCCGTCGCCAAAGTGCCTTTCTTCTCCGAATCCTGATGAATCGTCGTCAGCCCCGGAATCGCCAGCTGCGAAATATAATGATCATCAAAGCCCACAATCGACTTATCGCGCGGCACACTTACCCCGCACTCATGCAGCCCGGACATGATGCCCGCCGCCAGAATATCCGCCGAGGCGAAAATCCCCGTGATTTCGGGGTGTGTGCTGAGCTGATGCCCCAGCTTCTTGCCCTCCTGCACGGAAATTTCCTGCGTAAAGACAAGCGCCGGGTCGTACGGCACGCCGTATTCCGCCAAGGCGCGGCGATAGCCCTGCAAGCGCAGTTCGATAACGCCCGCGGGGGAAATCGGCGGCGACGCGAACGCAATCACGCGGTGGCCGTTCTCCAGCAGGTGCTTCGTGGCAAGGTAGCCGCCTTTTTCATCCTCCAAGCCGACGCAGCAGATGTTCGGGTCGTCCACATAGCTGTCGATGAGGACGACGGGAATGCCCAGCTTTGCTACGGCATCGAAGAACGAATCCTGAAACAGCCCCGTCATAATCAGCCCGGAGAGCCGCCAGCTGTGAATCAACCCTTCCAGCGCGGCGACGCTTTCGGCGGAGCGCAGCATCAGGTAGTAGCCGGCTTCACGGGTGCGCTGCTCGACGCTGGCGGCGACGCTGCTCATGAAGGGGTCGCTGACGGTGCTGCCGGTGGTGCGCGGCGTGATGTAAGTGACCATGGCGATGATGGCGGACTGGTCGTTCGCCAGCGAGCGCGCGGACATGCTGGGAACGTAGTGCTCGCGCTCGATAATCTCCCAGATTTTTGCAACCTTCTTTTCGGAAACGCGGCTTTTGCGGTTATGCACCACGTTGGAAACGGTTGTAATGCTTACGCCTGCTTCGGCGGCAATGTCTTTGAGTGTGACCATGCGATGCTCCATTTTATGCAGTGTTTTAGAAATGGCAATATGCGCAGAAAAGCATGTCCGCAGACGTGAAACGAAAACGGACGAAGTCCGCGTGCGCATCATAAAAAGTATACCAGTCTTTGAAGTTGTTCGCAAGCGGTTTCTGGGAAAAAATCCGTAAAAGAAGGGGGAGACAGCCGAAACTGTCCCCCCTTTTTGAACGTTTTGGAATTATTCCAGTTCAGCCAGATAGTCCTTAATCGGCAGGTCGCCGGGCTTGCCGGTTTCCGGCGCGGTCAGACCAGCCTGAATGGTTTCGGAGCTGGTAGCGTCGATGGGCGCAACGGCTTCAGAGAAGGTGATTTCGTCCAGGTAGATGACGCACTTGGCGAACGCGCGGATGTGCAGGGCGTTGGTCATGCCCGGGAAGCCGGACGCTTCGAGGTCGATGACGAGATCCTGCCATTCGGTGGTGATGACCGGGTGCGTGCCGTCCGCCAGCACAAGGTCAGAGAAGCGCGCCGCGTAGAACTTGGCGTCTTCCGGATGCCAGTCCATGATCAGCTTGTTCTCTTCGCCGCCTTCCGCACCCTTGATGCGGATGGTCAGATATTTGCAGTAGGAGACGCCGTCCAGACCCCACATGTCAATGGCTTCGCCCCAGTTCGCCATCCAGTCGGCGGCATGGGCGTAGTAGTCGTCTTCGCTGTCGTAGTCTTCCGGGTCATACGCCTTGGGGCGCATGTCGAGCTTCAACGCGCCGTCCTCATTCTTTGCGCGCAGGTTCGCCCAGTTGTCCCACCAGAGGTGCACGCCGTTGGGCGCAAGCTCAGGCTTGGCATTCGGGTCACGGTCGTCAAAGTTGTCCCACAGGTAGGTTTCGCCTTCAGCGAACGCAACGGCTGCCATCGCGAACACCATCGTCAGGGAAAGCAGGAAAGCAAGGAACTTCTTCATGGGGATACCTCCTTTATGATGTTGACGGGTGGATAGGTTTAACGCTCAACCTATCGTTGACATGATTATAACATACCATTTGCCACATGTCAAGAGGGGAAAAGAGGCTTTTTCTGAAAATTTTTATCTTCAGGCACATTGCACATTTCCAAATTTCCTGCTATAATCATGGTATAGGTTTAGCGCTTAACCAAATGCGGACAATTTCCACATGCTGGAAACACCGCGGCGAACAAGGAGGACATGAACGATGAAGAGAACCACCCCCATCCTGATGCTTGTGCTGATGCTTCTGCTGACCGCGTGGATGATGCCCGCGACTGCCGAAGAGAATCCGACGCTGCTGACCCTCTACGAAGGCCCGAAGACGATGACGACCTCCGCGACGGCGAAAGTTACCGCGAACGGCAACGACCTGTTCGTCTATGACGTGATGGTCAACCACGAACACATCTGGAACGCCAACACCCAGCCGACGACCACGCCTATGACCTATTTCGACTTCGAGGGCAAAGTGCGCATCGAGGTTGAAATGCCCGGTCTGCCGGACAAAGTGGAGAGCGCCGCCGTCATTCCGCAGTCGTGGGGGATTGCGCCCGAAGTCAAGGACGGCAAAGTTTCCTTCATGATTACGGAGCCGGGGCAGTACACCGTTGTCTTCAACGATAACGTCAACAAGGCGCTGCACATCTTCGCCAATCCACTGGAAACGGACGTCCCTGATCCCGACGACCCGAACGTCTACTATATCCCCTCCGGCGAGTGGGTCATGGACGCCATCGCGCTGGAAGACGGGCAGACGCTCTATATCTCCGGCGGCGCGGTGCTGCATTCCATCATCTCCGTCAATAACGCCAAGAACGTCCGCATCTGCGGGCGCGGCATCATCGACGGCAGCGACTACGACGCGTGGAATCAGCCCGGCTCGTATGCGCGCGTCCCGATTGATCTCAATCACGCGAAGGATGTCACCATCGACGGCATTATCGTCGCCAATTCCAACTGCTGGAATGTCAATTCTTACTCCTCCAAGCATGTGGAAATCAACAACGTCAAGGTCATTTCCGGCCGTCAAAATGGCGACGGCTTCACCTTCCAGTCCTGCACCGACCACACCGTGACGAACAGCTTCGCCCGCACATGGGATGACAGCCTCGTCATCAAGAACTACTCCGGCTCCACCAAGGGCATCACCTTCCGCAACATGCAGGTGTGGACGGACCTCGCCCAGTCCATGGAAATCGGCTACGAAACCGACAAGGGCTGGACGCTTGACCCCGAAATCAGCGATGTGCTGTTTGAGAACATCACTGTGCTGTACAACTTCCACAAGCCCGTTATCAGCATCCATAACAGCGACGATGCGTATGTCCACGCCATCGTCTACCGCAACATCGTCGTCGAAAACGCCTTCATGCAGGGTGATAACGGCAATAATAAGGAATTGATTGAGATGACGCTGCAAAATTCGGCGTGGTCGACGGTCAAGGATGAGTTTGGGTCGATTGATGATGTGCTGATTGATGGCCTGACGGTGCTGCGGACGCTGGATGGAAAAGTGCCGGCGTCGAGATTGTCGGGGTATGGGGAGGATAATCGGATTACGAATGTGACCTTGCGGAATGTGACGATTCTGGGGGAGAAGATGACGAATTTGAAGCAGATGAAGCTGCGGTATGATGATTATTGTGAGGGGATTGTTGTAGAGTAAGCCAAAAGAGGATAAACACGCGGAAGAAGTAAGGGAGTGAGACCAACTCAATCGCGCGGAGGGGTCAAGGGGGGATCCCCCTTGCGGAGTCCAGAGGCAGCGCCTCTGGTGGGGTTTGGGGCAACGCCCCAA
>OGOU01002123.1_pt1 | contig 14372 bp, 14 predicted proteins | sample 1552721 | NCBI WGS metagenome assembly OGOU01 (sample SAMEA2580176, study PRJEB22360) | human gut metagenome | biome: human gut; feature: human-associated habitat; material: faeces | place: Denmark | collected 2008/2010 | reverse complement strand
CTTTCGTGGATGCTGTGTGATGTTGTTAAAAACAAAAAGCCCACGCTCATCGGAGCAAGCACGGGTATGATTGCCGGTCTTGTAGGCATTACACCCGGAGCAGGCTTTGTCCCGATTTGGGCAGCTGTTATAATCGGCTTTACAACAAGCCCTGTTTGCTATCTTATGATTTCATACGGCAAAAAGAAATTCGGCTTTGACGATGCCCTTGATGCATTCAGTTGTCACGGTACGGGCGGTATATGGGGCGGACTGCTCACAGGTGTGTTCTCAAGCGCAGCCATCAATCCTGACGCAGGCAACGGAATTATATACGGTGAGTTTGCTCAGTTTGGCGCACAGGCAGCAGGCATAGGTATTACTGTTGTGATTGCAGTTGTCGGCACACTCGTTTGCTACGGCCTTACAAGAATAATTACCGGAAAAATCAGAGTCAGCAAAAGAGATGAAATGCTCGGCCTTGATATTACTCAGCACGGCGAAGCCGCTTACCCGTCATTTAACGGACTTGATAACTAAGGAACCACTGAATAAATCACGCTGAAAGCTGTTTGCACATCTTGCTTGCATATTTCTCGCCGGGCTGCCCAAAAAATCCTCGTAATGCGACAGCATTACTGCGGTTTGTTTGTGCAACCCAACGAAAAATCTGACAGCGCAATATGCACAAACGATTTAATCAGTGCTTCCTGATAACGGAGGATAAAATATTATGGATAAAAACGATGTTCAGCTTATCAAAATAGAAGCTGTTGTCAGAGAGGAAATGTTCCTCGATGTTAAAAAGGCACTTATGGATATAGGTGTAAACGGCATTACCGCCTATCAGGTTGTAGGCTGTGGTATTCAAAGAGGTATGTCGGAATATGTAAGAGGTCAGAAGGTTGATGTTCAGGTTTTGCCTAAAATTAAGTTTGAGATAGTGGTTTCGTCTGAGGAATGGGAGCAAAAGACCATTGAAGCTATTAAAAAGACTGCGTTTACGGGCAATCCGGGTGACGGCAAGATATTCAGCTATTACTTAAAGCAGGCGGTTAAAATCCGTACCGGTGAAACAGGCTACGATGCCATTCAAACTCCTAATTTTGATGATTAATACAAGCGGGCGTGCAATCTGAAATGCACGCCCGCTTAGTTTGTCGATAAATAAAACACGCCCTGTCGCAAAGACGGGGCGTGTTGCCGATTAGGTTAAAAATATCAGGTTAAACAAATACATTATTAAAAAGTAAAACCGAAACAATACCGCAGGTAAGTCCGAGAATCATACCGCAGACAACATCTGTGAGATAGTGAACTCTGAGATAAATTCTTGAAAAGCTAATGAGGGTAGCAAGTGCAAGAATAGACATACATACCGAAGGCTGACATCTGAGAAGTGCTGTTCCGGCAAACGCAAACGAAGCCGTGGTGTGTCCGGAGGGGAAGGAATAAAACCTTGGCCTGTCGATAATCTGATCCTCGTCCTCAAGGAGATGACAAGGGCGTGTCCTTTTTACAAGATGTTTAATTATAATTTCCCCCATAAGGTGAGCCAAACACAGAGAAAAAACAAAGTTAAAGCCGGTTTTTCTCCATTCAGGCACAACGAAGAACGGAATGCATATTGTCCACCATACAAGTCCCACGTTGCCAAGCCTTGAAGCAGTAACCATAATTCTGGTCAGTGCCGGCTTGTGAATTTTTCTTATATTATATAGGACCTTGTTATCAACAGTCTGAATTCTACCGAACATAAAACAAAAACTCCTAATCATAACATTTATACTGTTAAATTTCACTTAAATTAACAGCGAATTTCTCAGACAATAAATAATATCCTGTTACAGGTAAGTTACAGTTGTAACATAGATTTGATACATCATCATTATAACATAAGAAATTTGTTTTGAACAGGGTTTTTGTAAAAATTATCTCGATTTTATGTTGATTAAATGGGCCACAGAGGGAATGCTTTCTCCCTGTCCCGATGAGGTAGGACTCATCAGTGCGCCTGTAGCCATAAAAAGGATGTTTTTGTATTTGCCCGATGTTACTGAATTTAAAATTTCGGAGCATAAAATTGAACCGGCACAGCCGCAGCCCGAGCCTCCTGCGTGAACATCCTGCTTTTCAAGGTCAAAAATCATCATACCGCAGTCACGGTGATTTGGCTTAATGTCGATATTTTCCAGTGAAAGTAAGTCGTAAAGGGATCTGCTGCCGACAAGTCCTAAGTCGCCGGTAAAAATTGCATCATAGTCAGAAGGCTTTGTCTGAGTGTCTTTAAAATAATCCAAAAAGGTTTGAGCGGCAGCAGGTGCCATTGCAGCACCCATATTATTTGCGTCGGTCACTCCGAGGTCAACAATTTTGCCTGCGGTTGCCCGTGCAATACAAGCTCCCTTTTTAGTATTTCTCACAATACAGCAGCCGGAACCTGTTACCGTCCACTGAGCAGTAGGAGTTCGCACTCCTCCGTATTCAAGCGGAAAGCGATACTGTCGCTCTGCCGAGGCAAAGTGAGATGAGGTAACGCAGGCGGCGGTGTTTGCCGCTCCGCTTTCAACAAAAACAGCAGTCATCAAAAGTCCCTGAGCCATTGTAGAGCAAGCCCCGTATTGCCCAAGATATGCGATGTTAAAATCACGCAGTCCAAAGCTTGAGGATATACACTGGTTCAGCAAATCACCTGCAAAAATGTAGTCTATTTCCTCAGCTTTAACCCCTGCTTTTTGCAGTGCGGTTTCAACTGCGGTAAATTGCAGAGTGCTTTCAGCCTGCTCATAAGTGTTTTTGCCATTGTAACTGTCATAAATAATTTTATCAAAGCCTTTGCCGAGAGGACCTTCGCTTTCTTTTTTGCCTGCAACCGAGGCATAGCCGATTATAGAAGGCATTTCCTCAAAGCCGAGTGTGCGGGCACCTATTCTTCGTATCATAAAAAAACTCCCTTCTTGCACTATTATCTGCAAAAGGGAGCTTATTATTTATAAAAATATTTTGAGATGTGAGCTAAATCAGTAACCCCAGCGGTCAAAGAATCTTACATCTTCATAGGTGAGAATGTAGTTCTGGCTTTCGTGAAATTCACTGTCAACAAGCAATGGATTATACATATATAATATTCTGTGCTGAACAGCATCGTGGTTTTCGTCAAATATATATCTTACCGCTTGCTTGCAGGCATCATTTGCCGGAATATTTGTACTTCCTGTGTAGTGATAGTCGGCAATAATTGTGTCAACGCTTCTGAAGCCGTCAAAGCACATTGCATCTTTAACGGATTGAGCAATAAGTGCAGCACCTACAAATCCGCCTGAGCCAAACTCGCCCATACAAAGTCTTTCAAGTAAATCACGGTCGTGGTCGGAGAGTGTAACCTGTCCGCATTGATATGATTTGTCGGGATTATCTATAGCTACAAGGTATCCGGCGTTCCACTGTTCATTGTAATCGGCAGGTTCGGCAACGGGAATGGCAGTTGCAAATTGAACTGTAGCCCTTTGAGTGGACGCTGCGGTAGAGGTTGTTTCTGCATTCGTAGCCTCAGTTTCCTTTGGCTTTGTCGTTGCGGCAGTTGAAGGCTGCACTGTCGTAACCTGCGTTGCCTGTGTTGAAGCAGACTGCGTCGGCTTTGTGGTCGAAGCCTCAGTCGGCTCGCTTGAAGCACTGCCTGCTGCGGCGATTTTCTTTAAATTAGGATTGACGTTAGCTTTTGTAACCGTATCGGCGGTAGCCTGTGCCACCGGCTTTGTTTGGGGAGTAAGAGCCGATATAGCCGTATGACCTAATATTGTGAGTATGAGAACTCCCATAATAACGGTAAGAATGGTGTTTATCTTGCTGTCAAAAATTTTTTTCATCCTCATCAACCTTTTTATATATTTGCTTTATTTGCACATTCATAAATCAAATTATAACATAATATATTGATTATTTCAACTATTATTTTAAGTTATGTTAAAATTGCAATGCTTTTTAAAAAGGGGGAGAAGTGATTACAAACAAATGCACATAAAAGCGTTAGAAAAAACATTGTATGCCGCCTTGATAAGCTGTCTGAGCAAGACTTTTACTTTATTATATCCAAAATATTCATAGTATAAGCAGGATAAAATTTGTAAAAAACGCTTGAAAAATGATGTATTTGGCATTATAATAAAGGTGTATGAGTGTAGAGGCTCAACAATAATCGAAAGGAGAAGTACACATGATTTATTCAAATGAAGTAGAAAAAATGTGCACTGTCGCAAAAGGTCCAAAACACGGTCCTGCACCTATTCCTGAAGAGGGTAAATGGGTAAAATCCTATGATATTAAGGATATTTCAGGTCTTTCACACGGTATTGGCTGGTGTGCACCTCAGCAGGGTGCCTGCAAGCTCACACTTAATGTTAAAAACGGTATCGTAGAAGAGGCTCTTGTCGAAACAATCGGTTGTTCAGGTATGACTCACTCAGCTGCTATGGCTGCTGAAATTCTCCCTAACAAAACATTGCTCGAATGTCTTAATACCGACCTTGTTTGTGATGCTATCAACACAGCAATGAAAAATATCTTTGAGCAGCTCGTTTACGGCAGAAGCCAGACAGCTTTCTCAGAGGGCGGTCTTCCAATCGGCGCAGGTCTTGAGGACCTCGGCAAGGGACTTCGTTCACAGGTTGGTACTATGTACAGCACAAACGCTAAGGGCGTTCGTTATATGGAGATGGCTGAGGGCTATGTAATCAAGACTGCTCTTGATGAAAACAACGAGGTTTGCGGCTATCAGTTCGTTAAGCTCGGCAAAATGCTCGAGGATATCCGTCACGGTGTAGAGCCAAACGAGGCTTACAAGAACAACATCGGTCAGTACGGTCGTTTTGATAATGCGGCTAAGTACATTGACCCTCGTGAAGAATAATTCGGTAGGAGGACACTATAATGGCAGTTACATTTGAAAGTATTGAAAGAAGAATGCCTAAAATTGAGAAGTGCCTTGCCGAATACGGTATTGCAAGTCTTGAAGAGGCAAGAGAGCTTTGCAACAGCAAGGGCTTTGACGCTTATGACATCGTTAAGGGTGTTCAGCCAATCGCATTTGAAAATGCAGGCTGGGCTTACACACTTGGTTGTGCAGTAGCTATTAAGAAGGGTGTTAAGACAGCAGCAGAGGCTGCCGAGTGCATCGGTATCGGCCTTGAGGCTTTCTGTATCCCGGGTTCGGTTGCTGAGCAGAGAAACGTTGGTCGTGGTCATGGTAACCTCGGCGCAATGCTTCTCAGAGATGAAACTAAGTGCTTTGCATTCCTCGCAGGTCACGAGAGCTTTGCGGCTGCTGAAGGTGCAATCGGTATTGCTCGTAACGCTAACAAGGCAAGAAAAGAGCCTCTTAAGGTTATTCTTAACGGTCTTGGCAAGGACGCAGCTTATATTATTTCAAGAATTAACGGCTTTACATATGTAAAGACTCAGTTTGATTACTTTACATCAGAGCTCAAAATCGTTGAGGAGATTGCATTCTCAGACGGTGAAAGAGCTGCTGTTCGCTGCTACGGTGCAGACGATGTTCGTGAAGGCGTTGCTATTATGCAGCACGAGAATGTTGGTGTTTCCATCACAGGTAACTCAACTAACCCAACTCGTTTCCAGCACCTTGTTGCAGGTACCTACAAGAAGTGGGCTATCGAAAACGGCGTTAAGTATTTCTCAGTTGCTTCAGGCGGCGGCACAGGCCGTACACTTCACCCTGATAATATGGGTGCAGGCCCTGCTTCTTACGGCCTTACAGACTCAATGGGCAGAATGCACGGTGACGCTCAGTTTGCAGGTTCTTCTTCAGTTCCTGCTCATGTTGAGATGATGGGACTTATCGGTATGGGTAACAACCCAATGGTAGGTGCTACAGTTGCCTGCGCAGTTGCAGTTTACGAAGGCTTAAATAAATAATAAACCTTTCGGTTAATGCAATTTGAGGGGTCGCAGTTTTTCTGTGACCTCTCATTTTGAGTTCTCATAATAATGAGGATAACAAGAGGTCTAAGGAATGAATAATTGGAATACTTTTTTGAGAGCAGTGCCCGCCGGAGTAATGATCGGACTGGGCGTTACGGCTTTTCTTTCGTCCGAAAGTAAAATTTTTGGCTCAATATTGTTTTGCTTGGGGCTTTTCGGCATATGTGCGTTTGGATTCTACCTTTTTACGGGTAAAATCGGATATGTCATTTCCACAAAAAACAAGCCCAACTGTCTTATGATCTGGCTTGGCAACCTTGTCGGCTGTCTTATCTGCACAGTTCCGCTCAGATTTGCAAATCCCAAATACAATGAGGCGGCAGCCGTGCTTGCAGACAGCAAGCTTTCACAAAATTTTTTACAGACATTTATTCTCGGAATTTTCTGCGGAATGATTATGTATATCGTTGTTGAAAACTTCAGCACAAACAGCAGTCCGCTGGGCAAATACCTCGGTATATTACTCGGTATTCCCGCTTTTATTTTTGCGGGCTTTGAGCATAGTATTGCGGACATCTGCTATTTTTCCTATGCAGCGGTTTCCTTTGAGCAGGCGGCAAAAATGTTTGTCTATATTTTGATTGTATCGGTGGCAAACGGCGTGGGCTCAATTATTTTCAGAGCGCTCAGCGAAATGTATAAGGAAAAGACTAAAAAATAAAACAGAATATAAGCACTGAAAATGCTGAAATACAAGGTCGAAAAATTAAAAAAGTTCGACCTTTTGCATTTTTATGAAAAAAGGTATTGATTTTATTAAAAATTTATGCTATAATAACCAAGTAATTGCAAGCCAGTTAAGCGTGCAGTTAAGTGAGCGGCAGGCCCTGTACGATTGGGGTCTGTGAATCATGTCAGGCGGGGAACCGAGCAGCATTAAGCAGTATTGCCGATGCGATGCAGTAAGTCTGTCGTTCACTTATTTGCACGGCGCCGTATAATTATTCGGCTGACGGCTTGCATTTTTTATTAAGTGAGGTGTTTTCCTATGTACCGTGTGCTTTACCGTAAGTGGAGGCCTGCTGTCTTTACCGACGTGTCGGGGCAGGAGCATATTACCTCTACCCTGCAAAACGAGGTGTCCTCAGGCAGACTTAATCACGCCTACCTTTTTACCGGTTCAAGGGGTACGGGAAAGACCACCTGCGCCAAAATTTTAGCCAAGGCTGTGAACTGTCTTAATCCCCATAACGGAAATCCCTGCGGTAAAGGTGAAATCTGCAAGGTTATTGACGACGGCAGCATTCTCGATATTGTAGAAATGGACGCCGCCTCAAACCGTAAAATCGACGATATTCGCCAGATTATTGATGAGGTACAGTTTAAGCCCACACGCTGCAAATACAGGGTGTATATTGTCGATGAGGTGCATATGCTCACCACAGAGGCCTTTAACGCTCTGCTTAAAACGCTTGAGGAACCGCCCGAGCACGTTATTTTTATACTTGCTACCACCGAGGTTCACAAGCTGCCGCAGACTATCCGCTCAAGATGTCAGCGGTTTGATTTTCACAGAATTTTGCCGAGGAAAATAGCTGACAGGGTAGAGTATGTTGTATCTCAGGAGAATGCTGAAATAACCGACTCGGCTGCGATGATGATTGCCTCGATTGCTGACGGTGCGCTCAGAGATGCGCTGTCACTGCTCGACAGTTGTCTGGCTGTAAGCTCTCATATAGATGACGCTGTTGTCCGCAATGCAGCGGGACTTGTGAGCAAATCCTATCTGTTTGAGCTTGCCTCAGCTGTTATAAACAAAAATCCCACAAGGTCGCTGGAGCTTATAGATAAGCTTTATTCCGAGTCAAAGGATATGGCAAGGCTTTGTGACGAGCTTATTGAGCATTTCAGAGCATTAATGCTTATTAAGACAATCAAAAATCCGAGAGATATTCTCATAATGTCAGATGATGAGTTTGAGCAGGCGCTCACTCAGTCCGACTACCTCTCGCTTGCTGATATTGTATTCTATATGGATGTGCTTTCAAAGGCGTATCAAAGAATGGGCAAGGGTACGGGAGATAGGACGGAGCTTGAAATGGCTCTTGTAAAGCTGTCTGCGGCAGAGCTTGACGGCACTGTTGAAGCGCTTGCCGCGAGAGTTACCGCACTTGAAAAAGCGGTTAAACGGGGATTTGCGTTGAATCCCGCACCCTCTCAGCAGACTCAGAAATCTGAGGAGACTTCGACTGTGCCTGTTCGGCAAATTACTGACGATGCTGTAACGGCAGCACCGCAGGAGCATAAAAAAGCTCCCGTTGCGAAGCCTGCGCCCGATGTAAAGCCCGTGGCACAGAAGGCAAGCGTAAATCTTGATATGCTTTACGAAAACGCCGTGCCCTTCCCACGCTGGGTTGAGGTAGTTGACAGTCTTAAATCCGTGTCAAGGTCAATAGCAGCCGCTTTTGCCGGCTCAACAGCCTATGAGAGCGGAAATTATCTTTTGATTGATACTAACAATGAGCTTGCGTTTGATTTGCTCAGGCAAAATAACAGGAGAGCGGAGATTAAGTCCGCACTTCTTGAACTAACGGGCAAAAGCTACAGCCTTGGACCTTACAAAAGGCAGACTCAGAAAAAAGCAGAAAAAAGTGACCCGCTTGTATCCCTTGTGCAAAGCCTTGAGAACAGCGGAGTTGAAATAACACAAGAATAATTTAAAACAAATAGTAAAACGAAAGGATGTTTTTAATATGAAAGCAAGATTACCAAAGGGCTACGGAAACGGCGGCGCAAACAATATTCAGCAGCTCGCTCGTCAGGCACAAAAGCTTCAGGACGATATGGAGCAGGCTTCGCAAGAGCTTGAGGCTAAGGAATACTCAGCTACATCGGGCGGTGGTGCAGTCAGCGTAACTATTACGGGAAAAATGGAGCTTACAAAGATTGATATTTCTCCTGATGTTGTTGATTCAGACGATTTAGAGATGCTTTCCGACCTCATTATTGCTGCTGCAAACGAGGCTTTAAGAGCAGCCCGCAAGGAGAAAGAGGATACCATGGAGGACATTTCAGGCGGACTTAATATTCCGGGAATGTTTTAATTAAAATGTCTGAATATAATGTTGCTCCGCTTGAAGTATTGGTGGAGCAGTTTGAAAGAATGCCGGGCATCGGCCACAAAACAGCTCAAAGACTTGCATATTATGTGCTCAACCTGTCAAAAACAGATGCAGAAGTGCTTGCAAAGGCGGTTATAGATGCTCATACCAAAATTCACTATTGTTCAGAGTGCTGTAATCTTACAGACAAGGAGATTTGCCCTATATGCGCTAATCCCGCAAGGGATAAGTCTGTGATATGCGTGGTTGAAACTCCCCGTGACGCCTCTGCTATTGAAAAAACGCACGAATATTCTGGTGTTTACCACATTTTGCACGGCTCAATTTCTCCGCTTAACGGAGTAGGCCCTGACAATATTACTATCAAACAGCTTTTGGCAAGATTTAACGGCGATGAGGTCAAAGAGGTCATTATGGCTACAAACCCGACTGTTGAGGGAGATGCAACTGCGCTTTATATTTCAAAGCTGCTCAAGCCTCTGGGGGTTAAGGTAACACGGCTTGCCTATGGCATACCTGTTGGCGGCGACCTTGAATATGCCGATGAATACACGCTTGCAAAAGCGCTTGAAGGCAGGAGTGAAATATAATGGCTTCATTAAAAACAGTAGCACAGAACAAAAAGGCGCACCACGATTATTTTATTGAGGAATCCTATGAGGCAGGCATTGAGCTTTGCGGCACAGAGGTAAAGTCAATAAGAGCAGGCAGGGTGAATCTCAAGGACAGCTGGTGTTCTATTGTCGATGGAGAGATTTTTGTAAACGGAATGCACATATCGCCATATGACCACGGCAATATTTTTAACCGTGACCCTATGCGTGTGCGCAGGCTGCTTATGCATAAAAAAGAAATTAACCGACTTTTTGGAGTGGTAAAGCAAACAGGCTATTCGCTTATTCCTATAAGCCTTTATTTTAAAGACAGCAAGGTTAAGCTTCAGGTGGGACTTTGCCGAGGAAAAAAGCTTTATGACAAGAGAGAGGATATGGCTAAACGCTCTGCAAAGCGTGATATGGAGCGTGCGATAAAGGAACAAAACAGATTTTAATTAACCGATTTTTTAAAATACTTATCAAATACCGCTGCGGTGCAAACTGCGGCGGTATTTGTCTTACTACTCAGAAAAAGTGGTAAATCTGTGCATTGTTAGTATAATAGATTGACTTTTGGCATTGATTGAATTAAAATGTATTATAGATTGGTGTGCAAATACGGCAGTGCACTGCATTATGAAAGGAAAATAGTATGAAATTTAAGAATTTGTTTGTGGGCGACACGGACAATACCTTTATTCAGTTTTTCAGGTATTGCTTTGTCGGTGGCTTTGCCTTCGTGGTCGATTTTGGCATAATGACGCTTCTCAGCGAGGTTTTCTCGGTTTATCCGGTGGTGTCGGCAACCGTATCGTTTATTGCAGGACTTGTAGTAAATTACCTGCTCAGTACATTCTGGATATTTAAAAATTCTAAAATAAAAAATAAATTTGCAGAATTTCTCGCTTTTGCAGTAATAGGAGTAATCGGACTTGGAATCAACGCCGCTATTATCTGGCTTTTTCAGAATCCTCTTGCCACGGGACTTGTGTTCGGTGGAGATGCGGCTGTGGTAAACGGTGAAACAAAATACTTCCTGCTCGGAGGTATTCAGTATTACCACGTCGGCAAGATTGTTTCGACAGTCGTTGTATTTTTGTGGAATTTCTGCGGAAGAAAGTTTATTTTATTTGACAAAAATAAAAGCAATTAATGCTATTGAAAGGAATATATAATGAAAAAGGTAATTATTATAGGCGCAGGTCCTGCGGGCATTACTGCGGCAAACGAGCTTTTAAAGGATAATAACACAGAATACGAGGTCACAATTCTTGAGGAAACCGAGCAAATCGGCGGTATTTCTCAGACCGTCCGCTATAACGGCAACCGTATGGATATTGGCGGTCACCGCTTTTTCTCAAAGAGCGACGAGGTTATGAACTGGTGGAGCGAGCTTATGCCGGTACAGGGCAAGCCTTCGTTTGACGATAAGCTTCTCGGTAGAGAAAAGCCACTCGTTGAAAACGGCCCTGACCCCGAAAGGGATGACAAGGTTATTCTTGTGCGTGACAGAGTTTCAAGAATTTATTATAACAAGCATTTCTTTGACTACCCTGTTACAATGTCGGCTTCAACAATTAAAAATATGGGCTTCCTCACCACAATGAAGGCAGGCTTCAGCTATCTTAAATCCGCAATGTTCAAAAAGCCTGAGGATTCACTCGAAAATTTCTACATCAATCGCTTTGGCAAGGTGCTTTACTCAATGTTCTTTGAGGGATATACCGAAAAGCTCTGGGGCAGACATCCGAGCGAGATTTCGGCTGACTGGGGCTCACAGCGAGTAAAGGGACTCTCTATAAGAGCGGTGCTCAAGGATATGTTTTCAAAGGCATTTGGCGGCAAAAAATCCACCAAAGAGGTTGAAACATCCCTGATTGAGCAGTTCTGGTATCCTAAGTACGGTCCCGGACAGCTCTGGGAGGTTGCAGCTGACAGGGCCGTTGAACGAGGCGCAAAGCTTGTTAAAAACCACAAGGTTAAAAATATAGTGTGTAAAAACGGTATGATTACAGCCGTTGTCTGCGATACTCCAAGCGGCACAAAGACCATTGAGGGCGATATTTTCATTTCTTCAATGCCTGTCAAGGATCTTGTAGCAGGAATGACGGGTGACGAGCCTTCAAAGGAGATTAAATATATTGCAGAAAATCTTCCGTACAGAGATTTTGTCACTGTAGGACTTCTTGTAAACAAGCTTAATCTAAAGAATGAAACAAAGATGAAAACCCTGGGCAATATTGTGCCGGACTGCTGGATTTATGTTCAGGAAACCAGCGTTAAGCTCGGCAGAATCCAGATTTTTAACAACTGGTCGCCCTATATGGTCGAAGATCCCGAAAATACAGTGTGGATTGGTCTTGAGTATTTCTGTGCCGAGGGCGATGATTTCTGGAACCTCAGCGATGAAGAGTGCATCAAGCTTGCCGTTAAGGAGCTTGAGTCTATGGGCGTTATCAACTCCTCAGAGGTGCTTGACTCTCACCGTGAAAAAATCAAAAAGGCGTATCCTGCTTATTTTGATACATACGCTCAAATGGACGAGCTTATCAGCTATCTTGATACATATAAAAACCTTTACTGCGTAGGCAGAAACGGTCAGCACCGCTACAATAATATGGACCATTCAATGCTCACTGCAATCCGTGCGGCTGAGGCTATAAAGGCGGGCAATACCGATAAAAAATCAATCTGGAATGTCAACACTGAAAAGGAATATCACGAAACAAAGTAATTCCTTTTGGAGATAATAAAATGGAAAATAAAGTAAAAACTCCTGCGCAGAATGAAGCATATCCTTGCAGCGGCTTTGTAAGGCTTGTGCTTGCTCATCCGTTTGTCGCACTTGCGGTGCTGTGCCTTGCCTGCACATCAGTTACAGTTATCGGCTCGGCAGACAGCCTTGCACCGATTTGTGCGCTGATTCCCTCGCTCATTATTATGCTCACAGCCGTGCCTGCGGGGCTTTACTACAGCGCAAAGAATACTGTGACAGAGGAAAGCCGCAAAATGATGGCGCTGATGATGTCTTTGGCATCTTTGGCGGCTGCCATAGTATTTTTTGCAGCGCTTATGATGAACGGCTCGGTTGCCCTTCACGTTATGAATTTCGGTCTGCTTGCGGCGGCAATTATGCTGATTTACTTTGCCTGTACCGACAGACTCACCGACAAAACCTTTGTAATGATAATTTTTGCGGCGGGTTTTGTGCTCAGACTTGCATATGTACTCTATACCGATATTTCGGTAAGACAGCACGATGTAGGCAATTTTGACATAGAAACCGGTCACTGCGGATATATAAGATATTTTTATGATAATTTTAATCTGCCTGATTTTGACGTCAGAAGTCACTGGCAGTTTTACCATCCGCCCCTTCATCATATTATAGCGGCTGTCTGGATGCGTTTTCAGACATTGTTCGGAATAGATTACCATCTTGCGGGAGAAAATGTGCAGATTCTCACACTTTTTTATTCTTCTACCTGTATGGTGCTTTCGTACAAAATATTCAGACAGTTAAACCTTAAGGGCAGAAGCCTTGTGTGCGCAACCGCAATAGTTGCATTTTGTCCCACGTTTTTTATAATGGCAGGCAGCGTAAACAATGATATACTTTCTATCGCTTTTATGCTTGCCGCAGTATTAAATACAATTTACTGGTACAAAAATCCGACTCTCCCGAGAATTATGTCAATTTCGCTGTGTGTAGGATTTGGAATGATGACAAAGCTGTCGGCGTGGATGGTAGCTCCGGCTATTGCTTTTGTATTTCTTTATGTTTTCTTTAAAAATTTTAAGGATTTTAAAAAATACCTATTGCAGTTTGTGTGCTTTGGAGCGGTATGCGCACCTCTCGGACTGTGGTGGCAGGTCAGAAATCTTATAAGTTTTGGTGTGCCGCTCACCTATGTGCCGATGCTTTCGCCGACAAGTCAACAGTATATAGGAAATATGCCGACTTTGCAGAGAATTTTTGATTTCAGTTTAGAGCAATTCTCAAATGTAGGCGACCGGTTTGTAATCTACGGTGCGCCGTATAACGAGTACAATCCGCTGATTGCCCTGTTTAAAACATCAATGTTTGACGAGCTAATCAATGCAAATCAATATCCGAATATTGCAGGATTTAATATTATTCTGTTTTGGTCTGCGGTGACCTTGGGATTAATTGGTTTTGCGGCTATGATTTTTGCCTTTTGCAAAAGAAAAAAGTCGGCTATAGACAATGTGGAAAAAGTATTTCTCGGATTATTATTTGTGGTTTTCTTTGCTTCATATTATATTTTCTGTTTTCAATTTCCGTTTGTCTGCACCGAAAATATTAGATATGCCGTGCCGCTCATCATAATCGGAGCGTATTTTACAGGACTCGCCTCACAGTATTTGGGTAAGGATTTAAAATACAAAAAGTATATTAAAATCGCAAGGGGCACTATTTATACATTAACAGCAGTGTTCTGTATTTCATCAACACTTGTTTATTATATTATCGGAATGTCATAAAATCGAAAAAAGACGCTTTTCAGCGTCTTTCAGTCTGTCGATAAACTACTTAGTGATAGCAAAATAACTAAAAGTTTTCGCCCGCCTTTTTCAAAAGGCGGTGTGGTGGCAGGGCTTTGCTTAAATAAGCGCAGGAGGGGAGAAAAACAGTCCGGCGGACTGTTTTTCGTGGGGAACCCTCGCCGGGGGTTCCCCGAGCCTAACTGCTCCTCCCCTGCATATTGCATAATGA
>OGOU01002118.1_pt1 | contig 14392 bp, 11 predicted proteins | sample 1552721 | NCBI WGS metagenome assembly OGOU01 (sample SAMEA2580176, study PRJEB22360) | human gut metagenome | biome: human gut; feature: human-associated habitat; material: faeces | place: Denmark | collected 2008/2010 | reverse complement strand
GGAGCTGCCGTTTATGCCGCTGCCGAGCTTGCAAAACGCCCCGAAAACAAGGGCAAGGTGATTGTAGCCCTACTGCCGGATACAGGCGACCGCTACCTTTCTACTCCTATGTTCGCCGACTAAAACTTATGCAGCATCCGGTGAGTTTCTCCTTTTCGAGCAGATAGCAACATATAAACATATGCTCCTGTGCCCGACCTCTTCCAAACAAATTCATATATAGCATAAAGCACATCTCAGGCAGAAAAAGCTTACCTGAGATGTGCTTATTTTTTTAATAAATTATATTACATAGTCATTGCCGATATTTTTTGCATAATTGTCAATAATATCCTGAATTGTAATTGAATCAAGGTAATTGCATATAACATCATTAAGCCCTTTCCATAGGGGCAGGGTAATACATTCCTCGCACATCGGGCAGGAGTTAGGCTCGTGGTCAAGGCAGGCTACGGGCGCAAGGCTGCCCTCGGTTATGCGGAGAAGCTCCCCTACCGTGTATTGGTCGGGAGTTCTTGCAAGGCGATAACCCCCCTGGTACCCTCTGTTGGTAAGGAGAATATCGGTTTTATTTAAAATGGGCATAATCTGCTCGAGATATTTTTTTGATATATTCTGGCGAGCCGCAATTTCTTTAAGCGCAATATATCCGTCATTTTGATGCAAAGCCAAATCTATCAACATTCGCAGCGCATATCTTCCTTTTGTTGAAATTTTCAAATTAACACCACCTCTTGCAAAATATCCGCAAAAATCATAGTATATATCAATAACATAATAATAACATATATTTAGTAGGTTTTCAAGCTGTTTTTATTTTCCACTGTAATTTAGTATTAAAAATAACTTTGCTGATTGATTTTAAATTAGTATTGACAAAGCAGAAAATATATGTTAATATTCATTCATATTAAACCTATGTAATTAGTATGCATTAACAAAGGGGAGTTTTTATGCTTCGTTTACTAATAGAGCTAATAAGATATAATTACCGATTCGGACGAATGTGCTCTGCCTACTGTTGTCTTTATTAATATAAATTATGAAAGAGGTAAAAAAATGAGCACATTAAAAAACAGAAAATTACACTTTGAAACATTACAGTTGCATATTGGTCAGGAATCGGCAGATCCGGCAACAGACGCAAGAGCCGTTCCGATTTATGCGACAACATCATATGTATTTCACGACAGCCAACACGCCGCCGACCGCTTTGCTCTAAAAGACGCAGGCAACATTTACGGCAGACTCACAAACCCGACTCAGGATATTTTTGAACAGAGAATCGCCGCTCTTGAGGGTGGCACGGCAGCACTTGCAGTTGCTTCCGGAGCAGCCGCTGTAACATACACAATTCAGGCTCTCGCAAAGGCAGGAGATAACATTGTTGCGGCAAAAACGATTTACGGCGGAACATACAACCTGCTTGAACATACTCTGCCCGCCTACGGAATTACAACAACCTTTGTAAATCCTGATGAAAGCGGAGCTTTTGAAAATGCAATAGACGAAAACACAAAAGCTATTTACATTGAATCCCTCGGAAATCCGAATGCAAATCTTATTGATATAGAAGAAGTTGCAAAAATTGCCCACGCCCACAAAATTCCACTTGTTGTTGACAGCACCTTTGCTACGCCTTTCCTGTTAAGACCGTTTGAATACGGCGCAGACATTGTTGTTCATTCGGCGTCAAAGTTCATAGGAGGTCACGGTACTGCTATAGGCGGAGTAATTATCGACAGCGGCAAATTTGACTGGGCTGCATCGGGGAAATTTCCTCAGTTTTCAGAGCCAAATCCGTCTTACCACGGCGCTGTATTTACCGAGGCTGCTCCCGATGCCGCTTTTGCAACCTACATCAGAGCGGTTCTCCTCCGTGATACAGGTGCAACAATTTCTCCGTTCCATTCATTTATATTTTTGCAGGGACTTGAAACCCTTTCCCTCCGTGTGGAACGCCATATTGAAAACACCAAAAAGGTAATAGAATTTCTTGCAAACCATCCGCAGGTTGAAAATGTAAATCACCCGTCACTTCCAACCTCACCGTACAAGGCATTATATGATAAATATTTTCCGAACGGCGGTGGCTCAATTTTTACATTTGAAATCAAGGGAACTGGGGCTGATGCCAAAAAATTCATTGACAATCTTCAGATATTCTCTCTGCTCGCAAATGTTGCAGATGTTAAATCTTTAGCCATTCATCCTGCGTCAACCACGCACTCACAGCTAAATGAACAGGAGCTTGCCGAGCAGGGCATTAAGCCAAACACCATTCGCCTTTCAATCGGCACAGAGCATATTAACGATATTCTCTTTGACTTACAGGAGGCTTTTGAGGCAATCAAATAATATATTCAAAAACGGACTGTGCGCAGTCCGTTTTTTGCTGTCATACTTGTCAAATACATCAAAAGAATCCTGCATCATCGCAATGATAATGCAGGATTTTAGTTTATATATCGTAATTTTCAACTACTGTATTGCTTTCAAGGCTTTTTTTCACATCAATAATTCGCTGATTCTTGCTGCCTCTAAACTTGAGCATAAGGCTCTTTTCCTCAAGGATAAACCTGCCGTCTATCAGATAATCCGTCTGTCTGAGCAAATCCATCCATTCAGGGTGCTCTGCTGCACCCTCAAGAAGCTTTTCAAAGGTATAGCCTGTATAGGTAACTATATTATAGCCGTTCTCATGAGCCAGTCTGCCAAGCTCGGCAAATGCCTCTGCCTGACAAAACGGCTCTCCGCCCGAAAAGGTTAGTCCCTGTAAAAGCGGCTGTGACTTGGCTACATTAATAATTTTTTCAACCTTGCCGTCAAACCCGCCTTCAAAATCCCAGGTTTTTTCATTATGACAGCCCTTGCAGTGATGAGGGCAGCCCTGACAAAACACCGTAAGTCTGAAACCCGGCCCGTCAACTATGCTGTTTTTTATTACGCCCGAAAGTCTGATAATATTCTTACTCATAATTACGCCGTAATATCGTCAGAAAAATCTTCAAGACTACAGCACTCAGCAACCGAGTGCTTTACTCTTTCTCTTTCCTCAGCAGCCTTTGCATTATTAAATCGGTCTGTTGTACCTACAAGATAGCCTGTAATTCTGCGGATTCGTTCAAATCCCTGAGCATTGTGAGTTTCTTTTCTTCCGCACTGAGGACAGTAATCGCCGATAATACCCGTATGTCCGCAAACAGGGTCACGGTCAACAGGATGGTTGATTGCACCGTAGCCGATACCGCTCTCTTTCATACAGCGGATAACAGCCTCAAACGCATCAATATTCTGTGTCGGGTCACCGTCAAGCTCAATATATGAGATATGACCGCCGTTTGTAAGGTTGTGATAAGGAGCCTCAATCTTAATCTTATCAAAAGCAGAGATATTGTAATAAACAGGCACATGGAAGGAGTTAGTGTAATACTCTCTGTCGGTAACACCCTTGATAACGCCAAAACGCTTTTTATCAATTCTTACAAATCTGCCCGATAATCCCTCGGCAGGAGTTCCGATTACACCGAAGTTGAGGTTATACTTCTTAGTAGCCTCGTTCATCTTCTTTCTCATATAGCCGACAATTTCAAGACCTAACTTCTGAGAATCCTCGCTCTCGCCGTGGTGCTTGCCTGTGAGCACAACAAGACACTCGGCAAGACCTATGAATCCGATTGTAAGCGAACCGTGCTTGAGAACCTCTCTGACGGAATCGTTCGGATTTAATTTGTCGCTGTCAATCCATATGCCCTGTCCCATAAGGAAAGGATAATTCCTTACAAGCTTCTGGCACTGAATTTCAAAACGCTCAAGGAGCTGACCTACAACAAGGTCGCACATTCTGTCAAGCTGTTCAAAGAAAAAGTCGATGTTTTTATTTGAAAGGATTGCAAGCCTTGGCAGATTGATAGAAGTAAAGCTGAGATTTCCTCTGCCGTATGTAATTTCTCTGTCAGGGTCATACACATTTCCCATAACTCTGGTACGGCAGCCCATATATGCAACTTCCGTTTCAGGGTGACCTGGTTTATAATACTGGAGGTTGTAAGGAGCGTCAATGAAGGAGAAGTTCGGGAAAAGTCTTTTTGCAGACACCCTCATTGAAAGCTTATATAAGTCGTAGTTCTTATCCTCGGGATTGTAGTTTACGCCCTCTTTAACCTTAAAAATCTGAATCGGGAAAATCGGAGTTTCGCCGTTTCCAAGACCTCTTTCGGTTGCATAAAGAAGATTTTTCATTACAAGTCTGCCCTCTGGCGAGGTGTCTGTTCCGTAGTTAAGTGAGCTGAACGGAATCTGAGCGCCTGCTCTTGAATGCATAGTGTTAAGATTATGTATAAGTGCTTCCATAGCCTGGAAGGTTGCCTTATCGGTTTCAGCCTCAGCGTGTTTAAATGCAAAGCGCTGAATTTTTGCAGCTGTCTTTTCATCAAATTTTTCTGTGAGGAGTGCAAGCTCTTCCTTTTTGTAGGCAGATTTTTCTTTTTCAAGTGCAGGCCACTCTGAGCTTGCTTCCTCTGCCTTTTCGCAGATTTCCTTTACTGTGCTGTCCGCATCTGCGTCATCAGTGAGCAGTTCAATAGCTCTTTCAAGGTTGATTCTGTAGCGTTTTCTGTAGGTTTTCTTAACTCCGGGAGCCATAGAATAATCAAAGTTAGGCACACTCTGTCCGCCGTGCTGGTCGTTCTGGTTAGACTGAATTGCAATGCAGGCGAGTGCAGAATATGACGCAATGTCATTAGGCTCTCTGAGATAGCCGTGACCTGTTGAAAATCCGCCGTCAAAAAGCTTTACAAGGTCAATCTGGCAGCAGGTTGTAGTAAGAGTAAAGAAATCGAGGTCGTGAATATGAATATCACCGTTGCGGTGCGCTTTTGAGTATTTGGGATCAAGAATATACATCTCATTAAACTGCTTTGCGCCCTCAGAACCGTATTTAAGCATTGTACCCATTGCGGTATCGCCGTCAATATTTGCATTTTCACGCTTAACGTCATTGTCCTTTGCCGACTTAAATGTAAGATCCTCATAAATCTTCATCAGCTTGGTGTTCATCTCACGAACTCTTGTGCGTTCTGCTCGGTAAAGAATAAATTCCTTGGCTGTTCTTGCGTGACCGTTTTCTATAAGCACCTTTTCAACTGTATCCTGAACCTGCTCGACGGTAGGAGCTTTCTCTCCGCAGGTTTTCTCAAGCAAATCGCTTACCTGCTTTGCAAGCTCCCTTGCAGCCCCATAATCATTGCCTCCAATGGCTTCTGCCGCCTTATAAATAGCCTGTGTTATTTTTTCAGGCTCAAAATTCGTTTCTCGTCCGTCACGCTTAATAATCTTTGTTATCATTTCATTTCCTCCCAAACATCATTTATTCTATCAATATTTAGTAATTATTTTTAAAATTCCACTGCATATTGTGGTTTGACTATAATAGAGCACGTTTTTAATTCTATCATAAAGGAAAATTTAATTCAATCGGCAAACTGCCAAAAACCTATTTTTTAATTTGTATAAATTGAGCAAATTTACAGTAATAATTGCAGAAAAGAATATTACAAAAAATTTCTATAATATGTGATTAATTGTCCTTTGCACCACAACATATTGTGCTCTTTAAAAAATATTATACAACCCCTGTCAGATACTTTATAAAGTGCTTTTATCCTTTCCCGTAACAAAAATTATCCGAAATATTAAATTTGTAACTAAACAACAGGTACAGCTCCGACGAACTGTACCCGTAGTTTAAAGTTTTATATTTCCGCCCGATTCAAGGCAAATCTTATCTATATTAATAATTGCTGTAAGCTTTTTATCTATTTCCAAGATTTTTTTATTAACCGCACCCAGAACATCTGTATCCTTCATTTTACATTCAGGCGGCACCACAATGTCAAAAAGAACCCTTCGGTGTTCCTCTCCCTTTACAAGTCTGAAATCGTGCAAACTCAGCGTACTGTCAAGGGATACCAGATACTCAGTTATTTTTTCCTTAAGCTCCATCGTTTCTTCATCTGCCACTGCAATAGGGTCCATATGAACAGTAACCACGCAATTATATTTTTCCTGAATTTCTCTTTCGAGCGTATCAATTACTTCGTGAGTTTTTATAATATTCTCATCATACGGAACCTCTGCGTGAAATGAAATAATTCGTCTGCCGGGGCCGTAATCGTGAATAAGCAAATCGTGAATACCGGTAATAAACTCGGAAGAAAGCACCATCTCCCGTATTTCATCAACAAATTCAGGGTCGGGAGTATTGCCGAGCAGAGGAGAAAGACTTTCCTTAAAAGTGCTTATGCCCGTGTATATAATAAAAGCGGCGACAATACAACCGAGCCAACCGTCAATGTTGGCACCTGTTACGGAGGATATTCCCAAGCCGGCCAAAACCACTGAGGTGGCAATGCAATCCGAAAGCGAATCCATTGCAGTTGCCTTAAGTGTTGCTGACGAAATTCGTCCGGAAATTTTCAGATTAAAGAAAAACATCCACAGCTTAACACAAATTGAAGCAATCAGAATACAAACCGACAGTAAGGTTATGGCTGTGCCCTCATCGGGAGAAATTATTTTACCTACGGAGGTTCTTAAAAGCTCTACTCCCACAAGCACAATAGCGCAGGAAATTCCCAATCCCGCCACATATTCATATCGCCCGTGACCGTAGGGGTGCTCTTCATCGGCAGGCTTGCTCGCAAGCTTAAAGCCTAAAAATGTTACCAGAGAGCTGCCTGCGTCTGATAAATTATTGAACGCATCTGCCGTAACTGATATTGAGGCGCTCAAAATCCCCGAAATCAGCTTTGCGCCAAATAAAAGTAAATTCAAAATAATGCCGAGCACACCTGAGAAATTACCGTAGGCTGTGCGCACTTCGGGGGATTTTGTATCCTTATAGTTTTTAATAAATTTACGAAAAACAAAATCAGGCAATCAAAACACCACTTACTGCAAAAAAATCTTTATCATATAATTTATCACTCAAATACCGGGTTAGTCAAGAGAAACAAATCCCTTTGCAAAAAACTGCAAAGGGATTCGATTTAATTATTCGTCTGCTTTAGCTTTTTCAATAATCTTCTGGGCAACATTTGCAGGAGCATCCTCGTACCTCGCAAATGAGAATTCAAAACTTCCTCTGCCCTGTGTTATCTGGCGAAGATATGTTGCAAAATCATCCATTTCAGCCATTGGGACTTCACCCTCAACAATCTGCATTCCGCTGTCCTCAGCAGGATTCATACCGAGTACTCTGCCTCTGCGCTTGTTTACCTCGCCCATTACATCACCCATATTTGAGTCAGGCAATGTAACCTTTAATGAACCGATTGGCTCAAGAAGTGTGGGAGAAGCATTTGGAATACCGTTTTTGTAAGCCATACTTGCGGCTGTTTTAAATGACATTTCCGAAGAATCAACCGGATGATATGAGCCGTCATAAAGCGTTGCTTTGATGCCTACCATGGGATAACCTGCAAGCACACCCTTTTTAATGGAGTCACGCAATCCTTTTTCAACCGCAGGGAAGAAATTCTTAGGTACAGCGCCGCCTACAACTCTCTCGGCAAACTCAAGGCCTTCGCTGTCGCAAGGCTCAAACTCAATCCATACATCGCCAAACTGACCATGACCGCCCGACTGCTTTTTATATCTGCCCTGAGCCGATACCTTTTTCCTGATTGTTTCACGATATGCAATTTTCTGCTTTTTAAGAACTGCGTCAACATTGAATTTTGACTTAAGCTTTGAAACAACCACATCAAGGTGCTGCTCACCCAAGCCGGAAAGAAGCATTTCGTGGGTTTCGTGGTTTGTTACATACTTGATGGTGGGGTCTTCCTCGCTGAGCTTTGCAAGTCCCTGAGCCACCTTATCCTCATCACCCTTTGTCACAGGATAAATTGCCATTGTATATGAAGAAACGGGATAATCTATACCGTCAAGCACTACCTTTCTGAGAGGTGAACAAAGTGTATCGCCTGTTTTTACGGTAGCAAGCTTTGGAATTGCGCCAATATCGCCTGCGCAGATATAATCTGTTTCCATCTGCTTTTTGCCGCTGACGGTGAGCACCTTACCGATTCTTTCCTGAGTACCTGTTCTCATATTGATAAGCGGAGTATCTGAGCTTACCTTGCCCGACACCACCTTGATATATGACATCTTACCAACGAACGGATCGACAACTGTTTTAAACACTATTGCTGAGGCTGCGGCATTTTCATTTACGCTGATTTCAACAGGCTCTCCGTCAACGTCAACACCGATTTCCTCTCCCTTATCGGCAGAAACTCCCCTGTCTCGGCAGCCGTAGGAGCAAGCCATACAAGGCTGTTGAGGAACTGGTCAAAGGCAAAGGTATTGTGCGCATCTCCGCAGAATACCGGACAGATTGTGCCGTCCTTAACACCCTTGCTTACACCGAGGATAATTTCTTCAGGAGTAAATTCCTCGCCCATAATAAATTTGTCAAGCAGCTCCTCGCTTGTTTCGGCAACCGCCTCCTTGATTGCCTCACGCAGACCGTCAAGTCTGTCGCCCATATCAGGCAGGGGAGTCTGAACCACCGAGCCGTCAGTGTCATACTTGTAAGCCTTGTAATCAAACAGATTTACATATGTATTTGCCTGACCGTCAACAATATACGGAACAACAACAGGGCAAACAGTAGGGCCAAAGGTTGCTTTCAGGCTCTCAAATACACGATAGAATCTGGCGCTCTCATCGCAAAGACCGTTTACAAAGAAAATCTTTGTAAGCCCTGCCTTTGTGGCAGCCTTAACTGCTTTTTCTGTGCCTACATTAACTCCGTCCTTTCCTGATACTACAATCAAGGCTGAGTCGGCAGCACGCATACCCTCTGCAACGCCGCCCTCAAAATCGAACAGACCCGGAGTATCTATAATATTAATCTTGGTATTCTTCCATTCAATCGGGGCAACCGAGGTCAGAATAGACGTCTGACGCTTGATTTCCTCGCTGTCGTAATCAAGAACGGTATTGCCGTCTGCAATATTACCGAGTCTTTCAGAAGCCTTTGCAAGATAAATCATACTCTCTGCAACAGATGTTTTTCCGCAGCCGCTGTGACCTGCAAGGGCGATGTTTAATATTTTTTTTGCGTTGTATTGTTTCAAAAGAAACACTCCTTTCGGGAAATATATTCAAATTTTAGCGTTTTCGACAATTACAAATCAACTTACCTGCTAATTATAGCATATTTGTATAAATCATACAATAGAAATTCGGCGAAAAGATAAAAAATTAACTCCTTGCCTAATAAGACAAGGAGTTAATTGTGCAAATTGCTTATTCAATTCAACTTAAGTGTTTAAAACATAAAAATTTCTAAAGTTTTTTGTGCAACAATACCATCGAAAAATTATTCAAGGACAGCGCCCTGAGCGCCTGATGTTACAAGCTTTGCATAACGAGCAAGATATCCTGTTGTAATTTTCGGCTGACGAGGCTTCCACTCAGCCTTACGCTTAGCAAGCTCTTCGTCAGATACAAGCACATTGATAGTGTTTGCGTTGATGTCGATTTCTATTGTATCGCCCTCCTGAACAAGAGCGATAGGACCGCCGACTGCTGCCTCAGGAGATACATGACCGATTGCAGCACCTCTTGTAGCGCCGGAGAAACGACCGTCTGTAATAAGAGCAACGCTGTTACCAAGACCGCTGCCCATGATAGCAGATGTAGGATTGAGCATTTCTCTCATACCGGGGCCGCCCTTAGGACCTTCGTAGCGGATAATTACTACATCGCCGGAGTTGATTTTTCCACCGTGGATAGCATCAAGTGCGTCTTCCTCGCAGTCAAATACTCTTGCGTTACCTTTATGAGCCAGCATTTCGGGAGCAACGGCACTTCTCTTAACCACGCAACCGTCAGGAGCAAGGTTACCCTTGAGTACGGCAATACCGCCTGTTGTGCTGTATGGATTTGTGATTGGGCGGATAAGCTCTGTATTCTTAATCTCGCAGCCCTCAATATTCTCACCGACAGTTTTGCCTGTGCAGGTAATGAGGTCTGTATTGAGAAGATTGAGCTTTGTAAGCTCGTGCATAACAGCATAAACACCGCCTGCCTCGTTAAGCTCTTCCATATATGTATGACCTGCAGGAGCAAGATGGCAGAGGTTAGGAGTCTGTGCGCTGATTTCATTTGCAATCTCAAGATTAAGGCTTACGCCTGCCTCTTTTGCGATTGCAGGAAGATGGAGCATAGTATTAGTTGAACAACCAAGTGCCATATCAACTGTAAGTGCATTCATAAATGCCTTTTCTGTCATAATATCAAGAGGACGGATGTCCTTTTCAAGCAATTCCATAATCTTCATGCCTGCATGCTTAGCAAGCTTGATTCTTTCTGAATAAACAGCCGGAATTGTACCGTTGCCCTGTAAACCCATACCGATCGCTTCGGTGAGGCAGTTCATACTGTTTGCCGTGTACATACCGGAGCAAGAACCGCAGGAAGGGCAAGCCTTGTTTTCAAATTCACAAAGATCTTCAGCTGAAATCTTGTTTGCCGAATAAGCACCTACAGCCTCGAACATACTTGAAAGGCTGGTCTTTCTTCCCTTGACATGACCGGCAAGCATTGGACCGCCGCTTACAAAAATTGTCGGAACATTTATTCTTGCGGCAGCCATGAGAAGTCCGGGAACATTCTTATCGCAGTTTGGAACCATTACAAGGGCGTCAAAAGCGTGAGCCTTTGCCATAGCCTCTGTTGAGTCAGCTATAAGCTCACGGGTAACAAGAGAGTATTTCATACCCTCATGTCCCATTGCAATACCGTCACAAACGGCGATTGCAGGAAAAACAATCGGAACACCGCCCGCAAGAGCAACGCCCTGCTTTACAGCGTCAACGATCTTGTCGAGGTTCATATGACCGGGAACAATATCATTCTTTGAGCTAACAATACCGATAAGAGGTTTTTTCATTTCTTCTTCGGTTAAACCGAGAGCGTTCAGAAGTGAACGCTGTGGTGCGGCATTTGCACCAATCTTTATAACATCACTTTTCATATGTATTATCCTCTCTTAATAATTATTTATAAATTAATCAGTCAAAAAGCCAACGTAATTTTTCTGCTTTTTAACCTGACGAACAGCGTATATACACTGCTCATTGAATAATATATTAGCACAAAAAACGCACAAAATCAAGGTAATTCGTCACTTTTCCTTTTATTCATATTTTCAGCAGGCAAAACCGAATATCCGCTGCGTTGAATTAAAAAAATTAGTCCAGAACCTGCTCCATACCGTATTTCTGAATTTTAAGACCGCATTTTTCGTAAAACCTTTTTGCGCCCTCGTTACACGACCACACATTAAGTGTCAGGTTATGACAGCCGTTTTGTTTAGCAATGTCAAGCACAAAATTGTAGAGTTGAGTGCCGATTTTTTGACCCCTCGCCTTTTCCGACACGCACAAATCGTCAATATAAAGGCTTGTGTATAGGTTTACGGAATTTGAATAATGCTTTTGATAAACGCAGAAGGCGTAGCCGAGTATAATTCCGTCTGCATCAGCCACATAAACAGGCTTTTCCTCGTCTTTTAAAATTTCTCTTAGCTCATCAGCAGTATATTTTTTTGAACCCGGAGTAAAAAGGTCGGGGCGTTTGTCTGAATGAACCTTATGCACCTGATAAAGAAGCTCCTCTATCTGGGGAATGTCGCTTTCCTCAGCCATTCTTATAATCATAAAAACCTCCAAAAGCAAAGTGATTTATTAACATATTATACAGCTTTTTCAGTGCGATAGCAATACACTTTACACTGCTTAATAATGTCGGTAGAAATTTTTGCGTAGTTGTGGTAGAATAATAGAAAATTCGGCAAAGGGCGGAAATAATATTATGATTATCAGGAAATATGCTCCGACAGATTGCAAACAAATGGCAAGGCTGTTTTATCAAACCGTTCATACAATAAATGTCAAAGATTACACTAAGGAACAGCTGGATGTCTGGGCAACAGGCAAAGTGGATTTACAGAAATGGAATCTGTCATTTTCTGAACATTATACAGTAGTTGCCGTCAAAAATGATGTGATTGTCGGCTTTGGCGATATTGATAGAGCCGGGTATCTTGACAGATTATACGTTCACAAGGATTATCAAAATCAAGGCATAGCCACTGCAATATGCGACAAGCTGGAGCACTCATCTGACTTTGACAGGATAAAAACTCATGCATCTATTACGGCAAAGCCTTTTTTTGAAAAACGAGGCTACATAGTACTTAAAGAACAGCAGGTTGAAAGACAGGGCATTTTTTTAACAAATTATGTAATGATAAAAGAGCTAAAAAAAGATTAAAACATAATGAGAAATAAAAAATTACAGATGCAGCTCTGTAAAGAGCTTGCCTGCCCATAAAAATAGATAAAAGGATAATACAACATATGAATAAGCAAAACAAATTACATTTTACAAAAGAAAAGCTGATAAGGTATCTGCTTAGCCTTGGAATGGTATTTCTTATGTGCTTTACAGCGGAAATTCTCGGTGAAAAGGAAATAATATTCCCCGAAATTGCAGCGCTTACGGTCGGTGCGTGGCTGATTCCTCAAACCCCGTGGAATGTTTCTCGTCCCAAAATGATTATATTAATGACTCTCGCCGCACTGATGGGAATAATAATCGTAAATTTTATTCCGCTTGCTATGCCGATTAAATTGCTTTTGGGATTTATCTTTGCAGCCGTTTGTCTTACAGTGTCCGACACTACTATGTATCCTATAATCTCCGCCTGCATTTTGCCGATAATGATGAACACTGAAAGCATAATTTACCCAATTTCTGTACTTGCAATGACAATTATAATAGCTCTTGTCAATTACATTATGGAAAAATCAGACATAAATAAACCTCTCAATTACAGCTTTAACCCACCTGATATTAAGTCACAATCATCACTATGGGCAAAGCGCTGCGTTATTTTTTCTGCGGCACTGCTTCCTGCTGTAATCACAGGGGAATACCTCTATCTTGCTCCGCCTCTCATTGTAACATTTGTAGAATTCTCGCCCTACAACAGCTCAAAAAGGCCTCTTGCCACACTCATTTGCGTTAGCCTTGCCGCACTGATAGGCTTCGGTGCAAGGTGTCCTGTGCAATTCTGTTCACTTCCGATTTGGTTATGCGCCTGTCTTGCGATTCTTGCGTTGTTCATAGTCTTTGCTTTAACTAAAAAGAACTTTCCGCCCGCCGGTGCAATCGCACTTCTGCCGCTCATTATACCAAATGACAAAATCTTTTTGTACCCCATTGAAGTAATTATCGGCTGTACTCTGCTCATTGCGCTTGATATGCTGTTTTTCAGCGCTGACAAGGCAGAAGTGAAGAACCTTACCTGAGTAATCAATTCATTTAAGACTCTTGCTCTTATCTCAGTAACTACACATTATACCAATTTAAGTTTTGATAATCAGGATACCGTTCGAAAAATTCATCTTCGGTGTACTCAAAATCCAGTTCACCTGTTACATCAACAACATGATACATATTGCCTTTTTTAACATATGCATAATTATTGTTATAAGCAAATCTGTCAAAGTCACCCCACAACATCCTTGTGCCATCATATATTATAGAATCAACCTCAGTTGAAGAAATATATAATTCATCTTGTGATTCAGATACTTTTGTTTCAGAATCGGAATTGTTTCCATTGTGGGGTATTATAAAAGTAGCCTTATTTTCAAAAGTATAAACTGTTGCGTCTATTGAATATACAATTTGTAATTTTTCATTCGGATAATACGGACAAAATAAATCGTCAGGGGTACACGCTGTGTTAAAAAGAACTGTAATAGATACTATAATTAACATAAAAAGAAACTTGGCAACTTTTTTCATTTTATTTTCTCCTTACAACATAGAAATATAATACTTTTCTGTATTTTAAATATTGCTATGAAAATAATACATAACTTGTTTATCCTTATCAAAATAATACAGATCATAATCGTTAAGTGGATTAATTTCATTTTTAGTTATAAAATAAAAGTAATTGTCCTCACTTATTTGATTTATTGAAAAATCATATTTATCATTATTTTTGCTGTCTTTTATTCTATTGTTATAATTTCTTATATAATTTTTAATGGTATCAATATTTTCAGATGTGACTTTTTGAAATATATCATTTGTGTCTATACTTTCTAAAATATCATTATCTGAATAATAATATTTACAGTAATCAGTATAATCCCTTGTGCCATCAGAATAATATTCTTCACTATAACTATATTCCGGCAGTGTTTTAATAACACTATCCGTATATGTACAGGAGGAAAAAGCAAAGAGTGCTACCGTTAAATATAATATACAATCCTTTTTGCAAAGCCATCCGGCACCC